>UMHU01016890.1_pt1 | contig 11534 bp, 10 predicted proteins | sample 1965591 | NCBI WGS metagenome assembly UMHU01 (sample SAMEA4836101, study PRJEB28245) | human gut metagenome | biome: gut microbiome; material: fecal sample | place: Denmark | collected 2008
GTGGAAGAGGTTTTTTTGCCCTGAAGGGCAATTCTGGCATCTTCCAGACAGCACCACTCCACAAGATCATAGATATCTTTGAAATGATAGTAAAAAGTCATGCGGCTGATCCCGCAGTCCGTAGTCAGGTCGTTGATGGTGATCTTATCTAAAGGCTTCTTAAGAAGCAGATGTTTCAGGGATTCTTCCAGGGCAAGCTTGGTTGCGTTTGTCATAAGTGCCTCCTCCTTTGATAGGTTTATGGTTATTAATATAACATGAAAATGCACAGAAAATCCATGGATAACGGCGACCTGAAAATAAAAAGGGCAATCTTTCGGAGTACTTTGGATATCTGTTGTTTTATGTGAGAGTTTTTTGCCAGATTTTGTGGTTTTATGGGGGATATGCTTGTTTTTGGGGGAGCGTTATATTATAATAAGGGAAAGTTAGTGATTTACGATTTTGTGTTGTCGGGAGGCTGTGATGGGAAATACAGTGACGATTTGTTTTGCGAATAATAAGGGCGGCAGCGGGAAGTCTACCAGCTGTTCCAATGTAGGTGCGGCACTGGCCGGTATGGGGAAGAAGGTTCTTCTCGTGGACGGCGATATGCAGCTGAATCTTTCCCTTTCATTTTTTGATGAAGAAGAAGTTCTGAAGATGGCTGCCGGGGAAAAAAATCTCTACTATGCCATTGGTCATCAGTCGGATCTCAGCGATTTTATCGTGCATACGAAGTATGAGAATCTGGATCTGGTTCCGTCGTCTACGCTGATGAGCTCCGTGGAATATGAGCTTTTTACGAAATGGCAGAGAGAATTTATCCTGCGGAAATGCCTGCAGAAGATCAAGGATTCCGGGGTGTATGATTACATTCTCATCGATGCACCGCCGACTCTTGGCGGCTGGGTGATGAATATCCTGTGTGCATCGGATTACGTTCTGGTTCCAGTGGAGGCCAGCCCGTGGGGCATGTTTGGGCTTGCAAATATGTTTGATTTTCTGAATGAGGTCCGTGAGATCGCTCCGGCGCTTCAGGTTCTGGGAATCGTGGTGACCAAGGCAGATGCCAGAAAGAATTATTTCAAACAGACCATGGAGACTTTGAAAGAGATGGAAGGAATCTATCTTTTCGAATCCTTTATCCGTGTGGACAGCTCTATCGAATGGTCACAGGACAGCAGCGAGCCGGTTGTGGAATTCAAAAAAAGCAGCCGCAGCGCAAAAGAATACATAGCATTAGCAGAGGAGGTAATGGATCGTGTCAGTAGGTAAAGCAAGCATCGCAAGAGCAGTAAATGCAGAGAAAACAGCAAAGACAGAAGAGAAAGTTACAGAGGTAAAAGTGACAGAAAAGCCGACAGAAGTAAAGACAGAAACAGGAGAGAAAGCTGCTGAAAAAACAGTCGAAAAGAAAACCACAGCGAAAGCTCCGGCAAAGAAGACCACAGCAAGGAAAGCAGCCACAACAAAAACAACAGCAAAGAAAACCACCACCAGAAAGACAACAACACGAAAAACTGCAGTTAAGAAAACAGCCGCCGCAGAAACCACAACAGGAACCGTAGCTCAGAATGTGATCAGTGGAGGAAACGCCGATGAACTTCAGGCCAAGTTCCTCACCCCAAAGAAAGACGAGCCGGACAACAACCAGCCGGTAGGAATCAAGGATGAGCTTCCGGTTTATCTGCTGTAATATTTACTGGATTTTTTGAAAAATAAGTAACAAACAAAAAAGACTGCCATATATCCACATCATTTGTGATATACAGCGGTCTTTTATTTTTATCCCATAATAATCCCAGTGGGACAGCGAAGCGCCTCCCACGTCCGTACGTCACAGTCATCATTCAACCCATTCTGTCTTGATGAATCTGGCGTGCCCAAGAGGGTGGGAGCTTTAGCGTTGGGACGAAAAATCATTCCGACAAGCTGCACGCCCCAAACTGCGGAAAATCTGTCCCGAATTCAGTTGGCGTAGCCCGCTACGCCGCCCTCATCCGAAACAGATTTTCCACAGTTTGTGACGCACATCTTGCCGAAAGCATTTTTCGTCCCAACGCTAGGAGGGGCTTCGGGCTTCGCAACTCTGAGATGACCCTCCCTCGTATATTTACATATTGTAATACGTAGCATACAATCCATTCTTTTCAAGCAGCTCAGCATGTGTACCGCGTTCAGCGATACCATCCTCTGTGATCACAATGATCTCATCCGCATCACGGATCGTAGAAAGCCGGTGCGCGATCGTAATGGTAGTACGATTTTTTGAAAGCTCCTCCAGACTCTTCTGGATCCAACGTTCGCTTTCGTTATCCAGAGCGCTGGTGGCCTCATCCAGGATCAGGATCGGAGGATTCTTAAGGAATACACGTGCAATGGAGATCCGCTGCTTCTGTCCACCGGAAAGGCGTGTGCCACGTTCTCCGACATAAGTGTCGTATTTATCCGGAAGCTCCATGATAAAGTCATGGATACTCGCACATTTGGCGGCTTTGATGATCTCTTCATCGGAAGCTCCGGGCTTTCCGTAGGCAATATTATCCTTAATGGTTCCATCAAAAAGATAGACATCCTGCTGTACCATACCGATCTGGCTTCGAAGGCTCTTAAGAGTCAGCCCGCGGATATCCTTTCCGTCTACAGTAATGGAACCGCCGGTCACATCATAAAATCTGGGCAGGAGAGAGCAGATCGTGGTTTTTCCGCTTCCGGAAGGTCCCACCAGGGCAATGGATTTTCCAGCCGGGATATCAATAGAGATATCGGAAAGCACAGGAGTTTCATCATCGCTGTAATGAAAAGAAACATGGTCGTAACGCACATGTCCTTTCACGTCCGTAAGCTCCGCAGCGTTGTCTGCATCCCGGATCTCGGATTCTGTTTCCATCACATCCAGGAAACGGCGGAAACCGGAAAGACCCTTCTGCATCATTTCCACAAGTTCCACCAGGATCTGAATGGGGCTGATAAAGATTCCGATATACAGGGCATACATGGCAAGATCTGCAGTCTGCATTTCACCCTGAGCGATCAGATAGCCGCCGTAAACAAGAGTTACCAGGTACATCATGCCCTGGAAGAAAAGATTGGAACTCATGAAGCTTCCCATGCAGTGATAATTATCTCTTTTGGAAACAAGGAACGCTTCGTTGCTTTTCTTAAATTTGGCACGTTCGATGTCCTCGTTTGCGAAGGACTGCACCACGCGGATTCCGGAAAGCGTATCCTGAAGACTGGCATTTACATCTCCGATCTTACGACGGTTTTCCATGAAGGTTTCCTGCATTTTTGCATTCTGGCGGAAGGAAAACACAAACATCACGATCACCAGGAGGATCAGCGGCAGTGCAAGCTTCTTGTTGATAAAGAACAGGAAGATAAAAGCACCGACGATCTTTACCAGAGAGATAAAAAGATTCTCAGGACCATGATGTGCAAACTCGGAAATGTCAAAAAGGTCACTGACCAGCTTGCTCATCATCTGACCGGAATTATTCCTGCTGTAATAGGAAAAAGACAGCTCCTGGTAATGGTCAAAAAGCTCCCGGCGCATATCACGTTCCATCTTTGCACCCATCATATGTCCCTGATAGGTTACATAATATTTGCAGAGACTTTGCACAATGTACATAACAAAAAGAGAAGCTGCAATCACAGGGAGGGCATGAAGAATCATATCCTTATCCTGTGTAAAGAGAGTTTTTGTCATAGTACGAAGAATCTGGGGATAAGCAAGATCTACCAGACTGATAACGGCTGCACAGATCAGGTCAATAAAAAAGACCGCTTTGTACGGGCCGTAGTAGTGGATGAATTTCTTGATGGTATTCATCGGAAAAGTACCTCCGTTTTTATGAAATGTATAGTGTTGTCTGGGCAAAAAACATTGCTGCCGGACATTCTATGTTCATCTTATCATAAGTAAGAATAAAGTCAAGATAAGTGAATTTCAGGTCTGTTTCGTTTCTGCATACTTTCTGAGAATAGAAGCTATATGGCTGCTGTTCACAGGTAATATTCCGCGAGGGATTGCTGGCAACGGAGCGGATAGTGATATGAGGAGATATCTTTTTGGGAAAAAATCAAATTACTCCTTGACACAGAAGAACAAAACCCGTATAGTGTACTTCAGATTTGGTGTGTAACTGATAAGCAGGCATTAACCAGTCATAAATGTTATTATTTGACGTTTATGGGGGTTGGTGTCTTTTTTTGTTGCCCACTTAAAAGACTCCCGCTCCAAAACGTCGAAAGAAAAGGAGAGAAAACATGAAAGACAAGATTTTCGGAGTTTTGCAGCGAGTGGGACGTTCCTTTATGCTTCCCATAGCAATCCTTCCTGTGGCAGGCCTGCTTCTTGGATTCGGCAGTTCCTTCACAAATGAAACAACCATTGCAACCTACGGACTTCAGAAGATTCTGGGAGACGGAACAATTTTACATGCACTCCTGATCATTATGAACAAAGTCGGAAGCGCGGTATTTGATAACCTGCCGCTGATCTTTGCAGTAGGTGTGGCCATCGGTATGGCAAAAAAAGAGAAAGAGGTAGCAGCTCTTTCTGCACTGATCGCTTACTTCGTTATGAATGTAGCCATCAATGGTATGCTGGTAGTAAATGGTAAGATCACAGCAGACGGACAGATCGCAAAAAGCGTTCTGGAAGGTACTGTAACCTCTGTCTGCGGCATTCAGTCCTTACAGATGGGTGTGTTTGGCGGTATCATCGTCGGCCTTGGTGTTGCAGCTTTGCACAACCGTTTTCATAAGATCGTGCTTCCAAACGCACTTTCCTTCTTCGGTGGTTCCAGATTTGTGCCCATCATTTCCACCATTGTATATATGTTTGTAGGAATCCTGATGTATTTTGTATGGCCGGCAGTCCAGAACGGTATTTATGCTCTGGGTGGTCTTGTAACAGGCAGCGGCTATATCGGAACTCTGATCTTCGGTATTATCAAACGTGCGCTGATCCCCTTCGGACTTCATCACGTATTTTATATGCCATTCTGGCAGACAGCCGTTGGCGGGACTATGGAGGTTGCAGGCCAGATGGTACAGGGCGGACAGAATATCTTTTTCGCCCAGCTTGCAGATTCCGCAAATGTAGCGCATTTCAGCGCAGATGCAACAAGATATTTTTCCGGAGAGTTCATTTTCATGATCTTCGGTCTTCCGGGAGCAGCTCTTGCCATGTATCGCTGTGCAAAGCCTGAGAAGAAAAAAGCAGCAGGCGGACTTCTTCTTTCCGCAGCCCTTGCATGTATGCTTACAGGAATCACAGAGCCACTGGAGTTCTCTTTCCTGTTTGTAGCTCCTGCATTGTTTGCGGTACAGGTTGTTCTTGCAGGTGCGGCTTATATGATCGCACATATGCTGAACATTGCAGTAGGACTTACCTTTTCCGGCGGTTTCCTTGATCTGTTCCTGTTCGGGATCCTTCAGGGAAATGCAAAGACAAGCTGGCTCAGGATTATCCCGGTAGGTATCATTTACTTTATTCTCTATTATGTGATCTTCACTTTCCTGATCAAAAAGTTCAACTTCAAGACTCCGGGACGTGAGGATGACGACACAGAAACAAAGCTTTATACAAAAGCAGATGTAAACGCGAGAAAAGAAGCCGGTAAATCCGGTGAAGCAGCAGGAAGCACATCCGCAGATCCGATAAGTGAAGCCATCACAGCCGGCCTTGGAGGAAAGAAAAACATCAGCGATGTGGACTGCTGTGCAACAAGACTCCGTATCACCGTCCATGATGCAGCAAGAGTTAACGACGACATTCTGAAAACAACAGGCTCCAGAGGAATCGTGAAAAAAGGCCAGGGCGTGCAGATCATCTACGGTCCGCAGGTAACTGTGATCAAATCCAAACTGGAGGATTATCTGGAGACAGCGCCGAATGAATATTTTGAAGGTGCAAATGAGAAAGAAACAGACAATGCGGAAAATCAGGCTCAGTCGGATACAGAGCGTACAGCAGAAAGTACAGGTGAGGCTGCTCAGAACACTGCTCCGACATCCGAAGCCAGCACGCAGCCGGAGAAAAAGGTTCTCAGAACAGCGATTGTCTACAGCCCGGTAACCGGTATCGCTGCAGACCTTTCCACAGCGCCGGATGAAGGCTTTGCGGAAGGAATGATGGGAGAGGGTGCTGTAGTCACACCGAAGGACCCGGTGATCTGTGCTCCGGAAGACGGCGAGGTAGAGTTTATTTTTGACACAAAGCATGCCATCGGATTCCAGACAGATACAGATCTTCCTATGCTCCTCCATATCGGTATTGACACTGTAAAGCTGGAAGGAAAAGGCTTTGAGATCCTGGTAGAGCAGGGACAGCATGTAAAAAAAGGCGAGCCGTTGATGAAGATTGACATCCCGTATCTTACAGAAAACGCTCCGTCCTTATGTTCTCCGATCCTTTGCACAGAGATCGAGGATAATCAGAGAGTACACCTTCTTGCCAATGGAGAGATCAAGGCAGGAGAGCCGCTGTTCGCAGTAGAGACTGTGGAAGAATAGGGAATTTTTCAGCAATAATATAGAAGATTGGTTTTGTGAAAAGCGCGCCTAATGCCCGGGCGCGCTTTTCCTGTGGCAAAGAAAATAACTGTCTGTCAGAAGGACTTTACACAAAAGAAAGATTCTGTTACGATAAAGAAAATCAACAGCTGCAGACAAAAATGTCGACTGAAAATCCGGGGCAGACAGTGGTGGAATGTGGAAAAGCAGCAGGATATATAAAAATGGTGGGGAAAAAGATGTACAGAGTGAGCAAGGTATTAAACAATAACGGCATCATTGCCATAAATATGGAAGAAAACCAGGAATATGTACTTCTGGGAAAAGGTGTGGGATTTGGAAAGAAGGTCAGCCAGCGTTTTGAGGCTTCGGCAGACTGTACTATTTACAGGCTGGCTCAGGAGACAGAACGTGGCTCAGCAAAAGAACTGGCAAAGAGCGTGGCACCGGAATTTCTGGAGATCGCAGATGAGATATTGAGAGAAGCGGAGAAGACCTTCGGGGATACCATAGACAGAAGAATCCTGTTTTCCCTTGCTGACCATATTTCTTTTGCAGTGGGACGTATCCGGAATCATGAGCAGATCAGCAATCCCCTGACGGATGATATCAAGGTGCTTTTTTACAGTGAATTCAAGGTGGCGGAGGTACTGAAGAAGATCCTGAAGGAGCGGATGGACATTGAGATCGATGATCATGAGGTGGGATATGTGGCACTTCATATTCACTCTGCACTGGGAGATGAGAAGGTGTCCGTTGCCATGCAGACAGCAAGAACGGTACGGGAATGCATCGCCATGATCGAGATGGCCACAGGAAGGAAGATCGATGTGATCTCCCTGTCCTACAACCGTATGATGAACCATATCAAATATATGGTAGCCCGTGTCTCCACAGGGGAGACACTGAAGCTGGATATGAATGAATATATAGAAGAAAAATATCCGGAATCCTACAGGATCGCAGAGGATGTCTGCGAGAGCTTGGGCAAAAGCCTTGGGAAAAAGCTGGACCCTATCGAGATCGGTTATCTTGCCATGCATATTGAGCGGACAGTGGAACAATAAATGTAAATGGCTGATCCGCCTCAGGGATTTACACAATAAATTCAATAGCTTTTTTGACAGCAGTACTCATGGCAGTACTGCTGTTTGTGACTAAGCAGACCTCTCTCTGAGGGAGCGGCTCCTTAAGCTGAAGGGCAAAAATCTTCCCGTCATTGATCACTTCCCGGGCAAGGGGCTCGGGGTAAAAGCCGATTCCCAGATTGTGGACGATCATGGGAAGGACCTGGTCTGTAGTTGCTGCCTCGATGTCAGGATGAAAAGAAACACGGTTTTCCATAAAGTAATTCATATACATTTCTCTGGTGCTGGTCCCTTCCGCAAGACCTACAAAGGGCAGATCCTGAAGCTCATGGATGCTGATAGGGGCAGTGGTCAGATCCTTATATTTGCTTCCGCATACAAGGATCTCCCGGTAACGCAGGAGACTTTTTTTCTGTAAAGGTTTGCGGATGGAGATCGGAGTGGTGACAATAGCGAAATCCACCGCATAATTTTTCAGTGCCTGTACTGCCTGAGGAGTAGAATGGTTAAAGAGGCGCAGGCGAACATGGGGATATTGCTCGCGGAACAGCTCCAGCTTTTCCAGAAGGATCAGACGCAGGGCATTTTCGCTGGCGCCGATGGAAACTAGACCATGCTCCAGCTCTCCGTTCTGGCGGATCTCCTCCTCGCCTAGGGACAGCTGCTCAAAAGCCAGGGCAACGTGTTCATAAAGCTGGCGGCCTTCCGGTGTAAGTGCGATTCCTTTGTTGGAGCGGAGAAAGAGCGTACATTTCAGCTCCTGCTCCAGGTTGTTCATACAGCGGGTGATATTTGGCTGATTGTTGTGAAGAGCTCTTGCTGCCTTGGTAAAGCTCTTATACTGGGCTACATAATAAAAGATCCGGTAGTAGTCGTAAGTGATCATGTATTGTCTCCATCCTGTGATATGATTTTAATATGTTTACGATATTAATAATACTTTTTACATTTGCTTCTGAGCAAACTATAATACACCCGAGGAAAAAAATCAATGACAGGAGTGATTTAGAGTGGTTTCAGGAGGCGGAAAGCTGCAAAATGCGGACCGGCAGATGTCAGAAGCTTTTATCACAAGTGTATTTCTGGCAATGTCCGGCGGATTTCAGGATGCCTACACATATTTTACAAGAGATGAGGTGTTTTCCAACGCCCAGACAGGCAACGTGGTTCTGATGAGCCAAAATTTTATGACAGGACAGTGGGGAGACGGTTTAAGGTACCTGTTCCCTGTTTTAGCCTTTGCCATTGGTGTTGTAGCGGCGGAGCGGATCCAGAGTACCTTTAAATATGCAAAAAAACTTCACTGGAGGCAGATGATCCTGCTGATCGAGATCCTGATCCTTTTTGCGGTGGGATTTATGCCGGGAGAATTGGATATGCTAGCAACCGTACTGGTATCCTTTTCCTGCGCCATGCAGGTACAGACCTTCCGGAAGGTGGGCGGTTATTCCTATGCAAGCACCATGTGCATCGGAAATTTACGAAGCGGCACGGCGGCGTTGTCCGTGTATTGTCGTGAAAAACGTCCGGAACAGTTGAAGCAGGCTCTTTATTATTTCGGAATAATTTTCTTTTTTGCCATTGGAGCCGGTGGCGGAGGAAATCTGTCCATGAGGCTGGGGATCCCGGCAATCTGGGTATCGGATGTTTTGCTTTTGATCAGCTTTATTCTGATGTTTTCCAGTAAACATAGAGATTAGAAAGGGTGAGGAATTGTGGAAAACAGCACATTATTCCCAAGAGAGGAAAAGGCGGAGCTTTTATTTGAAAAGATCCTGAAGGATCCGGAGGCGTGCAGACGGCTGACGGAGACCTTCTATGAATCCATGGATGCGGATACAGACATAGAATGCGGATATCTTCCTCCGGAAAAATTCGCCTATGCATTGCTGGACGCATATAAAAACCGTGATCTGACAGCTCTCCTTATGGCGATCTGCCAGAACAGTATGTTTGATCTTCTGCGAAATTCTTTTCTGGCACCGTTCAGGTTCAATGCAGATGGACAGGAGAATCCGGTATTTCTCACAGATGAAAAAGGAAATTTTCTGCGGGAAAAGGGAATCCATGTAAGTGACAGAGATTACGACCGGTTCCGCAGGATATACAGGGAGAAGCAGGGCGTAAAGATGTATCTGGCGTATGGCTACCGGAAGCGACATGCCTATGATGAAGCTACCATGGAAGTAGAAGAGTACAAAATGGGCGAACATATCGGTGTGCTGCTGGTGTATGAGCTTCCGGACAGCGTAAAGGAAAAAGAAACGGAGGCACAGGCCTATGCGGCTGTATGGGATATCATGATGGCAATTCAGAAGAAGCTTCCAAGAGCTTTTGTGTATTATGGGCAGGATTCTGTGGAGGATGGTGGAAAACGTTATGACGGATTGGGCGTTTTTCTCCCCATCCATAAATTTGCGGACCGCCTGGAAAAAATGATCGGGATCGCGGATGAGATCGTAATGAAATAGAATGTACAAAAAAGGACTGCTTTTGTATTGCTCCGGTTATCAGAAGGATAGCTGATGACCGGAAGCTACAGAAAGCAGTCCTTTTTGTATGCCAATTAGGTGCAGTAGCGGAACATTTTGTCCGTAAGGATCCTGGCGAAAATAAGGCCCAGGGGAAGAGCAACGATGATCAGAATCGCAGCTGCAAACCAGGAGGCGGAAACATTCAGGGACATGATTCCCAGATTGTAGATTGCCCGGTAGAGATAAAGTCCGGGAACCATGATCACAATGGATGGTACGGTAATGGAAATCCTGGGATATCCCACTTTGGTTTTGATGAGGGAGGCCAGAAGTCCGGCTGTCAGTGCTCCGAAAAAAGCCGCGGCAGCAGGTGGGAAACCGGCAAGATCAACAAGCTCCAGACGTAAAGTGTTGGACAGTGCGCCGATGAATGCGGCAGCTGCGGCTAGACGGACAGGGCTGTTGAACATGACCGAAAAGCCGAATACCCCGCAGAAGCTTGCCAGAAGCCGGAACAGGATCCTCTGAGCTGCCGAAAGCTCCAGAGGCAGGAAATCCACAGGCTTCAGATGAAGAAGCAGTGCCATCAGCCAGGCAGAGACAGCAGCCACCATTACAACAATAATGGCGTAGGCCAGTCGTTCCAGACCGGAACGCATATCCAGCTTGGCAAGGTCGATCCCGCTTGTGATAAACGGAAAGCCCGGAATGATAAACAGCATGGAACAGATGTACCCGGCCTCATGCTGGACGGAAATGTGGAACAGAAGCTCTGCCAGCTTCAGGAAGCCTGCATATACAAGACAGGCGGAGGAAACAGAAACTGCAATGCACATAAACAGAGTAAAATGATGCTTGCCAAGCTTGCAGCGGATGGCGTTTCCGATGCCTGCGCCTGCAAAAGCCAGGATCATTTCCAGCGGGCCACCGCCCAGAAGAAAAGTAAATGCACCACAGGCCAGTGCAGAAGCCAGTCCCAGGGCGGCAGGGGAATAAAGCCCGTGGATCCGCTCGATCTCATCTAACTGACTGTGCAGTGCTTCACCGCTCATATGGATACCCTCCGCAGGAAAATCACTGACAAAATGTTCTAGCCTGTTCAGTCTGGAAGTATTTACGCCGGTGGTAGTCAGACTAAGTGCATGGGAAAAACTGCTCTCACCGTCAAAGCAGGTGTAGCTTATGGACATCAGTCCGATATCTGCGGAACAGGTGATACCAAGTGCTTCTGACAATGTATTCATGGAACTCCGTACCCGCCAGGCACCGGTCCCACAGGAGAGAAGCATCATGCCTGTACGGCCGATCAGGGAAGCTTTTTCGGAAAGAGAAGCTTCTGTAATGGGCTGGCTGTTCCTGGTACTTACGTAGTTGTGCCAAGGGATTTCCATATGATTACGTTTGATCAGAATATCTGACATAGAAATCACTTCTTTCTATATATTAAAATCATATAGTTACTATT
>UMHU01031297.1_pt1 | contig 11503 bp, 10 predicted proteins | sample 1965591 | NCBI WGS metagenome assembly UMHU01 (sample SAMEA4836101, study PRJEB28245) | human gut metagenome | biome: gut microbiome; material: fecal sample | place: Denmark | collected 2008
GCCGGTGAGGGATTTCTGGTCGATGTTGGAATTGCCCCAGATCACGGTGCCATCGATGGGCAGGCCCATGCCAGGTCAGACAATGATGATGTCCCCCCGTTTCAGGGCCTGGACCTCCACCGTCACCTCCCCATCCTCAGTTTCCAGCACCGCGTCGGTGGCCTGCATCTGCTTAAGGCCCTCGATGGCGTCCCGGCCTCCCATGATGCTCCGCTCCTCCAGAAAGTGGACCACGCTGAGCACCACTGGGATCAGGATGGCCAGCTCGTGCTGCCCAGTGATGTAGCAGGCCAGCACGGCGATGGAGACCAGGATCTCCATGGCGTTGGTCACGTCCCGCTGGAGAAAGCCCCGGATGGCGGTCGCCAGCAGGGGCAGGCCCTCCACCAGCACGCCCACAGAATAGATCAGCCCCGCCACCGCCGTCTGCTCCGGGAAGATCCCCTTATAGAGCAGTCCGGTGACCAGACAGACCAGGGCTATCATGGCGGTGGTGATCTCCACCGAGAGCTTTCGCTTCTCCCGCCGGGTCAGGTCGGCCCCCTGGCTGTCCTCCAGCAGGTGGACCGCGGTATTCGTCAGGTTCTCCATAGCCGTCCCTCCTCAGGGCAGAAAGATCTGGGGCGTGTTGGTCCCCTCGGGCAGCACGATCTTGCCGCCCATCTGGTTGAAGATGGTGACCACCTTTTCCCGGAACACCCGCTCGTAGACCACGTCCCGGTTCTGCTGATACTCCTGGAACAGGCCGTAGAACTCCGCCACCTGGTCGTTAGCCCGGTTGATCCGGTCGTGCTGCGACACCTGGGCGTCGCTCACCAGCTTATCGGCGGCGGCGTTGGCCTCCGGGATCACCCGCTCCCGGTACTGGTTGGCCTGCTGGATGCGGGTCTCCTTCTCCACCGAGGCGGCGTTTACTTGGTCGAAGTGGTATTGCAGGGCGCTGGGGGGCTTGATGCTCTTGAACTCCAGGCTCACGATGCTCACCCCCATCTCCATCCCGTCCAGGATGGCTTGGGCCTGGCGGATGACCTCGTTTCCGAACTCCGCCTTCTGGTCGGTGAGCAGGCCGTCCACGCTCTTGGACGCCGCGCAGGAGGTCATCACGCCGCTGACTACGCCGTTGATCTCGGTCTCTGGGTCACTGTTGTACAGGGCGTACTCCACCGGGTCAGAGATCTGATACTTCAGGGTGGCATCAATGTGGATGATATTCTCGTCCCCTGTGATCACATAGCCGGTGTCCTCGATCTCCGCATAGGTGGGGTCAGCGGAGGCGGCGTGAGTGGTGATGGACACCTCATGCACCTTTCCCACCGGCACCTTGATTACCTCGTCGATCACATAGGGGAATGCCAGCAGCAGGCCCGGCTCCTTCACCTGCTCCTCCCGGGTGTCCCCCACCAGCCGTCCGAACCGCAGCACCACCGCCACCTCGTGGTTATTGACCACCCGGATGCCGGAGCAGCAGATCAGCGCCACAAGGATGACGATCAGCCATTTGCAGTAGCGGATGGCGGTGTTGATGATGGCAATGAACCGCTGAGAATCCTTCATCTTCCCTCACCGCCTTCAGTCATCGCCGTAGAGCACGTCGAATGGCGGGGTGTCCATGGTGATGATCATCACCGTGTCCTCGTCCACCGAGTTCTCCAGGGCAGCCAGCTTCTGTAGGAATTCATACAGCTCTGGGTCCTGGCTGTGGGCCGAGGCATAGATCTCTGCCACCTCCCGCTCCGTCTCCGCGTTGATGGCGGCAGCCTCCTCCCGGCCCTCGGCCACGATGGCGGCCACCTCCGCATCCGACTCGCTCATAATGATCTGGGCGTCCCGCTCACCCTCCGCCAGCAGCTGGTCGATGTACTTCTGCCGGTCCGCCTGCATCTGGGTGAACACGCTCTGCACGTTGGTGGCCGGCAGGCCCACCCGCTTCAGCCGCAGCTCATGGACCTGGATGCCGTACTGTTCCAGAGCGTGGGACTGCACCTCCTGGAGCATGGCGGCCTCGATCTCGTCGATCTTGATGTCCTCCTCGTCCAGGGAGACCAGAGCGGACAGGTCATAGTTGCCCATGGTCCCATTTTTGGCGCTGGTGACCAGGTCGCTGAGGTAGGTCTCCGCCAGGGCGGTATCCCCCACGCTGGTGTAGTACCGCAGGGGGTCGGCGATGCTCCAGATGGTGTAGGTCTGCATGATGACATTTTTCTTGTCATGGGTCAGGGTCTCCAGGTAGCCGGAGTCCAGATACCGCTTCCTGGCGTCCTGGATCTGCACGTCCTCAAAGGGCCAGGGCAGGCGCAGGTACATCCCTGCCTGGGTCACCTCCGACCGGACCGCGCCGAACCGGGTCACCACCGCGTACTCCCCCTCGTTTACCTTGAACACAAAGCCAAAGAAGCCGATGATGGCCGCCACGATCAGGGCGAACATCCACTTGATGATGCGGTTCCCTTTCATATCATGTCCCCTCCTCACCCGGCACTGCGCCGGTCTCCGCCTGCGTCCCCGCTGTCTGTGTCTCCGCCGCCTGCTCCCCGCCGGCGCCTCCGCCGTCAAGGCCGCTGAACCACCGGCTCCCCGAGCCGCCCAGTCCGAAGTTGGCATACAGGGCTCCGGCGTCCACCCCCGGCCCTACGATATACTTTCTCTGCTGGGCCAGAGCCTGCTGGAAGCTCTCCAGATACCGGTCCAGCAGATAGGCCTCCGGGTCCAGCAGATAGGCCTCGATGCTGGCATTGTATTTCTGGATCTCCGCGTTGGCGCTGGAGACCCGCTCATCCCGCTGGATGCCGGCGTCATTGATAGCCAGCTGTTTGTCTGCCTCGGCCCCCTCCCGTGCCACCAGAGCCTTCCCTTCCGCGGTGAGGACGCTGGTCTTCTTCTGGATGCCCGCGCTCACCACGCTCTGGTAGATATCCGCGATGGCCACCGGCGGGTGGATGCTGGCCAGTGTGACGCTCATCACTTCCAGCCCCAGCTCCGCCTCCCGGGCATATTCCTTGAGCTGCTCCTCGATGCGGTGAGACAGCTGGCTGCGGTCCTCACTGATGATGGTGTTGATGTCCGTATGGATGGTCTCCCCCATCACCACCTCATAGCCCTTGGCGTTGAGCACGTCCTCCGGACTGCTGTACCGGGTCAGGTAGGTGTACAGGTCACTGATGCGGTAGGTGATCTTCAGGTTGATGGCCACCAGCTCATTCCCGTTGCCCAGCAGGAGAGCCTGTTCCTCCCCCTCGTGGGGGCGGGTCCACAGGTTGTTCTTGTTGTTTACGTCCCCCTCATAGCCCACGATCATCCCCTGAGGCTGGGTGACGTTGTAGATCTTCACCTCTTCAAAGGGCACCGGAAGCTTGAAGTGCAGGCCTGGCTCCAGGATATCCTCCCGCGCCAGACTGCCGAAGCGGTACAGCGCCCCCTGCTGATAAGTCTCCACCTGCACCACACAGGTGGACAGCCACACCAGCAGGAGCACCGCCATTGCGCAGGAGGGCAGGATCATCTTGATGAATTTCAGGCTCCACAGGGAGCGCATGGAGATGCCGGTGTGCTGCTCCAGCCAGGTCAGGGCCCCGCTGCCCTTTTGTCCCCCGTAGTAGTACACCGGGAACAGGATGTACAGACGGAAGACCAGTTCCTCCCGGTGCCGGGTCATCTTCACTGCCACGCTGACAGCCGCCATGGCCGCCACATAGAACCAGCAGCCCAGGATGACATAGTCCACATACTGGCTGACGCTGAACAGCCCGGTGAAGGAGGTGACCATATCCGCCATCAGGGCGGCTACAGCGATCTTGTTGAGCACCATCAGGTTGCAGATGCTGGCCGCATCCGGGTTGGTGTCCAGCTGCATGGACCACCAGCGCTCCACACAGGCGTAAAGGATGAAGGACACCACGCATACCACCATGTGCAGGGGAGCCACGGCCCCAGTCACATCCTCCCGGGGCTTCAGGGTGAAGAGATAGAATCCCACCACCAGCACGGTGACCACTACCAGCAGCATGGTGGCATTGACGCTGTCCACCGCGTCCCGCTTGGCCTCCCGCTTTTCCTCTCCGGCCTCCTCCGGCGCAGCCTGGGCTGCTCCCAGCGTCTCCGCCCCCCCTTCGGCCGTCTCCTGCTCCCGCCGGACCACATATGCCCGATACCAGAGCAGGATAGCGCAGATCAGCAGCAGCACGCTCTGCATGATCTGAAACAGGCCAAAACGCAGCACCGTATAGGTATTGACGCTCTCGTTCATGAAGAAAAACAGCATCCCGATGCCCAGCAGGATCATGCTGGTGATCAGGTATTCCAGCTGCTTGGCTCGCTTCTCCACTCCGCTCCCCCCTTATCCCTGGGCGCTCCCGCGCCCGCCAGATCCCTCACACAGCGCCCGCAGCAGCGCGCGCAGCAGCTCCCCCGTCTCCCGGTCCGTCCAGCTGGGCAGGGTCTGGAAGGGCTCCGCCTTCTCGGCCAGGTCCCCCTCCTCCCGCCGGACCGCCTGGACATAGTCCAGCAGCTTCTCCCCCAGGGGCCGCCCAGCCCAGCGTGCCAGGCTCTCCTCCATAGCGGCAAAGCCCCCCGGCAGGGCGCCGAACCCGTTGTAGCAGGCCACCAGGGTGCCGTGTTGGTCCTCCGCCTCCGCCGCCCGGCCGTACCAGACTGCGGCCAGGGTCTCCGGCCCTTCCCGCTCCGGCAGGTCCTCCTGCCGCAGGCGGAGGGGGCGTTCCCCCCGCCTGTCCGCCGCCAGGGCGGCGTACCCTTTCAGTACGGTCAGCTGCCGCTGGAACCGCCGCTGGTCCGTCCCCTCCAGCCCCGTAACCAGGACGCCCCCCCGTCCGGGAGCCAGACGGAGGCCCTGCCACTCCAGCGGTGCCTCCAGCACCGCTCCCTTCAGCTCATACTGGTCCTGTCTCACACACATCCTCCTCACAGGGGGGCAGGGAGACGGTGACCACCGTTCCCTCCCGCTCCACGCTCTCCAGTTCGACACTGCCGCCGCACTGCTCCACCACTTGCTGTACGAAATTCAGTCCCAGTCCGCTGGAGCTACGGATGGAGAATCCCTTCTCCCAGATCTCGCCCAGCAGCTCCCTGGGAATCCCTGTCCCGTTGTCCTCCACCTGAAAGCGGATCTCTGCCCCCTCCGTCTCCTCGACCCTGATCCAGATCTTGCCGTCCGGCCTCCGGACCGCATAGGCGGCGTTCTCCACCAGGTTGATGAGCACCCGGGAGAATCGGATCTTGTTGATCCGGATCTTCGCCTCTGGAGCCCGGTTCTCCGTGTGGACCAGGTCCGCATACTCCGCGCTGGAGATCTGGGCCATCACGGCGTCCAGCAGCTCCTGGGTGGTCACCACGCTCCGCTGCTCCTCGTGCAGGATCTCGGAAATCATGCTGCTCATCCGGTCTATCATAGTCTCGATCCGCTCCAGATACTCCCCTTCCGTCTGGTCCCCTCTCCTGCCGGCGGACAGTTTGACCACCCCCACCAGGGCCTGCATGCTGGTCAGAGGGGACTTCAGATCATGGACCAGGTGGCGCAGTTCCATATAGGTCCGGTTCTCCAGGATGCGCATCCGGGTCTCCATCAGCATGTGCTCGTTGAGCTCCTTCTGCTCGCTGATGCGGCGGATGTTGTTTTCATCCACCACCAGCAGCAGGAGCAGCACGGACATGAAGAGGAACAGAGCAAAAAAGATGGTGGCCATGGCCTGGAGAAAGCTGTCCGCCTGAAGGAACTTGGAGACGAGCTTGATGTCATAGGAACTCTCTCCTCTGCCGAAGGGAAAATTCCACAGCAGAGGCATCATGTCCAGGAATTGCAGCGCCGTGATGAAAAAGGCCACCATGAGCCCCTTCTTCATCAGCCCCACAAAGCTGAAATCGATCTTGGCCAGCACCCAGATCATGGCGATCATGGACAGGGCCGGAATTCCGAAGTCATAGCGGATGCCATAGATCCGGTTGATGAGGAGATACACTCCGGGGATCAGGATGCCCACCGCAGCGATAGACGCCAGCAGCCGCCGTCTCAGCTCCATGCCCCGGAAGGTCTCCACCAGAAAAAACACGCCCATGTAGTGGGGATAGGCCCGCACCGCATTGAGCACCACCAGCTTCAGCGCCGCCAGCAGCACGTAGATCTCCTGCCCCTGATAGATGCCGTTCATCAGCGTGCGGTAGATACCGGTGTTCTCCACCGTCACCAGGGCGGGCATCAGCACTCCCAGAAGCACCAGGCCCCAGCCGATGCACCGCAGGTCCCGGTCCGTTCTTTTTCTGGCCTCTGCCGTCTGTCCCAGCTCATGCTCTCGTTTCAAGTCCATCCCCCTCTTCCCCTGCGGTCCGCCCAAGGAATAACCGCAAGCCTTGCCCTGGATGCCCGGGGCAAGGCTTGCCGTGTCTTTTCTTTTGTATCCCGAGTCCGGCTTCGGGCCGCTGCACGCTCAAATCAGGCCGTAGTACCGCAGCACGTACTCCACGATGTCCAGCTGGTCTCCGATCCGGCGCTCCAGCTCATAGCCCCGGTAGGTCTCCACTGTGATGGTGGGGATGCCCAGCTGGGTGGTCACCGTATTGTTGATGCTCCCGATGGGGCCGGGTCCATAGAAGTTGAATCGCTCGGAGCACAGCTCGCCGGACTCCGTGGCCATCAGCATCTCCAGGTACATGTCGCTCATTTCGCTCAGGTCGGTGTAGATCAGCGAACTGCCCAGGAAATCTTTGTTCTCCGCGTTGGCCCGGGCCTCGTGCAGGTCAAAGAGGAACACCGGGTCCACCCTCTGGATGTCCTGGTAGATGGAGTCGGCCACCCGCTGGGCCATATTCCCCTCCGGGTCCCCCGGGAAGGACCGGTTCAGATCCTCCTGCTCCGTCACATAGCGGACTCTGGGGTCCGCCTCCGCGCCCCAGCGGTTGGCTGGGGACAGGATATGGACCGTCCCGGCCCGGATGCCGATCTTCTTGACCAGGTTCCCGGTCATCCAGCCGGCGATCTCATCCCCGTGAACTCCCGCCACGATGTAGATGGTGGGTCCCTCCTCCTCCCCCTGGAGCACCGTCACCTCATTTTCGATGTCGGTCCCCTCGGCGAGCTTGTAGGTGCTCACCTGGGTGGGATGATCGCAGTCTGTGAAGTAGTCCCCAAAGTCGCCAGGCACCATCTCCGCGGGGTCGAAATCATAGGGCGGGTCGATGACCACCTCCGCACCGATCTCCGGCCGTTCGATGGCCTCCCGGCGGTCATAGCCGCTCTCCTCCTGGGAGGCGGAGGCCGGCGCCTCGCTGCCTGCGGGGGCCGCTCCGCTCTCCGCCGGGGCGGAGGTGCTCCCCGGCCCTGGGGCGGCGCAGCCGGTGAGGGCCAGGGCCAGGAAGAGACTCAACATCTGCTTTTTCATGCCTTCACCTCCCAACTTTCCGCGCTCAGTCGGGAGCGAGGAACTGCCCGATGTCCGCCGCCATATCGACATAGGACGGGATACCGTTGATGACCAGGTTGCCCAATCCCAGCTCGTTGAAGGCCACCGCGAACTGAGCCACGCCGGTGACATGACGGGCTACCCGCTCAGAGATGGGGGCGCCGTCCGCGTCATAGCCGAAGTCATACAGACGGCCGTAGCCAGCCGCCTTCAGATAGTACTTATCCTGTCCGGTGACCACCAGGTTTTCGTCGGTCTTTCCTCTCAGGCGGCCCTGGGAGGGGTTGGAGGTCTCCATCAGCAGGGCCAGGGTATCGGTGTAGTCGCCCAGCTCCCGGTGGGTCAGGCCGTGCAGGTTCTCGGGAGAGGGCTCCAGGCCGATGCTCATTCCCTCCAGCTGCATGTTGATCAGCGCCTGGGAGCCCAGTGACAGGGCATCCTGATGGGCCACGATGGTGTTGATGGTGGGGTACTCGGGAGATGCCTCGTGGAGGTCCACCGTGATGTCGATGCCCTCCTGTTCAATGAGCTGGGTCACGCCGTAGCTCATTTTCTCGGTGAAAGTGCCATCGGTACGCCCCGGGTAGGAGCGGTTGATATTCCGGGTCTCGGAGCCGGACAGCCGCTGTCCGGAGGAGGCGTGGACATAGATCTCCGGGTCGGGCCACTGGTGGATGGGGTTGGTGGCCCGGGAGCCGAAGCGGAACCAGCGCTCCCCGTTGGGGGTGTCGATGGTAAAGCGCATGGGGGCCCCCTCCTGGGGGTCAGTGCAGGTGAAGGCGCTGTTGTTGGTCCGCGGGATGACGTACAGGGTGCCCGCCTCAGGCTGGGCGTTCTCAATGAGCAGGACGGCGGCCACCAGGCCGGAAGGCTCATTGGGGTGGGTGCCCCCCAGCACCAGCATGGAGTCCCCCTCCTGCTCCCCCTCCAGCACATAGACCTCCGTGTCTCCGGCGGTTCCCTCCAGACCGGGATACCAGTCGGACAGCATCTTGATCTCTGTCACTCCGGGGCCTGGGTAGATGGGCTCCACCTCCCGCATGGAGAGGAACTGGCCGGCCAGATACACGATGGCGGCGGCGGCCAGAGCCAGCAGGATCAGGGCGGATAACCAGCTCTTTTTCACTTCGATCTTCACTCTGTCCACCCCCTCATTTGATCAGCAGCAGCCGCAGCACCAGCGGGACCACCACCAGCGCGGCGTCGATCTGCAGCATCAGGTTCTTTTCCCGCACCATATTCTTGATGACGAATACCAGCAGGAAGAGCACCAGGCCCAAATAAACATATAATAACATGCTTTCCCCTCCTATCTCAAGTCAGGAACGAAAGGTTGCCGGACACCAGCAGGGTGACCAGGCCGTACAGGATGCAGACGATGAAGGGGATGGCGCAGTGCCGCAGCACCCGGGAGTACTTCTGTTCCACGATCTGGGCCGCATAGTTGCCCGCCAGGGCCGTGGGCGGCATCAGGTCGCCCATGGAGCAGATGAAGGACAGGGCGGCGGCAATGACGATCTGGTCGCCGGTGTCCAGCAGGGCCAGCAGGAAGGGGACGCCCAGCACAGAGGCCGCGCCGTAGGAGGACACCGCGCCAAAGGCGGGCATCACCAGGCAGACGGCGGCATACAGGACGATGAGGCCGAAGCCGAAGCAGCTGACCACGATGTAGCCCCGCACGCCGGTGAGGGTCATCACCTGGATGAACATGCCCACGCCCATCAGCTTGCCCAGCACGGGGACGGTGGTCTCCACAGCCTCCGACACTGCCTGGATGGCGTTGAACTTCTTGCCGGTGAACAGGCCCACCACGCTGCCGATGAAGAAGATCAGCGGCATTCCCAGGGATGGGAACACGTTGGGGAGAGCCCGGCTGCCCACCATGAGGACGATGACCACCAGGATGGGGATGTAGAGCTTGAGCCCGTACTGTTTGCCCACCTCCAGGTTCAGCCCCTCTTTGATCTTGTCGTAATCCAGGTGCCGGCAGTAGCGCAGGCCCACAAAGAGGACGGTGAAGATGGCGCAGGGGAAGGTCATGAAGGCCAGGGGGCCCTCAAAGCCGATGTAGGGCATATCCACGCCGCCGGCGATCAGCATGGCGGGGATGTTCACCGGGGGGGCGGCCATGCCCATGATGGCGCCCACCGCCAGGATGGCGCCGGTCTGGGGGGCCGGGATGCCCATCATCAGCAGGATGGGGGCCACGATAGCGCCGGCGGAAAGCACCGCGGCGGTGGAGGAGCCCGTGATCATGCCCGGGAACATGATGATGAGCATCAGCAGAATCAGCATGACCGCCGGGACCTTGTGGAAGCGGGAGACGATGACGGCGTTCAGGGCCTCCAGTGCCCCGGATTTTTGGATCACCGTCATAAAGATCATGGCCATGGAGATGATGAGCACCGTATCCATATAGACAAAGGTGCCCTCGAACAGATGGCGCAGGGGGATACCCTCCCCACCCACCAGGGCGCCGGCGATAGCGCCGGCCGCCATAGACAAGCTGACCGGCAGCTTCAGCAGGAAGTTCCCCAGCAGGAACACGCCCAGCATGACCAGGAATATTACCAGTTCAAATTCCAATCAAATCCCTCCTGTTCCGGAGTATTCGCGGGAGTCGGGCAGACGGCCGCCTCTGCCGGCGGAGCGTCCGCTTTTGGGAAGAGGCCCCACCCGTTTTGACAGGCGGGGCCTCCTTGCAGTGCAATGGGGTTCAGGCGCCGAAGATCTCCTGGAGCGGGGTCACAGCGTCGGCGATGGTGTACAGCATGGTGATGGGGATGCCAGCGTCGGTGGCGGCGTCAGAGAACTTGCCGTCGTCGTTGCCCTCCTCCACTACCATGATGTAGTCGGCACAGCCCAGGGCCAGGTCGCTGAACTGGTCAGACAGAGTGCCCCGGCGGGCGGCGCCGCCCATGTGGGCCACGATCACGGTGATGTCGTTGTCCTTGGCGGTCTGGGCGATGGCCTCAGCGCGGGCGATCTCGTCCTCCTGGGAGATGCCGGCCGCGCCCAGCCCCTTGGAGGAGGCTCCGCTGGCGATGATGATGGTCTTGTATCCGGCGGCGTCCTCTGCGGAAGCGGTGGCGTCGAAGGTGTACTCAGCTCCCACCTTCTTCATCAGGGCGTCCAGCATGGATACGTCGGCGCTCTGGCCGAAGGAGGTGATCAGGACGGGGGCGGAGACCTGGTCCTTGGTGAAGGTGCCGTTCTCCGTCACCACCCGGTTGCTCTCGCTGGTGCGGAAGGTGTAGCCGCTCTCAGCACCGGTGGAGGCGCCGCCGCTCCCGGCGGGGGCGCTGGTGCTGGTGGACGGGGTGCTGGTCCCCGGGGTGGTGGTGCTGGTCCCGCCACCGCCGCAGGCGGTCAGCAGAAGGCTGCAGCTGAGGGCCGCGGCCAGGAGCATACATACGTTGCGCTTTTTCATTTTAAGTTCCTCCTAAGATCATTTCAGTTCTATGCTTGATCCCGGTCCTCCGGGACTTGGCACCTTACCAGTCGAGTCCCTCAGGCCAGGGACTTCAGGGTGGCCTCCAGGCCGTTGGCGATCATTTCGTTGGCATCGGGCAGGCCGGAGATCTTCAGGGGCTTGTCGGGGTACATCTGGTCGAAGGTGTTGATGATCTCCGCACTCATGCTCATGTGGTAGGCGGTCCGCTTCTCGATGGGCCAGCCGTTCTCGTCAAAGTCGTAGGAATTGGGGAACAGCCCCGCCCGATGCATGGCCAGATAGTTGCCCGAGATGCCGTCCTTCACCAGCTCCTCTGTCACCTTGTCGTGGTAGCTGCCCATGGCGGGGTTGCAGGTCTCGAACAGGGTGCACAGGGCGTCGGTATTGTCGCCCAGGCCCCGGTGGGACAGGCCGTAAGAGGTCTGGCCGGAGATCTCCATCTTCAGGGGCAGGTTGTTGATGACGCAGTTCATCACAGCGGAGGAGCCCAGAGGCATGGCGTTCTCATGGACCACCAGGGTGTTGACCAGCTTCACCGACTCGGCACCGGCCTCGTGGCCGTCATAGATGAAGTCGATCTGCTCGGTCTGGATAAAGTTGTAGATGGCGTAGCACACCATCTCGGTGAGGTAGCCCTCCTCCA
>UMHU01029973.1_pt1 | contig 11390 bp, 10 predicted proteins | sample 1965591 | NCBI WGS metagenome assembly UMHU01 (sample SAMEA4836101, study PRJEB28245) | human gut metagenome | biome: gut microbiome; material: fecal sample | place: Denmark | collected 2008
TAGTATTTTATATAATTAATCAGTATTATTAATAGTTGTTAATTATTTACTTACATATTACAAAAAATATGATACAATATCAATGGTTTAAAGCAATAAAGATTACGAGGTTGAAAAATGTTAGATTTGAATGTAATAAGAGAGCAGATTGACGGTATTGATAAACAGCTTGTCGATTTGTTTGAACAGAGAATGAAGCTTACAAAGGAAGTTGCAGAGTACAAAATCCAGACAGGAAAGAAAGTTCTTGATACACAGAGAGAACGTGCGAAGATTGAAGCTGTTACAAAGCTTGTTAAAAATGAGGCTAATGTCCATGCCATTGATGACTTATTTTCACAGATTATGGCTAATTCAAGAAAAGGACAGTATCAGCTTCTTGAAGCTATGGGTCAGACTTTAAGAGAACCTTATGAGGCTATAGAAAGCATTAATAAAGAGGGTGTTAAGATTGTATATCAGGGAGTTCCGGGTGCATACACACAGGAAGCTGCCTGCAATTTCTTTGGGGAGGACTGTGATAATTATGGTGTTCCTACCTGGAGAGACGTTATGGAAGCAGTTAAGAATAAGGAAGCTGATTATGGTGTGCTTCCAATTGAGAATTCTACAACGGGAAGTGTTGTAGGTGTATATGATTTATTACAGGAATATGATAACTACATAATTGCTGAGACATTTGTTAATATAGATCACGTTCTTGTAGGACTTAAGGGAACAGATATTAATAAGGTTACAACTGTATATTCGCACCCACAGGGAATTATGCAGTGCGACCATTTTCTTAATACACACAAGGATTGGCAGAGAATTCATCAGGCTAATACAGCTATGGCGGCTAAGATGCTATTATCAGAAAATGATCACACGCACGTTGCAATATCTAGTAAGAAAGCTGCACAGATATATGGTCTTGAAGTATTAGAAACAGGTATTGCTGACTTATCTAACAATACAACCAGATTTGTAATAATAACTAATGCAAGACGTTTCTTAAAAAATGCTAACAAAACAAGCATAGTATTCGAGACAGCCAATGAGGCAGGAACACTTTATAATCTTTTAAGCCACATAATATATAATGGACTTAATATGTATAAAATAGAGTCAAGACCAGCAGATAAGCAGTGGGATTATAAGTTCTTTGTGGATTTCGAGGGTAATATTGATGATCCCCGCGTTATGAATGCGTTAAGAGGAATACAGGAAGAAGCTAAGTCAATCAAGCTTTTGGGTAACTACTAAAAATATCTGTAGTGTAATAATAATATTAATTGTTATAGTATAAAAACTATGTTTAAAATAATATTGAAAAATGCCGCAACTTAGTGTATCTTAAAACTATGAGCTGTACGACTGGCGGAAAGCATATTATACAGAACTTTTAATTGGTTAAAGTTATGGAATATGTGTGGGATTACCCACAGGGAGTACAGTATATATGATTATCAGCCGACCGCCTGGGCAGCCCCTTAAAAGGTTACCCAGATAAGGTCGGCTTTTTTGTATAAATTATACAAAAGGCACTTTGTGCCGATTATGCACACTTGCACGAAGATGTAGCTTGCCAAAGGCGACTGCACATAGTGTGGTATGTGCTTTGTACATTTTTTACAGACTGTATGAAAAACAGAAATGGAGGATTATTATGCAGATTACAACACTTGAAAAGGAATTATCGGGTTGTTCTTATCCGGGAAGAGGAATTGTTATCGGAAGATCAGCAGACGGAACAAAGGCTGTTACAGCATATTTTATTATGGGAAGAAGTGCTAACAGCCGTAACAGAGTATTCGTTGAGGACAAGGAAGGAATAAGAACAGAGGCGTTTGACCCAAGTAAGCTTGAAGATCCAAGCCTTATAATATATGCTCCAGTACGTGTTCTTGGAAAGAAGACAATCGTTACTAATGGTGACCAGACAGATACGGTATATGACCTTATGAGTACAGGAAAGACATTTGAAGAATCATTAAGAACAAGGGAATTTGAACCAGATGCTCCTAACTTTACTCCTAGAATATCAGGTCTTATGACAGTCGATAACGGTGAATATGATTATGCAATGTCAATATTAAAGAGCCACAACGGCAATCCTAACCAGTGTGACAGATTTACATTTACATATGATGCACCAATTGCAGGAGAGGGACATTTTATTCATACATATATGAATGATGGTTCACCACTTCCAAGCTTTGAGGGAGAGCCTGTATTAGTCAGAATAGAAGGCAATATTGATACATTTACTAATATGGTATGGGAAAATCTTAATGAAGATAATAAAGTATCACTTTTTGTAAGATTTATTGATATCAAGACAGGTGAATATGAAACAAGAATTATTAATAAGAATAAATAATAAGAACTGTTAACTAAGAACTATTGATAAAAATAAATAATTAATAATGATAATTAATAATATGAATTAATAAATGAATGGAGAATAGTTATGAACGAATTTCAGTTAAAATATGGCTGCAACCCTAATCAGAAGCCATCAAGAATATTTATGGAAGACGGAAGCGGGCTTCCAGTAGAAATCCTTAACGGAAGACCAGGTTATATCAATTTCTTAGATGCATTCAATGGCTATCAGCTTGTTAAGGAATTAAAGGAAGCAACAGGACTTCCAGCTGCAACTTCATTTAAGCATGTATCACCAGCAGGTGCGGCAGTAGGACTTCCTCTTAGTGAAGTAGAGAAGAAGATATACTGGGTAGATGAGAATATCGGAGAGCTTTCACCACTCGCCTGTGCTTATGCAAGAGCAAGAGGTGCAGACAGAATGTCATCATTTGGTGATTTCATATCATTATCAGATGAGTGTGATGCTTCAACAGCAAAGCTTATCCAGCACGAAGTATCAGATGGTATTATCGCTCCTGGTTTCACAGATGAAGCTTTAGAGATACTTAAGGGCAAGAAGAAGGGTAATTACAATATAATTAAGATTGACCCTTCATATCGTCCAGCACCAGTTGAGAGAAAGCAGGTATATGGTGTTACATTTGAGCAGGGACGTAATGAGTTCAAGATTAATGAAGCACTTCTTGAAAATGTTGTTACAGAGAATAAAGAAATTCCAAAGCAGGCAAAGATTGATTTAATAATTGCCCTTATTACATTAAAGTATACACAGTCTAACTCAGTATGCTATGCAAAGAATGGACAGGCAATCGGTATCGGAGCTGGACAGCAGTCAAGAATTCACTGTACAAGACTTGCAGGACAGAAGGCTGACAACTGGTATCTTCGTCAGAACCCTAAGGTATTAGAACTTCCATTTAAGGAAGGTGTAGGCAGAGCTGACAGAGATAATGCAATTGATCTTTACATTGGTGATGAATATATGGATATTCTTGAAGATGGAGCATGGGAGAGAGTATTTACAGAGAAGCCAGAAGCGTTTACTAAGGAAGAAAAGAGAGCATGGCTTGATGGCAACACAAATGTTGCACTCGGTTCAGATGCGTTCTTCCCATTTGGCGATAATATTGAGAGAGCATATAAGAGCGGTGTTAAGTATATTGCACAGCCAGGTGGTTCAATAAGAGATGATAATGTTATTGAAACCTGCAACAAGAGAGGCATTGCAATGTGCTTTACAGGAATGAGATTATTCCACCACTAATTAAAAGTATTTTTGATAAAAGATATCCGCGATATAAAATGAGCAATTAATTATTTTCTGGAATTAGTTTATTCCATTTTCTGGAATATTTAATAAAAATTTAAAGAGTATATAATTGGTACTTTATTTTTTCAATTTAATGTGATAAAATACTAAAGATTAAAAGAGGTGACAGCTGTCATTGAAGTTGTCATCTCTATTTTTTTTGATGATTTATTGTATTATATCGTCTGGCAATAATTCATCAATGATTTTTATACTTTTAGGAGGTTTTTTATGAAAGACGAGCAGTTTAAGCCGTATATACCTGCGGATAAGATTACTCCAGAATTCACAGTAACATCTGTTATTATGGGTATGCTTCTTGCTGTAGTATTCGGTGCTGCTAATGCTTACCTTGGTTTAAGGGTAGGTATGACTGTTTCAGCATCAATCCCAGCAGCCGTTATTTCTATGGGTGTTATACGTGTCATCATGAAAAAAGATTCTATCCTTGAGAGCAATATGGTTCAGACAATCGGCTCTGCGGGTGAATCGTTAGCAGCAGGTGCTATTTTTACATTGCCTGTATTATTCTTATGGGCTAAAGATGGAATTATGGATTCTCCATCACTTCTTACAATAATGTTAATATCTCTTTGCGGTGGTATTCTTGGTGTTCTATTTATGGTTCCACTTAGAAATGCACTTATCGTTAAAGAACACGGAACACTTCCTTATCCAGAAGGAACAGCTTGTGCTGAAGTATTACTTGCTGGTGAAGAAGGTGGAGCAAGTGCCAAGTCTGTATTTGCAGGTATGGGATTTGCAGCATTATTTAAGTTCATTACTGATGGAATTAAGGTTATTCCTAGTGTTATTACAGCACCTATTAAGTCGCTTAAGACAGAACTTTCAGCAGAAGTATATCCGGCATTACTTGGTGTAGGTTACATATGTGGACCTAAGATTGCATCATATATGTTTGCTGGTGGTATATTAGGCTGGTTCGTACTTATTCCGGCTATTGTAACATTTGGTGGTTCAACAATACTTTATCCAGGTACAATCTCTATTGCTGATTTATATGCAACAAAGGGAGCAAGTGCAATCTGGAGTAATTACATCAAATATATCGGTGCTGGTGCCGTCGCAACAGGTGGTATTATAAGTCTTATTAAGTCATTACCACTTATTGTAAAAACATTCTCAGATGCTATCAAGGGAATGAAAGGTGATAAGAACACAGGTAAGCTTCGTACAGAACAGGATATTGATATGAAGGCTATTGCAATTGGTATTGTTGTTGTTACAATTGCTATCTGGCTTATTCCAGATATTCCTGTTACAATTCTTGGTGCTATTCTTATAGTAATATTTGGTTTCTTCTTCGCAACAGTATCTTCTCGTATGGTTGGTATTGTAGGAAGCAGTAACAACCCTGTATCAGGTATGGCTATTGCTACACTTTTATTTGCTACATTATGCCTTAAGGTTACAGGTGATGTAGGTGTTCATGGTATGAAGGGTGCTATCGGTATCGGTTCTGTAATCTGTATTATCGCAGCTATGGCTGGTGATACATCACAGGATTTAAAGACTGGTTATATCCTTGGTGCTACACCTAAGAAGCAGCAGATTGGTGAACTTTTAGGTGCAGTTATTGCAGCATTAACAATCGGTGGCGTTCTTGTTCTTCTTGACAGTGCATGGGGCTTTGGTACAACAGAACTTGCAGCTCCTCAGGCTACTCTTATGAAGACAATCGTAGAAGGTGTTATGCAAGGAAATCTTCCTTGGGCACTTGTGTTCATCGGTGTATTTATTGCATTAGTAATTGAAATACTTGGTATTTCAGTTCTTCCAGTAGCAATTGGTTTATACCTTCCATTAGAGCTTTCAGCAACAATTATGATTGGTGGACTTATCCGTCACTTTGTTGACAAGAAGTCTAAAGATAAGGATAAGGACAACGAAGCAAGTGGTGGAATTCTTTTCTGCTCAGGACTTATTGCTGGTGAAGGTCTTGTAGGTATTCTTCTTGCTATATTTGCAGTAGTTGGACTTGCAGATCCAATTGATTTATCAGGAAGCATTTCACTTGGAATAATCGGTTCTATTGTGTTAATGGTTATTATGGTTCTTTTAATATTAAAGAATGCAGTATGGACTAAGAGCAAAGAAAAGTAGAGTGTGAACGAATATGAAGACAAAATCTAAGAAGGCAAAGGCAGAAAGTGCTAATTACCTTGATTATGTGCCAATGCATAATGAGGATAAATATCCTTTTCAAACAGACGATAATGGTGCAGTAACAATAATGGTTGAGAATAAAGGTGTGTTTAATAAAATAGCACAGGTTGTATTCAGAAAGCCAAGAATATCAAAGATTCATCTTGATGAAATGGGTAATTTCATATGGCCATATATAGATGGTGCAAGAACGATATATGATATATCTGAGCTTGTGCACGAGCATTTTGGTGATAAAGCTGAGCCTTTGTATAAAAGACTTGTACAATATTTTAAGACACTTGAAAGTTATGGTTTTATAACATTCAATAAGTAAATACTTAGTTTAGATAAAAGGGCGTAGCAGCGGATGGCTGTTACGTCTTTTTTTAGTGCTTTTATTGTGTATAAGCATATATCTTTTATCAGTTTTACTGGAATATTACAAAATTTACCGAAAAACTTTACAACTGTCTTGTCAGTTGTAAAGTTTTGTAGTATACTTTGTGAAATTATAACGATTTCTGGAGGAATACATATGTCTATCGTAAGCGATATTGAAAAGTTAAAGAAAGAGAAGAACGCAGTAATACTTGCACATTATTATGTTGATGAAGATGTTCAGGACGTTGCTGATTATATAGGTGACTCGTTTTATTTAAGCAAGGTGGCTACTAAGGTGAGTCAGGACAGAATTATATTTGCTGGTGTTGAATTTATGGGAGAAAGTGCGAAAATCCTTAATCCTAAGAAAAGAGTGTTTATGCCGGATATGAATGCAGACTGTCCTATGGCACACATGGCTGACAAAGATGAGATACTTGCTTTAAGAGAAAAGTATGATGACCTTGCGGTTGTCTGTTATATTAATTCAACTGCTGAATTAAAGAAATATTCAGATGTATGTGTAACATCATCTAATGCAGTTAAGATTGTTAAAAATCTTCCTAATAAAAATATATTTTTTATACCAGACAGAAATCTGGGAAGCTATGTTGCGAAGCAATGTCCAGATAAGAATTTTATATTTAATAATGGCTGCTGCCCAAGACACGTTGTCATTACTAAAGATATGGTGTTAAAGGCTAAAGAATTACACCCAGAGGCTAGATTTGCAGCCCATCCTGAATGTACAGAAGATGTACTGGCATTTGCAGATTATGTTGGAAGCACATCAGGAATTATTGATTATGTTGTTGATACTGATGCAGATGAATATATTATCGGAACAGTTGATGGTGTGTTCAATGAGATAAGAAAGAAGGCACCAGACAAGAAGCTTTATACAGTTAAGCCTGACCAGGTATGCGTGAATATGAAAAAAGTTACGCTGGATAAGGTATTAGATGTTCTTGAAAATGATACTAATGAGGTATTTGTTGATGAAGAACTTGCACAGTGTGCATTAAAGCCACTTAATAAAATGCTTGAGCTGGCAGCAAAATAATATGATTAATATTAAAATACATTGCAGATAAATGGTATATAACAAACTGGTATAATTAAAGAAATGGAGTAAAATTATGGAAACAGATGTATTAATAGTAGGCTGCGGCTGTTCAGGTCTTTATTGTGCACTCAATCTTCCGAGAGATAAGCGAATTCTTATGATAACAAGCAGTGATGCAGAAAGCAGTGATTCATATCTTGCACAGGGTGGAATGTGTATGTTAAAGGATGATAGTGATTATGACAGTTATTTTGAGGATACACTTAAAGCAGGACATTATGAGAATGATAAGAAATCAGTAGAGATAATGATTCGTTCGTCAAGAGATGTTGTCAAGGATTTAATTGAGACAGGTGCTGATTTTAAGAAAGATGAGCAGGGCAATCTTACATACACTAAAGAGGGAGCACACAGCAGTAACAGAATAATATTCCATGAGGACGTTACAGGAAAAGAGATAACAAGTCATCTGCTTGAAAGAGTAAGGGAGCTTCCTAATGTAACTTTATTAGAGAATACAAGGATGTTAGACATTATAAGCTATAATAATGAATGTCTTGGTGCGGTTATAAGAAAATCAGATAACAGCCTTATGACAGTTAAGGCAGATGTCACTGTTCTTGCAACAGGCGGAATAGGTGGTCTTTATAGACATTCAACTAATTTCAGACATCTTACAGGGGACTCGATTGCAATTGCTGTTAAGCATAATGTTGAATTAAAGGATATTAACTATGTCCAGATTCATCCAACAACATTTTATTCTAAAGATGAGAAGGACAGAAGCTTTCTTATATCTGAGTCAGTAAGAGGCGAGGGTGCAAAGCTTTATGACAAGAATGGCGACAGATTTGTTAATGAACTTCTGCCAAGGGATTTACTTACACAGGCTATATATGAGCAGATGAAAAAGGACGGAACAGATTACGTCTGGGAAGATTTAAGGACGATTCCAGAAGCTGAGCTGAAATCGCATTTTCCTAATATAGTTGAGCATTGCAGACAGCAGGGTTATGATGTCACTAAAGAATGTATACCGGTTGTACCAGCACAGCATTATTTTATGGGTGGCATAAAGGTTGATTATGAGAGCAGGACATCTATGGACAGATTATATGCAGTAGGTGAAACAGCCTGCAATGGTGTTCACGGAAGAAACAGGCTTGCGAGCAATTCACTTCTTGAAAGCCTTGTATTTGCCAAGAGAGCAGCTCATAATATGATAGATAGCGAATTAGCTGATAAACTTAATGCATCGGCCGATGCCTATGTTGCTAATATGAAGCTTACGGATTATGAAGATGAAAATGCCTTGAATGAATTATATGCAAAGCTTGTAAAAGATAAAATAGATGAAGCAGATGCAGGAAAGCAGACAGCATAAAAAGAAAAATATGATATAATATGACTACTTCGTAGTCACTTAGAAGTTTCTTCGAAACTTCGGATGCGTGGAAAAGCAACGCAAAAATATGGTATAATCAGGAGAATAAATATGTTTGATAATGTTACTTTAAAATTAAATGCAGATCCATTAATAATCAGTGCGTTAAAGGAAGATATAACAAGTGAAGATGTGTCGACTAACAGTGTTATGCCAGAACCTAAGAAGGGCGAGGTACAGCTTATATGCAAGCAGGATGGAATCATATGCGGACTTCCGATATTTGCAAGGGTATTCACACTTCTTGATGAGAATACAGTTGTTGATTTAAAAGTAAAAGATGGAGATAAAGTTACTAAGGGAGAGCTTCTTGCAGTTGTAACAGGTGACATAAAAGTGTTATTATGTGGGGAGAGAACAGCACTTAATTACTTACAGAGAATGAGTGGAATTGCTACATATACTAATGAAGTTGCCCAGTGTCTTGAAGGAACAGGTATTAAGCTTCTGGATACAAGAAAGACAACACCTAATAACAGATTGTTTGAGAAGTATGCGGTAAGAGTCGGTGGCGGTAATAACCACAGATACAATCTTACAGATGGTGTGCTTCTTAAGGATAATCATATAGGAGCGGCTGGCGGAGTAGCTAAGGCTGTTAGAATGGCAAAGGAATATGCACCATTTGTAAGAAAAATAGAAATTGAGGTTGAGAATCTTGATATGGTCCGTGAGGCTGTTGAAGCCGGAGCAGATATAATTATGCTTGATAATATGTCACACGATACTATGAAAGAAGCTCTTAATATAATTGACGGTAGGGCAGAGGTTGAAATATCTGGTAATATTACCAAAGAGAACCTTGAAAAGTTATCAGGACTTTCTGTTGATTATGTATCAAGCGGAGCACTTACACATTCAGCACCGATTATGGATATATCATTAAAAAATCTTCACCCAATTGAATAGATGAAAATGGAGAGATAGTATGAACGGAGAACAAAGACGTGAAAAAATAATAGATATTCTTAATAGTAGTAGTAAGCCTGTTTCGGGAGTTGCACTTGCCAGTATGCTTAATGTGAGCAGACAGGTAATTGTTCAAGATATAGCACTTATAAGAGCTTCTGATAATGAAATATCATCAACTAACAGGGGATATGTTATCCGTAAGAAGAATGAACATACAAGAATATTTAAGGTCGTTCATACAGAAGCAGATGTAGAAGCAGAGCTTAACAGTATTGTTGATATGGGTGGCTGGGTTAAAGATGTGTTCGTATATCACAAAGTATACGGAGTTATTAAGGCAGATCTTAATCTGCACTCAAGGCGTGATATTAAAGATTATATGGCAGAGATTGGAAATGGAAAGTCTAATCTGTTAATGAATGTCACATCAGGGTATCATTATCATACAGTGATAGCACCTGATGAGGACACGTTGGACATTATTCAGGAGAAGCTTGACAAGCTTGGTTTTCTTGCAAGATTACAGGAGTATGAACCTGTTGATTTCTGGAGCAGTAAAGCGTAAAATGTGAATTAGATACTTATTGATGAGTATTATAAGTAACGCAGACTGTATAATGATTAAGGTTATGTGGTTATGGAGGATATATGGTTAAACTTATTGCACTGGATTTGGACAGAACAACACTTACATCGGACGGACACTTATCGGAGGCTAACAAAAGAGCTTTAAGCGGGGCAATTAAAAGAGGTGTCCATGTATGTATTGCCAGCGGCAGGGCATTTGATACTCTTCCAGAGGAAGTGCTTAATGTACAGGGAATAGAGTATGCAATAACAAGCAATGGTGCAAGTGTATACAGGATTGCAGATAGAAAATGTATTAAGTCATATATACTAAAACCACAGTCTGTTGATAATGTTCTGTCGGTATGTAAGCAGTACCCTGTTACTTATGAGGCATTTATAAGAGGGTGTGCATATGCGGCAAAGGAGTATATTGACAATCCTGTAAAGTACGGTGCAACAGAAAATGCGATACAATATGTGCGTTCCACAAGAATATTAAAAGAGGATATTATACAATTCATTAATGAGCATAGAAGTGAACTTGATTGTATGGATGTTGTCCTTGATGATGACATTTTAAAGCGTAAGATTATTGATGAACTTTATGAGTCTGACAAGGATATATATATTACAAGCTCAGTAAAACAGCTTATAGAAATATCATATAAAGATGCTGGAAAGAGGTCAGGAGTACAATATCTTGCAGGACTTCTTGGCATAGACAGGAAAGATATTGCGGCATTTGGCGATGCGGATAATGATATTGATATGATACAATTCGCAGGCTACGGTGTTGCTATGGGTAATGCAACAGAACATTTAAAGAGCATTGCTGATTATGTGACTAAAAGCAATGATGAAGATGGTGTGGCATATGCTATAGAGAATATATTGTTGAATTAAAAAAGTTATGCTGATTTATGTGAATATTTAAATGCCTGTATTTTAATATATCTGTCGAACTATATATATTATATATGCTATATATGATATATAGCATACAAAGTGTACATAGGAATATATTGTTATATGTCAATGACTATATTAAAAGTGTTGGTGATATGAAATTGATATATATATCAAACATAAGTTGATAAATATCATAAAAATGTGTAATATATAATATTGGCTGTGGCCGTAATGATATGTGAATGTATAAGCGCATTATA
>UMHU01056256.1_pt1 | contig 11320 bp, 7 predicted proteins | sample 1965591 | NCBI WGS metagenome assembly UMHU01 (sample SAMEA4836101, study PRJEB28245) | human gut metagenome | biome: gut microbiome; material: fecal sample | place: Denmark | collected 2008
ATCCAAAACTCTGACCGTAACTAAGCCAGCTTAAAGCAGGAACGCCCGCACATAACTTTCCGATAAGACCGCCTAACACGACACCGACAAGGATCAGAAGTACTAATGCCCAGTTATTTTTTCCTAATACACCTCTGCTCATATTCCATTTCTCCTGAGTTCATTATTTTAAGTAATCACTGATACGTAAAATACTATCCATATTATAAAATAGATTCTGAAATTAAGATATATTTTTTTGCAAATTTATTTATGTCCCTGTCTGTAGCGGATGAATGATAGCACGGCAAAAAGCAGGATCACACCGACTGCCATTGTGAGAAATACGTTCTTTGTGAATCCGGCAACCAGATAGGCGGCCACGCAGCAGCCACCGACCGTCAGAGCGTAAGGAAGCTGTGTGGATACATGGTCTACATGGTGGCATTGTGCACCGGCGGAGGCCATGATCGTTGTGTCGGAGATCGGTGACATGTGATCTCCGCAGACAGAACCGGCAAGGGAAGCGGCAATACAGACAACGAGCATCGGATCTGTTTCCGGGAACATAGCGGTAACGATCGGAATTAAAATGCCAAACGTTCCCCAGGAAGTACCGGTTGCAAAAGCAAGTCCGCTTCCAACCAGAAATAATATAGCCGGGAAAAGTGAGGTTGCAGTCATATTGCCGGAGAGCATGCTGCTCACAAAGGCGCCGGCTTCTAATTTTGTACTGCAGAAACCGCCTAACGTCCAGGCCAGAACAAGGATCAGGATCGCAGAAACCATCATCTTAAATCCCTGCGGAATACACTCGGCAAATTCACTGAATGTGATCACGCGGCGTGGCAGGTACAGCAAAAACACAAAGACTAATGTAATAAAGGAACCCATCACAAGTCCCATGGATGCATCGCAGTTTGCAAAAGCGTTGATGAAGCTCTCGCCCTCGAAGAATCCACCTGTATAAATCATGCAGATAATGCAGCTCGCAATCAGGAAAATGACCGGAAGAACAAGGTCGATCACCTTTCCTTTTGCGGAAATAATATTTTCTTTTACATTTTCATAATCATTTTTGCCGGAGAAAAGATCACCTTTTGCAGCATTTTCCTCAAACTTTTTCATCGGACCATAATCAAGACCGGTCACACCTATAAAAATCACCATCAGAATGGTGAGCCATGCATACAGGTTAAATGGGATTGTCTGCAAAAAGAGAGAGAAACCATCTCCGTTTGTGTATCCGGTGACTGCGGCAGCCCAGCTTGAGATCGGTGCGATAATGCAGATCGGAGCTGCAGTTGCGTCAATGATATAAGCCAGTTTCGCACGGGAAATCTTCTGCTTGTCCGTGACAGGACGCATGACATTTCCAACGGTCAGACAGTTGAAATAATCATCGACAAAGATCACGACACCGAGCGCAAATGTGGAAAGCAGTGCGCCGGATCTGGTCTTGATCTTACTTCCTGCCCATTTTCCGTAAGCGGCAGAACCGCCGGCTCTTGTCATCAATGCAACAATAATGCCAAGAAATACGAGGAAAATCAGAATGCCGACGTTCCACGAATCCCCAAGCTTTTCCATCATAACTTCAAAAATTGCCTCGATCGTTCCAACCGGACTGAAATTTGTATATAAAAGAGCTCCGGTTACGACACCGATAAATAACGACATATAAACTTCCTTTGTGATCAGCGCAAGCACAATGGCGATCACCGGCGGAAGCAGCGCCCAGACAGTACCAACAAAATCCATAATTCCTCCTTGTTTTTTCGAAGAAAAAATCCGAGTCCCATTGGACGAGGAGAGGATTTTTCCTCCTGGTTTTGCGAAGCAAAAACTCCGAAGCGTTGCCCCGGAGCCAATATTCTATAATAAGTATATATGATTTTGTGTGAAAAGGAAACAAAAATTTGCTTTAATTGATAAAAAATACAAAAGTTTAGTAAAAATATACAAAATGAAGATCTGCAATTCTACAGATCTTCAGACTGTCCGTAAGGTATCGGATAGACAGATGTCATTCCGGTAGAAATCAGTTTGCTGATAAGTCTTGCCATCTCCTCCGGCGTCTCCTTTTTGCCATGAGCCAGCCATGACTCGATCAGACCGGAGCAGCCGGAAACGAGAAAACTGCTGAAATATTCATAAGTTGGCAGAAAATCAGCCGAATGATGCGCAACCATCCATTCGTGTATGTATTGGTGTTCAAACAATTTCTTGATCTTGACAGAAAAAGAAATATCGCCATTGGGACTCAGCAGTGCACAGCACAGATTAGAGTTTTGGTCAATGATCTGAAAAATTTCGACAAACAGCGGATAAGGAAAATCCGGAGTATGATCCGGGTGATAATTTTTGAAGACCTGCTCAAACTGTTCTAAAAGCCCCTGCTCGGTCTGCTCCAACATATCATAAATATCTTTGTAGTGCAGGTAAAAAGTGCCGCGGTTGATGTCAACAGACTCGCACAATTCTTTTACGGTGATATCCTTGATACTTTTTTTCAGCATAAGGGAGGTGAGTGCGTGTACAAGCAGATAGCGGGTACGCTTGATACGGCGGTCCGTTTTTGTTTCCATATATAATGTGAGATCCTTTCATATAAAATGTGATGTTATTGTCTGGTATTTTTTCTGGAGTTATGATTAAAAATTTATAATCCTAAAAATTTTCTGAAATAATCAACACAGTGTACATAATATGTCAATTAACAAACAGTTTTGAAAAATATGTTTATTGAGTAAACCAGATGCCCTTATTATAATAATGCAGTATAAAATAATCAACACAATGTTAAGTATAGTGAAATGAATCAGCGGTAAAACAACTGCTGTTTTGCTGTGTAAGAAAAATGATTCAGATGTAACATGAAAGAGGATGAATATGGAAGAAAAACAGGAAAAAGAAAAAGGGAATTTCTGGCTTACCGTCGCTTCCTTTATTGTAAATAAGCGGAAAGCAATCGAAATTCTGTTTGTTTTGGCAATGATTTACAGTGTTCTTTCTATTAATAAGGTGCAGGTCAATCAGGATATCACATCCTATCTGCCGGCAGACAGTGAAACGAGGATCGGGCTGTCACTGATGGAGGAGCAGTTCACAACTTATGGCAGTGCCAAAGTCATGGTCTCGAATATCACCTATGCGCAGGCGGAAGATCTGGTTGACGATCTGGAAAATATTGAGGGCGTGAAGCAGATTGAATTTGATGATTCCAGGGATCATTTTACAGGTGCGGATGCGCTGTTTAGTGTGACGTTTGACGGAACGGAGGATGAACAGATCAGCAAAGATGCGCTTGAGGAAGTAAAAGAGACACTGGATGGTTATGATGTCTATGTTTCGTCCTCTGTCGGTGAGGAGGAGCGCAGTGCAGAGTCTCTTTCGCAGGATATGAATATTATTCTTGTGCTGGCGGTTGTTATCATTGTTGCGGTGTTGATGTCTCCACAAAAGCATATCTGCAGATCCCGGTATTACTGATCACATTTGGTGTGGCGGCTGTTTTAAACATGGGCACAAACTACTGGTTTGGAACGATCTCATCTGTCACAAATTCCATTGCCGTTGTGCTTCAGCTGGCACTGGCAATCGACTATGCCATTATTTTGTGTGACCGTTTCATGGAAGAACATGAGACGCTGGATGCAGAGGAAGCGGTGAAAGTGGCACTCTCCAAGGCGATCCCGGAGATCAGCTCGTCCTCCCTTACCACGATTTCCGGCATGGTTGCGATGATGTTTATGCAGTTCCGGCTGGGCTACGATATGGGTATCATTCTGGTAAAAGCGATCATACTCAGCCTGATTTCCGTTTTCTTCCTAATGCCGGGCGTGCTTTTGATTTTTGCAAAAGGAATTGATAAAACCCATCACAAATGCTATGTACCAAAAATTACATTTGTAGGTAAATTTGCAAATCTGACCAAATACATCATTCCGCCGGTTTTTATCGTGTTTCTGGTATTTGCATTTTGGGAATCTAATCACTGCCAGTATATATATGACACGAATTCCATTGTAAGCGCGAAAAAGAGTGAATCGAAAATTGCAAGTGAAAAAATTGAGAATACCTTTGGTGCCAGCAATCAGTTGGTTGTCATGGTTCCAAAAGGGGATTATGATTCCGAGAAAAAGGTATTGGGAAAAATTGAAAAACTGGATTATGTAAACTCGGCATTGGGACTTGCAAATGTGGCGATCAATGATGATTATATGCTGACGGATAAGCTGAACCCAAGACAGTTTGCAGAGTTGACGGATCTGGATGTAGAAGTTGTACAGATTTTGTATACAGCATATGCATACAATGAGGAGCAGTATGGTCCGGTATTTACCGGCATTGATGATTATGAGGTGCCGATCATTGATATGTTCCTGTTCCTGTATGACCAGTATCAGGAAGGATATGTGACATTAGATGCAGATCTTGACGATCAGCTTACGTCCTTATATGACACGCTGCATGATGCGCAATTACAGCTGCAGGGAGATGACTATTCCAGATTTGTATTAGATCTGTCACTTCCGGCGGAAGGACAGGAAACCTACGATGCGATGGATGAGATCCGGGGTATTGCAGCGAAATATTTTGGAAAAGACAATGTCATTCTGGTAGGAAACTCCACGAGTGACCATGATCTGGAATCTTCCTTTGCATCGGATAATATCGTGATCAGCGTATTGACGGCACTATTTGTTATGATCATCCTGTTTTTCACGTTCCAGTCAGCAGGGCTTCCGGTGCTTCTGGTACTCACTATACAGGGAAGTATCTGGATCAACTTTGCAGTTCCGGCAATGAGAGGACAGACAATATTCTTTATTGCGTACCTGATCGTGTCTGCAATTCAGATGGGTGCAACGATCGACTATGCAATCGTTATTTCCAGCAGATACATGGATCTGAAACAGAGAATGCCGATCAAAGATGCGATTACTGAATCCTTAAATCAGGCATTTCCAACTATTTTTACTTCCGGAACGATTTTGACCTGTGCAGGATTTTTGATCGGTGAGATTGCATCCGATCCGACGGTTGCCTCCATTGGTGTGGCTTTGGGACGCGGTACGTTAATATCCATTATTCTGGTTCTTTTTGTGCTGCCGCAGATCCTGCTGTTTGGTGATTTTATCATTGAGAAGACAGCCCTTGCCATGAATATTTCACGACCTCAGAAGGAGGTTGTCGGCAGAGTGAGGGTGACCGGACATGTAAAAGGTTATGTACAGGGAGAAATTGATGCAGATGTTTCCGGTGTATTCCAGGGACAGATGAAAGTGTCGTTAGATTCGCACATACCGGGCAGACATGGAGAAGTCACACATGACGATACACAAAACCCAATGCTGCCGGGAATGACGCAGGATGAAAATGTGGCTGCAGAATCAGAGACAGCCGCAAAGGAAGAGCAGGAGGAGAAAAAGTCATGAAAAAGATGAGAATGAAAGTACTTGCCCTGTGTTTTTCCATGACACTGACCGTTTCTGCTCTGGCAGGAAACGGACGGTTGACCATACAGGCTGCCACCTCACAGGAAAGCAGTGGTACAAAAGAAACCACAGAAAAAGACAGCACAACGAGTGCGGATACGGCAGAAAATAAAAATCAGATCATCGAAATTGCCGATGAAAAGGCATTTGAAGAATTTTTACAGAACTGTCAGTATGACAGCTGGAGTGTTGGAAAAACGGTAAAACTTACCCATAATATTGATCTTTCGAAGGTTGATTTCAATGGTGTTGCATATTTCTCTGGAGATTTTGAGGGCGGCGGTCACACGATCAGTAATGTGAAGCTGCAGGTAAAAGGCTCTGATCACGGATTTTTCCGTTATCTGGGTAAAAGTGCAGTTGTGAATGATCTGAAGATCTCCGGTAAGATCACTTCGGAAGGGAGCTGTAAAAATATTGGCGGAATTGCCGGCGTGAACTATGGTACGATCGGGAATTGTTCCTTTGAAGGAACTGTCAATGGAAAAACAGCAGTCGGAGCGATCGCAGGGATCAACAAACCGACCGGAAAAATTGTAAACTGCAGGAGCAATGCAGCAATGACAGCCACCAATCAGACCGGAGGAATCGTTGGAAATAACGAAGGACTTGTGTCAGAGTGTACATCGGAGTGCAGCATCAATACAGATGAGCTGAAAACCACGATGGATATTGGAGGCGTTGACATTGGTACATTAAATCTCACAGGGCGTGTAATAGACCGGAATGATATGGGCGGAATTGTGGGTGTTTCGACCGGAATTGTCAGTGAATGCATCAATCAGGGAAAAATCGGTTTTGCACACACGGGTTATAACGTGGGTGGAATTGCCGGACGCCAGAGTGGAAAAGTCATCGACTGCCACAATGAAGGGGAAATCTACGGACGAAAAGATGTAGGAGGAATTGTCGGTCAGGCGGAGCCGTATATAGAATCGGAGTATCTGGATGATAAGGTAAATCAGGTGCAGGATTCGGTCAGTTCCATCAACACGACCTTAAGCAACATTGCTTCGACCATGAGTGATACCTCCACAGCGGCAAAGACCTGTGTGGACAATCTGTCGGAGCAGTACGATAATTCTTCGAAAACTTTGTCGGAATCTCTGGGTTCCCTCTCAGATTCCATCGGGAAATCAAGCCCGGAAGCGCAGCAGTACATGAATAATATTCATAATTCTCTGGATAAAATAGACAGTATCCAGGGAAACAATCACATTTTAAATAAAGAACAGGCAGAGGCGGTTACAAAAGAATGGCAGAATATCAACAGTAATCTGTCCAACATTCGTGGAACAATCTCCGATTCCAATAAAACGGCAGAAGATTTTGTGGATGATATTTCCAATCAGATAAAAGAAAAAGATGCGAACGGCGATATTGATAAGCTGACGAACACAGTGGATGATGGAATCCAGTCTGTCACAAATGATGTGCAGAAGATCAGTAAGCAGATCAAAAGCATTCAGAATACGGTCGGAGATACGCTTTCTGTGGTGACAGGAGATGAGGAGTATATGGAAGATATCTCGTCCGCAGCCAGCGCAAAAGATACAGATGGTGTTGTTTCAGGAAGTGTAAACCGCGGAATGGTCAATGGCGATCTCAATGTGGGTGGAATTGTCGGAACGATGAACATTGAATATGATCTCGATCCGGAGTTTGATCCTGATCTTACAGATTCTACGGACATTACACTCCGTTCTACCGTGAATAATGTTGTCATCCGCTGTAGCAACTATGGGGAAGTGACTTCAAAGAAAAACAGTGTCGGTGGTATTACCGGATTAGAAGAACTTGGACTGGTCTATGGAAGTGAAAGTTATGGCTCTGTGAAATCTGATACCGGGGATTATGCCGGAGGCATTGCAGGAAACAGTGTCAGTGCAATCTCCAACAGTTACAGTCTCTGTAATGTAAATGCAAAGGATTATGTCGGAGGCATTGTCGGAAGCGGATATACCGTGAAAAACTGTGTTTCTGCATCTACGATCACAAGTGATGGGGAAGGTCTGGGAAGCATCGCAGGAACTGTGTCTGAAGAGGGCGAGGTAAAAGGTAACATTTTTGTGGGCGATGACCTTGATGGAATTGACAACATCAACTATGCTGGGATTGCAGATGAAAAAAGTTATGAAGAGGTCATGAAACTTGAGAATATTCCGGAAGGATTCCATAAAGTGAAGATAACTTTCCGGGCAGAAGATAATGTGGATATTGTAAAGACAATCGCATATAATGGAAGCTTCAGTGAATCTGATCTTCCACAGATTCCGGAAAAAGATGGTTACTATGCAGTCTGGCCGGAGGATCTGGTTGGAAAACCAATGACGGAAAATAAAACGGTGGAGGCAGAGTACAGCCGTTGGACAGAGAGTATCGTGGGATCGGAAGTGATAAACGGCGCAAAAACAGAAGATACAGCTAGTGAAAGTTCCGATACAGAAAATGAAAAAGCAGTTTTTCTTCTGGAAGGGAAATTCTATGATGACACTTCCATCCAGATGGCAGAGTGTGACACAGATCTGCCGGACGGAGATGTCGTGTATGCTTACAACTGGAGTCTTGAACATTTGCATGACAAAAAGTATGATACAGTAAAAGCACATTTTTATGTGCCGGACACTTCAGGAAAAAATGAGATCTGGTACAGAGAAACAGGCAGTGATGCATGGACATTGGCAGAAACCACAGAGGACGGCAGTTACCTTGTGGCAGACATTCCATATGAGGCAGCGTTTGCACTGGTACATACGGCGGCAGATCACACCTTGTATTATGCCGGCGGCGGTGCAGCGGTTGTATTGCTTTTGATCGTACTGATCATAAGAAAACGCCGGAAGCGTACACAGAAAAAATAAAATGATTTTGTAACACAGAGAGGCAGCTATGATATTTGAGACACATGCACATTATGATGATGAAAGTTTTAACGATGACCGTGAAGCATTGATCCGTTCCCTGCCGGAAAAAGGGATCGGCAGGATCATCAATGTTGGGGCTTCGATAGAGACAACAAAGACAACTCTGGAACTTGCCGCAAAATATGATTACATTTATGCAGCGGTGGGCGTACATCCAAGTGACATCAGCGGGTTGAATGAAGAGACATTTGCCTGGTTAAAAGAGCAGGCATCTCTTCCAAAGACTGTTGCGATCGGTGAGATCGGACTGGATTATTATTGGGATAAAGAGCCGGAGGTGCAGAACGCACAGCGTTACTGGTTCAGACGGCAGATGGAACTTGCCAGGGAAACCAACCTTCCGGTGATCATCCATTCCAGAGATGCAGCAGCCGATACTATGGAAGTGATGCGTGATGATCATGCAGAAGAGATACCTGGAGTGATCCATTGCTACTCTTATTCAAAAGAGATGGCACAGGAATTTATCAGGATGGGATACTACATCGGCGTCGGTGGCGTCGTCACATTCAAAAACGCAAAAAAACTGAAAGAGACAGTGGAAGCAATCCCATTGGAGCGCATTTTACTTGAGACGGACTGTCCTTACATGACACCGGAACCGCACCGCGGCACGAGAAATGATTCTTCCAATATTCCGTTTGTGATCGCAAAAATCGCAGAATTAAAAGGAATCACAGCGGAGGAGGTCGAGCGTGTGACGGAGGAGAATGCGGTAAGGTTATTCACAAAAGTGTCTTAATTCCACAGCATCCTTCCAGAACCGTTTCGGAATATTCTGTGCCTGTAATTCGGGGTTGGTGCGTGCTTCAATCGCAATACTGTCGAAAAAGGCCAGCCACAGTTTCTGGAATCTTGCTTCATTTTCAGAATAGTTCTGAAGAAGTTCGGTATTGATGTCCGAAGCATCTACAAGCATATAATTCTTTCCGGCGCGGTGGACTGCCGCAAGCTGGTGGGTTTCATCGTAAATCATAAAATTTTCCTGCGGAAAACGATCCGTAAAATGCTCTGCTAAAATTGGCAGGGCATTATTTTTGGGATGGATCGTGGAAAACAGAACGCCGTTCTGCAGTTCCGAAAAGCGCAGAAAACCTTTCAGGTGGTGGGCTTCGGAGGCTGTGGCTCTGGACAATTCAAAGACACGGTAAATATAAGGATTACTCAGTGAATCCAATACACGGGCACCCTTTGGTGAATAAAGTGCGGCAACGATCGTCTGATACACGGCGTTCGCTTTGTCCATCTTCTTCTTGCCGGAAAGATCAATGGATAAAATAGCAGTAAGGATTGTCTCGTAAAAATCGTGTCCAAGCTTCCGGTTTAGCGTAGAAACAACTTTTCCGGCTTTTTCAGCGGATGGTGCGACGGTGTGGTAGTCGCAAAACAGCTCGTAATTATCCGGCTGGCCGGATACCAGATAAATATCAGCGTGGGAGCATCTTTCCTGAATCTTTAATTCCCAGGCATCGTATACGCCGGTCAATATTCCGTTTGGTGTGTTTTCACAGATAAATACATGCATAATGTCCTGCTCCTGTCTTGAGGAAAATATTCAGGGAAATAAAAGTTTTACATTTATCTACGACAGCGGAAGCGGCTCCGTGGATAAGCCGGTATCGAACAGGCTCAATTGTTGATAACCGCTTTCACGGATCTCACGTGGTATCTGTGTCTTATCGCCCATCAGATTGCGGCAGATATAATCTTCTTCCAGCTTCGTGCGGTACATCATCCTGCCGGAGCAGGTGATAAAATAAAGAGCGCGTTTCAACACAACACCTATCTTCTTGAGATCAGCAAAATCGAGGGTGCTGTGGCGTCTTGCTTTTACAATGCGGCTGGCAGACTTATAGCCAATACCCGGGACATGGAGCAGTGTATCATAGTCTGCACGGTTGATTTCGACCGGAAAATATTCCAGATGCCGGATCGCCCAGTCACACTTGGGGTCGAGAAAAATGTTAAAGTCCGGCCGCTCCGGACTTAAAAGCTCGTCGGCTTTAAATTTATAATAGCGGAGCAGCCAGTCTGCCTGATACAGACGATGTTCCCGCAGGAGCGGCGGACCGCCGGGCAGTGCAGGAAGATTGCTGTTGTGGGTGACATTCACAAAGGCAGAATAGAACACTCTCTTTAAATCAAATTTCTGATACAGATTCTCGGCAATGCTCACAATCTGATAATCGTTTTCCGGGGTTGCGCCGATGATCATCTGTGTGCTCTGTCCTGCGGGTACGAACTTCGGGGCGTGCCGGTAAAGAGCGACTTCATTCTTATTTTCCGTAATACCGTTCTGAACCATGCGCATTGGCTTCAGGATGGTATTTCTCGACTTGCAGGGCGCAAGCTTTTTCAGGCTGTCTGCGGTAGGCAGTTCCAGATTGATGCTCATACGGTCAGCCAGAAATCCTGTTTTTTCGATCAGGAGAGGATCAGCGCCGGGAATCGCTTTCACATGGATGTAACCGTTAAAATGGTGCACTGTGCGCAATTTATAAATGGTCTGGTATAAAAGTTCCATCGTATAGTTGGGGCTTACCATAATGCCGGAACTTAAAAAAAGACCTTCAATATAATTCCGCCGGTAAAATTCCATCGTCAGTTCACAGACTTCCTCCGGGGTAAAGGCAGCCCGCCGGACATCGGAGTTACAATTATTCTGGCAGTAAGAGCAGTTAAAAATACATTCGTTTGTAAATAAAATCTTGAGAAGGGAAACACACCGTCCATCTGCGGAAAAAGTATGACAGATCCCACTGGAAATAGAGTTGCCAAGGCCGATACCATCACCACTGCGGTCCACACCGCTTGACGTGCAGGCAACATCGTATTTTGCAGCGTCTGAGAGAATCGTAAGTTTTTCCATCAGTGACATATTTTGCTGGATTTTCATCTGGATGTGGTCTCCTCCAA
>UMHU01044701.1_pt1 | contig 11311 bp, 9 predicted proteins | sample 1965591 | NCBI WGS metagenome assembly UMHU01 (sample SAMEA4836101, study PRJEB28245) | human gut metagenome | biome: gut microbiome; material: fecal sample | place: Denmark | collected 2008
AAATCCTGCGAGGGTTAAACTTCGTACCGGTTCGATTCCGGTCGCCGGCAGTATCGGGAACAGTTTTTAACTGTTCCCGATTTTGCGTTATACGGACGTATTTGCAGCGTTGGTTTATATCAGGATATAGAAATCCTGTCATAAACCGGCGCTTCTTTTGCATATAATACAAAGCAAAGGAGTGAAAACATGTCTGCATATCATCGGTTAATATCATATATCTATGCATACGAGGGCGGAATCAAAGGGAAAAATACAGGATTTGCGAAATTGGAGACGCGGGGAACTTCCTGCCGGATTCAGGTCAGCGTCCGCCGTGTCTTTGCGGGCGGCAGCCCGATTGGCGTATACCTTTTGGCGGGGCAGGAGGAGATCCGTATCGGCACCCTGTTTGTCCGTGGCGGAAATGGGGAGTTCCGTGCCGTCGTCAATTGTGAAAATATTGAAGGAAGCGGCTGCAATATGGAAGAGTGCTGTGGTCTGACTCTTCATGAGACGGACAGCGCATGGCGTGCCTATACGACGATCTGGGAAGATGCCGTCGCGCATGCGGCAGAGGTTGAGCTGGCGGATGTGACTGCTGAGAAAGTGCGGGAGCAGGAAGCAGAGAAGGAAGAGGCAACGCGGAAACTGGCAGAGAATGTATCTGGGGAAGTGAACAGCGCGTCTGTAGGGAAAGAAAAATTGGATGAGGCGTCAGAACTTACCCGGTCGGGAGAAATGGAGAGTCAGGACACATCCACGGAGACAGAGAAGAATGAAGCTGTGAATATAAACGAAACGGACTTCGGAATCAGCCAGCCCCAGCCAGAAAAGCTGGAGGATTCAAACCTGGAGATTTTCGAGGACACGGAAACCATGGAAGCGGTTCCAGATATCTCAGAAACATCCGATCATCAAGAGGCAGAAGTTGTTCAGGAAGCGCAAACGGAAACACCGCAAGAAAGTTTTCAGGAATCCAATCAGGAAGTGCAAACGGAGACACCGAAGGAAAGTTTTCAGGAATCCTATCAGGAAGCACAGACAGAAGCACGGCGGAAAGATTCTCAAGAATCCACCCGGGAAGTCCGGAAAGAGGCGCTTCCAGATTCTCCACCAGACCATCAAGAAGCATTTCAGCCAGGCTCTCAAAATCAAAAACAACCGCAACCAGATTCATCCAAGGAATTTTCGAAAGAAGATCCCGCTGAGTCCCTCTGGAATCGTCTGCGTGCTGCCTATCCCAAAGTAACCGCCTTCGAATGCGCCGACGGCTGCGAGATTCTGGTAATCAAACCGCAGGATATCGGGCTTCTGCCGCGGGAAAACTGGGTGTATGGAAATAACAGCTTTCTTCTGCATGGTTACTACAACTACCGATATCTGATTCTGGCGAGACTGGGGAAACCCGGCGAACGGGGGCGCTACATTCTGGGCGTGCCGGGACATTATGGAAACAATGAAAAATATATGGCGGCGATGTTCGGCTTTGACCGCTTTGTCCGTTCTACCCGCCAGCCGCCGCGCGACAGCCGGTTCGGGTATTGGTATACGGATTTGAATTTTACATAAAAGCCGGTCGATCCTTTTAGAGAACTCTTGACAAAGGATAGCTTTTCTGGGTAGGATGGACACGGGTCAAATGCTTTCAGGTGTTTGGTTGGTAGCGGATCAAACTTGTCGGGAAACTGGGATAAGGATGTCTGTTGTTGGAAGCGGATGAATTTGAACGGAGGAAAAAACAGTGGCAGCAAAATTGACACGGGAAGAGAAATATATGAAAGCGGCGATCCGCGAGGCGAAGAAAGCCTGGGCGCTCGGAGAAGTGCCGATCGGCTGCGTGATCGTGTATGAGGACAAAATCATCGGCAGGGGTTACAACCGCCGGATGGTCGATCATAGCGCGCTGGCACATGCGGAGATCGCGGCAATCAAAAAAGCGTGCAAGCGCATGGGCGACTGGCGCCTGGAAGAATGTGAGCTGTACGTGACGCTGGAACCGTGCCCGATGTGCGCAGGGGCGATCGTGCAGGCGCGGATTCCAAAAGTTTACATCGGTTCCATGAACCCGAAAGCCGGTTGCGCCGGTTCGGTACTGAATCTTCTGGATGAAAAAGGATTCAATCATCAGGTGGAGACAGAAGAAGGACTTTTGGGCGAGGAATGTTCGATGATGTTGAAAGAATTTTTCAAAGAATTGCGTGAAAAGAGAAAAAAGAAGAAAGAAGAAAAAGCTGGTGAATAATTTCCACCAGCTTTTTTGCATTCCATATTTCCCATTCAAACCGAAAAATACAGTCCTTATTTGATTACGTGGATCCAGCCCTCCGGAGCTTTGATGTGACCCATCTGGATGCCGGTCAGTGTCTCGTAGAGTTTCTGGGTAACCGGACCCATCTTCTCCATACCTGCCGGGAAGCAGATTTCCTTGCCGTGGTCAACGATCTTGCCAACCGGGGAGATAACAGCTGCGGTACCGCACAGGCCGCACTCTGCGAAATCTTTTACTTCGTCTAAGTATACTTCACGCTCTTCGGTCTCCATGCCAAGGTAATCTCTTGCAACCTGCAGGATAGAACGGCGTGTGATAGACGGAAGGATGCTGTTGGACTTCGGAGTTACCAGCTTGCCGTCTTTGGTGATAAAGATAACGTTTGCGCCGCCGGTCTCCTCGATCTTGGTACGTGTCTGCGGATCCAGGTAGATGTTCTCATCGAAACCGTTCTTATGAGCATCGACGATCGCATGCAGGCTCATCGCATAGTTTAATCCGGCTTTGATGTGACCGGTTCCGTGAGGTGCTGCACGGTCGAAATCGCTGACGCGGATGGTGATCGGTTTAGCGCCGCCCTTGAAGTACGGGCCAACCGGTGTACAGAATACGCGGAACTGATAGATGTTTGCCGGTTTAACGCCGATGATGGAATCATAACCGAACATATACGGGCGGATGTACAGGGTTGCACCGGAACCATACGGCGGTACGAATGCTGCGTTGGCTTCTACTACTTTTGTGATGGCGTCTACGAAGCGCTCCTTCGGGAATGGCGGCATTTCAAGACCTTTTGCGGAATTCTCCATACGCTCGCCGTTTAAGTCAGGACGGAACGTAACGATATGGCCGTCCTCGGTCGTATACGCTTTCAGACCCTCGAAGCAAGTCTGTGCATACTGCAGAACACAGGCACATTCATTCAAGGTAATATTCGGGTCGGAGGTAAGGACGCCTTCGTCCCAGGAACCATTCTGGTACATGGAAACATAGCGGTAATCCGTTGGCATATAGCCGAAACCGATGTTGCTCCAGTCGATATTTTTCTTTTCCATAATCGTTGCTCCAATCTTACAGAATTTTATGATTTAGTAACTGTTTGACTTTTTGCAGTCGCTAGATTTATACCTATTATAATGATTTCTTTCTTCTGTTGCAAGATTCTGGGATAAAAAATGATAAAAAAACAATAAAATGTATTCTTGTGTATTTTTATACAATGCTTGTTAGTCAAGCTCCGGCTTGACAAAACGGCGGCTGCCATGTATACTAAACAGGCTGACGGTCTGCAGGTCATTCCGTCATATAAGATCAAGTCATAAAGTTTCCGCACAGCCGGGGAGTTAGCGGTGCCCTGTACCTGCAATCCGCTATAGCAGGGGTGTTGTCCGACCGAGGGCGTTTTTACTGTGGGGCTGCCCCTGAAAAGTGGCGTTGAAGTCTGGGTCTTGCGCAACAGAAATCTGTGAACCGTGTCAGGGCAGGAATGCAGCAGCACTAAGCAGAAGCTTCTGTGTGCCGCAAGGCAGCCTGGACCGAGTTAACTGTCAGGGTAACGTCCATGGCATACGTTCGAAGCCGGGCGTGCGGATTTTTTTATTTCATAGGAAATTGCTTCCTATGAAATAAAAAATAGAAAATAATAGATACAGAAACAAGCATTTTTGCAGGTGTGTGAATATAGCCGGGATATGTGGAATTTGATTTGCCAAGGGGTAGGAATACCGTGCCGGAGCAGATTAAAAGCGCGTATTCCGGTATTTTTATGTCTATGATATTTGTAAGGAATTTTTTCTTGCCCGCGGGATATGATTGTATTATAATTACAAAATGGGTGTAGTTTATCCTGATATGGGGGTTGTTGGAAACTTAGAATAAGGGTAACTGTGAAGGTACTGGACGGTTATGAAGAAAGGGAAAGCGCTCATGAGAAGAATCGGTATGTTAACCAGCGGCGGCGACTGCCAGAGCTTAAATGCGACGATGCGAGGCGTGGCAAAATCGCTGTACAAGATGTTCGATGACATAGAGATAGTTGGATTTGAAGACGGCTATAAAGGTCTTATGTATGCAGACTACCGGATTATGAAACAGTCGGATTTTTCCGGGATTCTGACACGCGGAGGTACGATTCTGGGAACTTCCAGACAGCCTTTCAAGCTGATGCGGATGCCGGACGAGAACGGTCTGGATAAAGTGGAAGCGATGAAACACACCTATTACAAGCTGAAACTGGAATGCCTCGTCATTTTAGGCGGCAACGGCAGCCAGAAGACGGCAAATCTGCTGCGGGAGGAAGGACTCAATATCGTTTCTCTTCCGAAGACCATAGACAACGATCTCTGGGGCAGCGATCTTACGTTTGGATTCCATAGTGCGGTTGATGTAGCGACCAATGCCATCGACTGTATTCATACGACGGCGGCGTCTCATGGCAGAGTCTTCATCGTGGAGATCATGGGCCACAAGGTGGGATGGCTGGCGCTCTATGCAGGCATCGCGGGCGGAGCTGACATCATTCTCCTGCCGGAGATCCCGTATGATATTGATGTGGTGGTAAATGCGATCCGCAGCCGTACTAAAAATGGCAAGAATTTCACGATTCTGGCGGTCGCAGAGGGCGCGATTTCCAAGGAAAATGCAGCCCTGACCAAGAAAGAATTAAAAGAAAAGAAGAAAAATGGACCGGTTTATCCGTCGGTCGCTTACGAGCTGGGCGCCCAGATTTCCGAGCGGACGGGGCAGGAGATCCGTGTGACGGTTCCGGGGCATATGCAGCGCGGAGGCGAGCCATGTCCGTATGACCGCGTGATTGCGACGCGCCTCGGCGCGGAGGCAGCAGAGATGATCCGCCGCAAAGAATACGGCTATATGGTCGCTTTAAACAACAATAAGATTGAAAAAATTCCGCTCGCGGACATTGCCGGTAAATTAAAGATGGTCGATCCGAAGAGCGATATTATCCGGGAAGCTAAGGATGTAGGCATTAGCTTCGGCGACGAATAGTAAGGAAGTAGTAGTTTATGTCATATACAGCACTGTACAGAAAATGGCGTCCGACGTCCTTTGAAGAGGTCCGGGGTCAGGACCATATCGTAAAGACCCTGAAAAATCAGATCAACTCCGGGCGGATCGGGCACGCGTACCTCTTCTGCGGGACGCGCGGAACCGGTAAGACGAGTATTGCCAAGATCTTTGCACGGGCAGTCAACTGTGAACATCCGGTGGACGGCAGCCCCTGCGGCGAGTGCAGTATGTGCCGCCAGATTGCGGAAGGAGCTTCCCTCAATGTGGTGGAGATCGATGCGGCATCCAACAATGGTGTGGAAAATATCCGCGATATCCGGGAGCAGGTGCAGTACCCGCCGACGGATGGGCGCTACCGCGTCTACATCATTGACGAGGTTCATATGCTTTCGATCGGCGCGTTCAATGCGCTCTTAAAGACGCTGGAAGAACCGCCGTCCTACGTTATATTTATCTTGGCGACGACGGAGGTCCACAAGATCCCGATCACGATCCTGTCCCGATGCCAGAGATATGATTTCAAGCGGATCTCGATCGATACCATCGCGGGACGGCTGGCGGAGCTGACGCAGGCGGAGCAGATCGATGTAGACGATCGGGCACTTAGGTATGTGGCACGTGCGGCGGATGGCTCGATGCGAGATGCGTTAAGTCTTCTCGATCAGTGCGTGGCGTTCCATTTCGGGGAAAAGCTGACGTATGACAATGTGCTCGAGGTGTTGGGCGCGGTCGATAACCGCGTGTTCAGCAGGCTGTTTCAGGCGGTGCTTGCAAGTGATACGAAGGCGTGCATCCGTGAGATTGAGGAAATGATCATCCAGGGGCGCGATCTTTCGCAGCTCGTCAACGATTTCGTCTGGTATATGCGAAATCTCCTGATTGCCAAGACGACCGACGAACCGGGCGATATGCTCGATATGTCGGAGGAAAATCTGGCAGTTTTAAAGGAAGAGGCGGCAGGCGTTGATACGGAAACGCTGATGCGTTACATCCGTATTTTCTCGGAACTTTCCGGGCAACTGCGCTACGCGTCGCAGAAGCGGATTCTGGTGGAGATTGCCTTTATCAAGCTGACGACGCCGTCGATGGAACAGAATCTTGATTCCATTTTACAGCGGATTACGCTATTAGAGCAGAAAATGCAGGAAATGCCGGACAATCTACAGAAACTGGCGTCCCTTGCACCGGCAGCGGGGCAGGCGGCATCCTCCAAAACGGCTGTGGTGGAAACGCCGCCTGAGCCGAAGACGGTATCCCTTCCGCCGGCACAGTACGAAGATCTGATGCTGATGCGGAAAGAATGGGGACGGATTGCGTCCCTGAGCCAGCTTGTGGGTTCGATTAGACTCAGTCTTCCCAAGACAAGTGTAGAACCGGCGGGCGAAGGCTGCCTTTGCATTGTGTGTACAGATGAAAATACGTTTGGAATTATCAATCGGGAGCCTGAACTTAAGAATTTGCAGGAAGTAGTGCAAGAAAAATACAAAAAGACTCTGCAATTTAAAGTCCGTTTAGAATCATCTGCTGTGCCGCAAAGAACGGTTTATGTCAGTGATGAGGATTTAAAGAACGCAATCCATACCGATGTGATTGTCGAAGAGGATGATTCCGTGTAGTGGAGCTTGCCAAAGATGAGCCTTGTTTTGTAATGCAAGAAGCTGTGATTAAATGCAGATAAATGATATTAGTGGGTTTATATGATATATAGAACCGGCTGCAATCGGCAGCCAGTCTGAATATAAATAAAAAGAAGTGAAAGAGAGGAATGACACCATGGCAAAACGTGGCGGTTTCCCAGGCGGTATGCCGGGCAATATGAACAATTTAATGAAGCAGGCGCAGAGAATGCAGCGCCAGATGGAAGAGAAGCAGAAAGAGCTGGAGGAGAAGCAGTACAGCGCATCCGCAGGCGGCGGCGCTGTAACCGTGACCGTATCTGGTAAAAAAGAGGTTCTTTCCGTGAAACTGTCTGAGGAAGTAGTGGATCCGGATGATATCGAGATGTTAGAGGATCTGATCGTGGCGGCGACCAACGAGGCATTCCGTCAGGCGGAAGAGGACAGCAGCCAGATGATGTCCCAGTTGACCGGTGGCCTTGGCGGTCTGGGAGGCGGATTCCCGTTTTAAGCGATGGATTATTACAGCAGTCAGATTAGCAAGCTAATCGAAGAATTGTCAAAACTTCCCGGAATCGGAAGTAAATCGGCGCAGCGTCTTGCATTTCATATCATCAATATGCCGGAAGAACAGGTCAGGCACTTGTCTGGCGCGATTCTGGAAGCCAAGCAGAATGTGCGTTACTGCAAGGAGTGCTGCACATTGACGGATAAGGAACTGTGCCCGATCTGCAGCAGCGACCGGCGAGATCATGAGACGATCATGGTGGTGGAAAATACGCGCGATCTGGCGGCATATGAAAAGACAGGAAAATACAACGGGGTCTATCATGTGCTGCATGGGGCGATCTCCCCGATGCTGGGGATCGGGCCGGGCGACATCCGGCTCAAGGAGCTGATGACTCGCCTGCAGAAAGAGGAGGTTCGTGAGGTCATTATCGCAACCAACTCAAGCCTGGAGGGCGAGACGACCGCGATGTATTTGAGCAAGCTGATTAAGCCGACAGGGATCCGGGTGACGCGAATCGCCAGCGGCGTTCCGGTCGGGGGCGACTTGGAATATATTGATGAGGTAACGCTTCTGCGCGCGCTGGATGGGCGTACAGAGCTGTAGCCGGTGAGCAAATAAAACGTTACTAGGCACGTATGCGTGAACAGTAACAATAAAACTTCTGCCGCGGCAGGAAGTTAGGAGATGCATAAGATGGATAAATACGAGTTTAACATCAAGGTAGAGCAGATTAAGAAACTGGTCAACAAGGGAGATTTCGAGACGGCGATGAAGATCGCCGATACCATCGACTGGCGTCGTGTACGCAGCACCAGCCTGCTTACGATGATTTCCCAGATTTATGAGAAAAATGCAGAGTATCAGGATGCCAAGGATATTTTATTGCTGGCATATGAGAGAGCGCCGCTTGGAAAGGGGCTTTTATATAAGCTGACTGACCTTGCACTGCGTGAAAATAATATTCAGGAGGCAGAGGCATATTACCGGGAGTTCTGTGAGCTGTCCGGCGATGACCCGCGCCAGTACCTGCTTCGTTTCCTGATTCTGGAGGCGAAGGATGCGCCGTTAGAGCAGCAGATCAATTCTCTGGAGAGATATTGTCAGGAAGAGCTGGATGAGAAATGGCTGTACCACCTGGCAGAGCTTTATCATCAGGCGAACCAGGCGGACGACTGTGTGCGGATCTGCGACAAGATCATGCTGATGTTCGGTCTTGGCAAATATGTGGACAAGGCAATGGAACTGAAACTTCAGTATGCGCCGCTGACGAAATATCAGATGGATCTGGTGGAAAACCGCGAGAAGTACGAAGAGAAGCTGCGTGCGGTGGAAGAAGAGTACAAGAACGGTACATACCGCAAGCCAGAGCCGGAAGGAGAGTATCTGGATACGGATGAGCCGGAGGCAGAGCTGGACGACGAACCGGAGAATGAGCCGGAGGGACAGCCAGAGCAGGCAGAGCCAGAAGAGAAGGCTGGAAAACCGAATGCTGAGACAAAACCGGCGGACGAGAAAGTAGAAAAGGCTGCGCTGGACGAGGATGTAGTAGCAAGCCTTCATGAAGCACAGGCGGAAGAAGCGCTGGCAAAAGAAGTGTCCAAGATCAAGCCTTACGATGAGGAAGAGGGCGCATCCGAAGGGGAGACACGTGTTTTCAGGAATCTCCGCGACCTGGAACCGGCAGAGGCAGAGGAAAAGAGCGAGGAAGCTCCGATTCATGAATTTGAAGAGGAAGAGGAAACCATAGTGGAAGACTGGGATTTCGAACCGGAAGAGGAAGAAGAGGAGATCAAGGAATCGAATCATCTGATGATCGAGGCGGAAGATCCGGCAGCCGGTCTTGCGATGGCACTTGATTCCCTGAAAAAGATTCACCGCGAGCTGGGGACCAAGCATCCGGTTGCCAAGATCAGCGGCGCAAACCTTTCCCATCGCGGCATCGCATCGGTGGCGGAGCGCCTGGCAGGCAAGGATCTGGTGGTCGAGCATGCAGCCGATCTGGACGATTTGACGGTGGAAGAGCTGGAAGAACTGATGACACAGGATGAAACCGGCATGGTCGTTGTTCTGATTGATACGCAGGCACGTTTAGAGCAGATGCACCGCGCATATCCGGCATTAGCAGTGCGTTTCCAGTATATCGGCTGTGAAAACCAGAAAGACGATGCAGCGAAGCTGGCACAGGCGCGTGAGGAAGAGCTGAAACGCCAGCAGGCGCAGCAGGAAGCAGAAGCAGCCAGAAAACGCCAGGCAGAGCGTGAAGCGGAGATCCGCCGTCAGGCAGAAAAAGAGGCAGAGGAAAAACGCAGACAGCAGGAAGCAGCAGCCCGCCGTGAGGAAGAAGAGCGCGCCAAGGCAGAAGCACAGGCGCTGGCAGCCAAAGAGGCAGAAGAGGCGCGTAAAGCGGAGGAAGATCGCCGTCTGGCAGAGCGGCAGAGAGAAGAACTGCGCCGTCAGGAAGAGGCAAGACACGATGACGAGCCAGAGTATGAAGACGAAGAAGATCACTACGAGAAGGACGAGTATGAGCCAGAGGATGATTATGCGCGTGGCGGCTATCGTGATGATTATAAGGACGATTACAAAGACAGCTATAAAGACGAACGCGAGGACGACGAGTATTCCAATTATCCAGAGGATGAGCCGGAAGAGAAACCGTCCAAAAAGTCCGGCGATATGGATGTTGAGGAGTTTGTTCAGTACGCCTGCAAATATGCATCGGAGATCGACTGCAGTATTTCGGGAAAGAGCATGCTGGCTCTGTACGAGCGCGCTGAGATGATGGAGGAGGACGGAGAACCGCTTACCAAGACAAGTGCCGAAGATTTGATCGAGGAAGCTGCAGATAAGGCGGAGAAGAAATCCTTCAGCGGACTGTTCTCATCGAAATATGATAAGGATGGACTTCTGATTCTGAAAGAGAAACATTTCTTTGATTAATTAAAACAATTCGAGAAATTTTAAAATTAAAACTAATTAGTAAAAGAGAGCGCTGCGGGGGAATGCTTCCCGGCAGCGTTTTCTGGTAGTGGACAGTAAAAAGAGATACGGGAGAGAAAGATGGGAACACGGTTAATAGCCCTCGATTTAGATGGGACACTGTTAAATGAAAAAATGCACGTGTCGGAAAAAACAAGACAGATGATGGAACTGTGCGCGCAGCGGGGGATTGAGATTGTTCCGGCGACCGGGCGCGCGCTCCCGGCAGTGCCAGAGGAGGTTTTGAGCCTGCCGGGCGTCCACTATGGCATATTTACAAATGGGGCGGTCGTCCGGGATTTCGGGAAAAATACCTGGGTGTCGGAAAGCTGCCTGAGCTGGGAAGAGACGATCCGGGTGATTGAGGTGCTGCGCCGGCATCCGGTTATTTACGATATGTATGTATCAGAGGGCGGCGTCAGCGAGACGCGATTGCTGGCACAGCTGGAAGAATACGGGATACCGGAACGTGAATGCGCCTATATCCGGGCGACACGCCGGGCAGTTACTGACATGGTGGAGTATCTGCGGGAGAAAAAATGCCCGGTGCAGAAGATGAATTTAAATTTTAAGGACCGGGAGAGCAAGCAGGCAGTCCGGGCAAAGCTGGAAGCGATGCCGGAGGTTCTGGTGACCTCCTCGCTTCCGTGGAATCTGGAACTCAACGCGGCGGGCATCACAAAGGGGAGTGGGCTGCGGAATCTCTGTCAGTATCTGGGAATTGAAGCGGAGGAGACGATGGCATTTGGAGACGGCGAAAACGACTGGCCCATGCTGGAGGCAGCAGGAATCGGCGTGGCGATGGAAAATGGCGCCCCATTTTTAAAGGAACGCGCAGACCGGATTGCCGCTTCGAACCGGGAAGAGGGCGTAGCGGAGGCGATCAGACAATGGGTGCTTATATAAAAGAAAACTGGCTGTTCGTGG
>UMHU01045765.1_pt1 | contig 11223 bp, 8 predicted proteins | sample 1965591 | NCBI WGS metagenome assembly UMHU01 (sample SAMEA4836101, study PRJEB28245) | human gut metagenome | biome: gut microbiome; material: fecal sample | place: Denmark | collected 2008
ATAATATATTCTTATTAAAGGTGAAGTATTGTTATGGATAAAAAAATTAAATTGTAAAAATTCTTATCAAAACAAGAACAGAGGATTTCTTTGTCGGTGCTCTCCAAATTAGGAATGCACGTCTGAAATGGATTTCACGCAAGAAGGGCTGGGTGTGCGATAATATCGATACCTGCTACGATGGAAACGAGTATTTGTTCGGACGAGAATCGTAGTGAAGATAGGACGTTATCGACATTTGAGGCATTTATGGCTAATACGATAATATCGGCATCGGCTGTTGCCTGTTTGTTGTCAGTTGAGGTGTGTATGGCAGGAAAACGCTGGATTAAAAGATCGAATTTATCGGGACTTTGATTGGTAATGGTTATATCTTTTTCGTTGAAAATATAACCTTGTGCCAGACAAGTGGCTATTGCACTGCCTATGTGCCCGGCGCCAATAATTGTGATTTTCATATCTTCGGGTGTTTAATTGGTTGTGTAAATCATACGAAAGTGTTCCCACAAAAATTATATGCAAGGTCAGGGATTTAGAAAAAAATACCTATTTTTGCGTCGGAATTTTATTGCCGCAAGATTATAGCAAGATATAGTGAAGAGGATAGCTGTTTATGGGGTATGGGCGGTATATTTCGGAGTGGCGCTGTTCTGTCAGCTGGTAGCTCCGAATCGTTTCCATATCGTTTTTTTTGCTTTTCCCGTAAATGTCGCATTGTTGCTGTTGGTCGGCGTTTCCTTGTGGATTCTCTATAAGGAGAAGCCGCATTCCCGTTTGGCTATCTTGTTGTCTGCCCCAATAACCACATTTTTGCTCGTTGCAGTTTCTTTGCTTACTTTTTTGGTGATGGGGTTTACGTCGTGGTTGACTTCTGCCTCGTGGTGGCTTTTCTTTGTTCTTACGGCCTTGTCGGCAAATTTGTTGTTTGTCATATTTCGTGGTTTTCGTAAAGACAGACCGTATCGTTTGCGTTTTCTTTTCAATCACATCGGTTTGTTTCTGGCTCTTGTGTGCGGATTTGCCGGGAGTGCCGATACCCGGCAATGGAGATTACGGGTATCGGGCGATGAGGTTACGTACGAGGTTTTCTCTCCCGATGGGGAGCGTGCCCGATGGCGGCAGGGAATCAAGTTGGAAAAATTCACTGTGGCATATAATCTCGATGGAATGCCGGATAGTTACGAGGCCCGGTTGATGGTCGATGATGAGGAGGTTTCCCTCCGAGTGAACGAGCCGTATGCTCTTTCGTTGGTAGATGACTTGTATTTGGTCGATTATGAACATGTTTCCGAAGGAGAAACTGTCGGATATTGCATATTGGAAATTGTAAGACAGCCGTGGAAGTATATGCAATGGGTCGGCATTTGTATGATGATGTTGGGCAGCGTGTTATTGTTTGCACAGGGAGTTCCGCTGTCAGAAAGGAGGAAAACGCCATGACATGGAACGAGTTCACGGTATTTGCGATAGTTTCGGCGGCCTTTTGGATAGCCGGGGCTGTTATGGCGTTCCGACGCGAATCTTACAGCCGCTTGGCTGCCGGGCTTACCGGCGTTGGATTGTGCTTCTATACCGTGTTTATCATCGCTTTGTGGATTACCTTGCAACGTCCTCCGCTCAAAACGATGGGCGAGACACGTCTGTGGTACTCTTTCTTTATCATATTTTCGGGATTGCTTACTTATCGGAGGTGGCATTACCGATGGCTCATGTTGTTCTCGACCGTCATATCTCTGGTATTTGTCATCACCAATATATTGAAACCCGAAATACATGACCGCTCTTTGATGCCTGCGCTTCAGAGTTTTTGGTTCGTCCCGCACGTAACGGTGTATATTTTTTCCTATTCCGTACTCGGCTGTGCATTCATTTTGGCTTTGGCCGGCTGGTTTCAACGTACCGATCGTTACTTCCCGACGGTAGACCGCCTCGTGTACATAGGCATGGCATTCCTGACGCTTGGTATGATGAGCGGGGCTTTGTGGGCGAAAGCGGCGTGGGGAAACTTTTGGAGTTGGGACCCGAAAGAGACGTGGGCGGCTGTTACGTGGTGTATCTATTTGCTTTACATACACCTGAGACTTTACGGGAGAGGAGGCCGGGCCGGGCTTAACGGATTGCTCGTAGCTGGTTTTATCTGTATGCAGATGTGTTGGTACGGAGTGAATTTCCTGCCTATTGCCCGAAATAGTATGCACATGTATTCTTAAAAACCGAAGAAATATACTTAAACTTATATTGCCTATGAAAAAAAGTTCGAAAATTTTGTTGAGTCTGGTAGTTGTGGTTGCTTTACTTGCCATCATCTACCGGTTGGTGAATAAGGCCCCTTCTTCCGAATTGGCACCTAACGAGCAGATCGTAGAGGTCATGACGGACGGTGGTTGTCTGTTCTGCCATTCTGCCAATCCCAAGTTGCCTTTTTTTGCCAATTATCCTATTGCCCGGAATCTGATTGGAAAGCATGTGGAGGATGGATATGCGGCATTCGATATGCAGCCTTTCATGACGGCCATGCGTGAGGGTATGGCACCCGATGAAGTCAGTTTGGCAAAAATAGAGCAGTGTATCGCCGATGGCTCCATGCCTTTGAAATCCTATTATCTCATTCACTGGGGTGCATCTATTACGAATAAGAAGCGAGATATGATGATGGCGGCTTTCAGGGATATACGGTCTGAATTCTACCCGAATCCGCTTGCTGCGCCTCAATTTGCCAACGAGGCGATTCGTCCCATTCCCGATACATTTCCGCACGATGCTCGTAAGGCCCAACTCGGAGAAGAGCTCTACCACGACACACGTCTCTCGGCCGACGGGACGGTTTCTTGTGCAACATGCCACGGGATCGGTACCGCAGGAGTGGATAATAAGCGTTATTCCGAGGGTATCGACGGGCAACTCGGCGGTGTGAACGCCCCGACGGTCTATAATTCCTGTTTCAATTTCGTGCAGTTTTGGGACGGACGCGCAGCTACTTTGGCCGAGCAGGCCGGCGGTCCTCCTTTGAATCCTGTCGAGATGGGGTGCAAGTCGTTCGATGAAATTGTAAATCGTCTGGCGCAAGATAAGCATTTTACGGCTCGATTCTTAGAGGTCTATCCCGAGGGATTGAGTCAGACGACCATCACCGATGCGATCGCCGAGTATGAGAAGACGCTCGTTACGCCCAATTCCGCATTCGACCGTTATCTGAAAGGCGACACAAACGCCATGACCGCAGAACAGGTCGAGGGGTATGCCTTGTTCAAGGAGTATAGTTGCGCGACTTGTCATGCCGGCGTGAATATGGGTGGGCTTTCTTACGAACTCATGGGGCGTCGCGCCAATTATTTCGAAGATCGGGAACTCACGCTTAAATCGGGTCTTACCGATGGTGATAACGGCCGTTGGGCGCAGACGAAGGTTGAGCGCGACCGGTATCGTTTCAAGACGCCGACTCTCCGCAACGTGGCGCTGACTTATCCCTATTACCACGATGGCAGTGTCGAGACGTTGAATCAAGCTATATCCATGATGGCTAAATACCAAGTCGGTCGTGATATGCCGCAGGAAGATGTCTTGAAAATTGAAAAATTTTTCGATGCACTTACCGGTGAGTATCAAGGAAAATTACTGACGAATACCAATATGAAACCGTAAAAAGTCCGATCCCGGAATTTTTCTTAATCAAACAAAGGCGGCCGATCATCAATCCGCCTTTGTTTGATTATATACTAGATAAACCAATAGACTTCCCATGCTTGTCGTTGAGCGATCCATGTCATTTTACTAAGTATGAGTAAAGTGCGGTTATCAGCGTTTTTCCTTTGCCGATTTGGTGTGAAACTTATTGCGATTGAGGTATTATTGTTGGGGAGCCTCATGCTTGTCGTTTTGCACGACTTATAAAGCTGTCCCGAAAACAGATGAAAGGTAACAAAAAAGCACTTGCATTATTGTGCAGGTGCTTTTTTATTCCGTGACCCCGGAGGGGCTCGAACCCTCGACCCAATGATTAAGAGTCATTTGCTCTACCAGCTGAGCTACGGAGTCATTATTTACGGCTGCAAAAGTAATGTTTTTTGGTAAATCGACAAAAGTTTTTGTCGATTTTTATTCCGATCTATTTATTTCCTTCTGGAAATAGATAGATTGAAAGGCCGGGACTCTTGAAAATATGTATAGAAAGGGATAATATAAAGATTCTTAAATCTTACCGCCGAATGCCAAGTCGCCAGCGTCTCCCAACCCGGGATCGATATAAAGTTTCGGCGTGAGTTTGTCGTCGAGGGCTGCTGTCCATAGAGATACGGATTGCCCGGTTAATGTTTTTGCGACATATTCTAATCCCGGACGACTGGCGATGACCGAAGCGATATGTGTATGGACGGGAGTGCCGCCTTGCGCCAACAGCTCTTTGTATGCAACGACCAGAGATGATCCTGTTGCTAACATCGGGTCGACCAGCAACAGTATTTTTCCGTCGAGTCGGGGTGTATAAACGGAGTCGAAACGCACTTCCATTGTTTCTTGCGTGCGGTTGTAGGCACGACGGGCCGATATGAATGCGCTTTCAGCTCGGTCGAAGTAATTGAGAAACCCTTGATGGAAAGGAAGTCCGGCACGTAAAACGGTGGCAATGACTATGTCTCGTGCAGGCAGATTCACCTCGGCAGGGTTGATAGGTGTCTTTATGGTTTGCAGTACATAGGAAAACGTCTTGCTTATTTCGTATGCCATGATTTCTCCCACTCTTTCGAGATTTCTCCTAAATCGCATACGGTCATTTTGGAGTTCTACGTTTCTGATTTCGTTGAGAAAAGTATTCAATAAGGAATTTTGCCGGTTGAGAATCTGTAATGTCATCGCTTGTTTCGAGTAAGATGATTGGACTGCAATATTGCTTAAAAAAATCGGAATGCCCAAATTTTATCGGGACGTTATCGGTATAACCCGACGACTTTGTTTGTGTAACTTCAACTTTTATGTATATCTTTGTTGAGTTCTCTTTTATGTCTTATATCATGAAATGCCACCGTGTCGCTTCAGGTTCAATGCCGAAGATAAGTTCCTTTATAGGAATTTTTGTCTTGATACAGATTTTTTTCGGTATATCGTCTGCCCGGGCGCAAGAAGGATTGAAGTTGTGGTATGATAAACCCGCGGGTGAATGGGTTGAGGCGTTGCCGGTAGGGAACGGACGCATCGGGGCGATGGTTTTCGGCGGAGTAAGCAGTGAGTTGATCCGGCTGAATGAGTCCTCGCTTTGGTCGGGTTGTCCGGTACAGGATAGCCTCAACATCGATGCCCCTTGTTACTTGCCTTTGATTCGTAAAGCTCTTTTCGAGGGCGATTTTTCTACGGCTGCGCAAGGTTGTCGGTTCATGCAGGGGCCTTATAGTGCCAGTTATCTTCCGCTGGGAGATTTGCATATCTCATATATGATGCCCCGTTCGGCTCCCACCGATTATTATAGGGCGTTGAATCTCTCGGAAGCATCGGCCGTTACTCGTTTTACGGTGGCCGGTATTACCTACGAACGGGAGGTGTTTGCTTCGTCTTCTGATGATGTTTTGGCAGTGCGTCTCACTGCTTCGAGAAAAAATTCCCTTTCTTTGCATATCACTCTTTCTTCTCCGTTGCATTATGAATTGGAAGCCCCGGCTTTCGATGAACTGACGATGCGGGGTGTTGCTCCGATACGGGTCGATCCCGATTATTATCTAGTCGATGGTCGGAGTCCGATTGTTTATGAGGAGAACGGGCATACCGGCATGAGATTCCATACCTGTCTGAAAGTTGTAGCCAAAGGCGGTGTCGTATCGTCCGATACGTGCGGGATACATGTCGATCAGGCATCGGAAGTGGTGGTGTTGCTTTCGGCAGCTACCAGCTTTAACGGTTTTGACAAATATCCCGATACCGAAGGTGCCGATGAAAAAAGTCTTGCCGAAAACATGTTGCATAAGGCATCGGCCTATACCTACAAGAATTTGAAGAAACGCCATGTTTCCGATTTTCGAAAATATTTCGATCGTTTCTCCGTTTCTTTGGGGCTGACGGCCGATTCTTTGAAAAAGATTCCTACCGACCGGCGGCTCATTGCTTATGCCCGGGGACATTCCGATCCCGAGTTGGAAGTGCTTTATTTCCAGTACGGTCGTTATTTACTTATTTCTTCTTCTCGTATAGGTGGTCGTCCGGCTAATTTACAAGGTATTTGGAATCCTTATATACAAGCTCCGTGGAGTTCCAATTATACGATAAATGTCAATACCGAGATGAATTATTGGCCGGCCGAGGTAACATCTCTTCCGGAGATGCATGAACCACTTCTCGACTGGATTTCCGGCCTGTCTCGTACCGGTATGGTTACAGCCCGACAGTTTTATGGCTGTCGAGGTTGGGTGGCACATCAGAATTCCGATATTTGGTGCATGAGCAATCCTGTGGGGAATGGTGTCGGAGACCCGACGTGGGCCAATTGGTACATGGGCGGGAATTGGCTGTGCAGGCATCTTTATGAACATTATGCCTATACACGGGATAAGAGTTTTTTACAGGAAGCCTATCCGATTATGAAAGGTGCTGCCCGTTTTTGTTTGGATTGGTTGGTGGAGAAGGACGGTTATTTACTGACGGCTCCGTCTACTTCTCCTGAAAATAATTATCGTGTCGACGGAAAGATCGGTTCCGTTACGATGGGGGCAACGATGGATATGTCTATCATTTGGGATCTGTTTACCCACCTTATCGAGGCTTCGGCCGTTTTGGGTATCGACGCTTCGTTTCGGGATACGCTTGTTACGGCACGGGAACAGCTTTATCCGTTGCGTATAGGAAGCCGGGGAGAGTTGTTGGAGTGGTATGACGAGTACGAAGAGGTAGATCCGCATCATCGTCATGTCTCGCAGCTTTACGGGCTGTATCCCGGTCGTCAGATTTCTCCTCTTTATCCGCCTCGGTATGCCGAGGCCTGCCGCCGTACACTCGAAATGCGGGGCGACGGGGGTACTGGGTGGAGTAAGGCATGGAAGATAAATTTTTGGGCGCGTTTGCTCGATGGAGACCATGCTTATAAGATGATACGCGATATTATGAAGGCTGTCGGTCCCGGGACTTCAAATAAGGGAGGTGGTACTTATCCTAATCTTTTCGATGCACACCCACCCTTTCAAATCGACGGAAATTTCGGTGCTACTGCCGGTTTGGTGGAGATGTTGTTACAAAGCCATTTGGGAGAAATTCATTTGTTGCCGGCCTTACCCGCAGCCTGGTCGCGGGGAGAGGTCTCGGGATTGAAGGCTCGCGGAGGCTTTGATGTCTCTTTTTCTTGGCGGAACGGACGTCTTGTAAAAGGAGAGATTCTCTCCGTGGCCGGAGAATCTTGCACCGTGCGATCGAAACAGCCTCTTTTTATCAAGGGAGCGAAGGTCTCGGCCCGAGAAAAGAATGGGTATTTTATATATACGTTTGCTACGCGGGAGGGTGTCCGATATAAGTTTTTGACAGAATAATATAGTGAAACAACAGATATCATGAAACGAGCGATTTTTTTACCTTTATTGTGTTTGGCACTGGCTGTAATGGCTCAGCCGCGTCAGGAAATTTATTTGGAGAAAGGGTGGCGTTTTACCAGGGGCGATATATCAGGTGCTGCTGATCCGGCATTCGACGATAGTCGCTGGGAGAGTGTCGAGGTCCCTCATGACTGGGCCATTTACGGACCGTTCGATAAGGAAATAGACAAGCAGGTCGTTGCCATAGAGCAGAACGGAGAAACTGTTCCTACGGAGAAAACCGGACGTACCGGAGCGTTGCCGTATATCGGCGTAGGGTGGTATAGGACGACGTTTGCCGTACCGTCGGGTCGCCGGGCAACATTGGTTTTCGATGGAGCGATGAGCCGGCCGATCATTTATGTCAATGGTAAAGAGGTAGGTCGTTGGGCCTACGGCTATACGCCGTTTTATATCGATGTTACTCCGTATTTGAAAGAGGGTGATAATTGTCTTGCCGTGCGGCTTGAAAATCTGCCCGAGAGTTCCCGCTGGTATCCGGGAGCCGGCTTGTATCGTCCCGTGCGGTTGGTTCTTACGGGCGACGTGGCTGTGCGTACATGGGGTACACGGATAACGACTCCTGTCGTTACTCCGGATAATGCGTTGGTACAGATCGATGCCGAGATAGAGAATGCATCGGGGCACGATCTCGATATTTCGACGGTCATTTACGATGCGACCGGAAATCCTGTGGTACGAAGCGATGCTCAGGAACTTTTTTTCGATGGGACGACAAGTGCTCGTCTGACGATAAAGACTCCCCGTTTATGGTCGCCCGAATCTCCGTCGCTTTATACGGCAGTGGTTTCGGTGAAAGAAAACGGTGAACTGCTCGATGAATATGCGACCCGTTTCGGCGTGCGCAGTATCGAGATTTCTCCCGAAAAAGGGTTTGTCCTCAATGGTGTTCCGCGTAAATTCAAAGGCGTCTGCCTGCATCATGACCTCGGCCCGTTGGGTGCGGCTGTGAATAAAGCCGCTTTGCGGCGTCAATTGCTCATCATGAAAGAGATGGGCTGCGATGCTATTCGCACGGCACATAATATTCCGGCTTCTTGGCAGATGGAACTTTGCGATGAAATGGGTCTGATGGTAATGGCCGAGTCGTTCGATGAATGGGCGGTAGCCAAGTGTAAAAACGGTTATAATCTGTTTTTCGACGAGTGGGCCGAGAAAGATTTGGTGAGTCTTATTCGTTGTAATCGCAATCACCCGTCTATTGTGATGTGGAGTATTGGTAATGAAGTGAACGAACAGAGTCGTACCGGAGGTGGAAAAGTGGCAAAATTTTTACAGGATATATGTCATCGTGAAGATCCTACTCGGCCGGTAACGGTGGGTATGGATCGTCCCGATCATGCGATGAAAAATCAATTTGCAGCTGTTCTCGATGTCCCAGGCTTGAATTACCGTCTGCATCGTTATGAGGAGAGTTACAAGCGTATGCCTCAACGTATGATTTTGGGTTCGGAAACGGCTTCGACCATCAGTTCGCGTGGGGTATATAAATTCCCGGTCGAACAGACTAAAGGCGCGATGTACGAAGATGCGCAATGTTGTTCTTATGATATGGGGGCTTGTCCGTGGTCGAATCTTCCCGATGATGACTGGGCTTTCCAAGATGATAAATCGTGGGTGATCGGAGAATTCGTTTGGACAGGTTTCGATTATCTCGGCGAGCCGACTCCTTATGACGATGTCTGGCCCTCGCGCAGTTCTTATTTCGGAATCTGCGATTTGGCGGGACTTCCCAAAGATCGATATTATCTTTATCGCAGTCGGTGGAATACCGATTCGCCGACGTTGCATATCCTGCCTCATTGGAATTGGGAAGGCCGGGAAGGGGAGGTAACCCCGGTGTATTGTTATACCAGTTACCCGTCGGCCGAGTTGTTTGTCAATGGAAAATCACAGGGGAAGCGCACAAAAGATGCGTCCCGTCCTTATGACCGTTACCGTTTACGTTGGAATGATGTCGTATATGAACCCGGTGTAGTGAAAGTCGTGGCTTACGATGAAACCGGAAATGCCGTGGCCGAGAAGGAGATGCGTACAGCCGGACGCCCTCACCATTTGGTCTTGACGTCCGATCGTAGGGAGTTGGCGGCTAACGGTAAAGATTTGGCATTTGTTACGGTACAGGCTGTCGATAAGGACGGGAATCCGTGTCCGTTGGCCGATAACGCTTTACGTTTCGATGTTGTCGGTGCGGGTGAGTACCGGGCAGCTTGTAACGGAGATGCCACTTCGACCGAAAAGTTTCATCTGCCTACGATGAAACTTTTCAACGGGCAGTTGGTCGTTATCGTGCGTACGCATGAACAACCCGGCGAAATAAACCTTACCGTTTCGGGAAAGGGCTTGAAAACAGCTAAATTGACTTTACAAAGCAAATAATGAGGAGGAATAAATCATGAAAAAGTATATTATATCGTTTACTGTATGTATTTGTGCGTCGGTGTTCCCGATATTGGCACAGAACTTGCATGTGGTATTTATCGGGAACAGTATCACGCAGGGTGTCCAGCTGAAAGATGCAAAACACGAGGCTCCGCCGGCACAAGCCGCTCTCTTTTTGCAGGAACATATCAAAGGTACGGTAGAGTTCCGAAATTGCGGTCGCAGCGGGCGGACTACGCTCAACTTCCTTCCGGTAACGAACACCGAGTTTCCGAAAGTATTGGCTGCTGCCGATGAATTGGCTTCTAAAAAGGGGGTGTTACTCTTTTCGGTCATGTTGGGAACGAACGACAGTGCGGTACGGGGGCCTCTGGGAGCTCCGGTACACCCCGTCTCTTATTATACCAATGTGCAGGCCATTGTAGATGCCTTGCTCGATCGTTACCCGAAGGCTCTTGTCGTTTTGCATCGCCCTACATGGTATAGTCCTAACACCTATAATTCGTCGACCTATTTGGCAGAAGGACTCAAACGTTTGCAATCGTATTCGCCGATGCTCGATAAGTTGGTCGAGCATTATGCCGTAACCTCACCCGATCGGGTTTTTCTGGGTGATACGCTTGCCTTCGATTATTTCAAAGAAAATCATTTGACCCATCTTATTCCGGAGTCGGGTCAGGCGGGGACGTTTTATCTTCACCCCAATAAGTCGGGGGCTCGGGAATTGGGACGTTTTTGGTCGGAGGCCATATTGCGCTGTTTGCCCGGTAAGATGAAGAAGTAGAACAGAATGCGGCTTGTAAAATATTTGTCATTCCGAGCGTATGCGAGGAAGCCCTAACTATTATTGCCAAGATTCTTCGGTGCTTCACGCCTCAGAATGACAACAATGTCATACCGAACCGAGACCTGTGGCCGAGCGTGAGGAAGCTCCAAACCTTTTATCGGAAGAGATTCTTCAAGACAAAGCCTTTCAGAATGACATGCGTTTTTGGTAAGAGATTCTTTCTCTCTACGGTTGTCATCTCGAACGCATGTGAGAGATCTTTAAAACATGCTGAGCAGCAGCGAAGCATCTCTCTCTCTCAACACTCCTATCCAAGAGGTTCTTCACTCTGTTCGTGCTTTCTTGGTGGGAGATTCTTCACTTCGCTAATGTTCCGTTCAGAATGATATGCGTATCATTTCGAACGAAAGCGTAAGTCTGGTGAAAAAAATCTTCGTTCTTTTTCTTTGATCGAAGAGTAATAGGTTTGTTGTATTGAGCCTGGAGACCGAT
>UMHU01025962.1_pt1 | contig 11112 bp, 14 predicted proteins | sample 1965591 | NCBI WGS metagenome assembly UMHU01 (sample SAMEA4836101, study PRJEB28245) | human gut metagenome | biome: gut microbiome; material: fecal sample | place: Denmark | collected 2008
AATGTTACGGTGGCAGGTCTAACTTTTTGGGGTCACATCAGTTTCCGGCAGTGCTTTTTTTGTACCCCGAGAATAAGAGGCAGTGCATCTCTTTTCGCTTTTTTATAAAGTAGAATATGATATAATAATATATATATACTTATATATAAGAAATGACATTTTTATTTTTGGGCGTTTATAAGGAGGTTTATGATGACAGAGAGACAGGCTTTTTCAGCGCAGTTACAGTTGCTGCAGCAGGCTGAGCAGCAGGACTTGTCGAATCTTTTTATCCTCCACGGCATTGTCCACTTATATCAAGGTGTCTTTGATTTGGCGATGACGGTCTTTCGCGATGCCTTAAAGCGCGATGGCTTCGGTATGGCTGCTATGGGTTCGCCAAAGGAAATTATTGCCGAAGCTTATGAACAGTACCTCTTTGTCGATGAATCCTTGTGGCTGGCCATGATTCGCGAGCGTTTCGGCAGTGAAGATGCACTGGATGTCCGGGTACGGCGAATCTTGGATTCCTATGTACCGGCGTTGACGCAGCTGCAGGAAGAGCTGTAATCTTTATTTGCCTATTTCAGCAGAAATTTTATACGCAGGTATTGACGGGATTTGAAAAAGATGATATCATTACAAAAGTTAGGCGTCCACCAACGCCTGGCTTTTTTAAGTTACAGAAAAATTTCCTTGACTTAGACGTAGCTGTTGTGATACATTATAAAGGCAGTCTTACGTACAACTAGGCTTGTGACTATTTTTAAGAGAGGTGTAAGGAATGCGTACAGCTATCACTTTGGCATGCACAGAATGCAAACAGCGCAACTACCGGACGAACAAAAACAAGAAGAATAATCCGGATCGTTTGGAACTGAAAAAATACTGCCCGTTCTGCAAAAAAGAAACGTTACACAAAGAAACGAAATAATTGATTGAATAAGATTGTGCTAATCTTATTTGGATGTGAGAGGTTATATGGCACTTTCAGCTAAAAAAGCAGCACAAAAGAATAAGAAGAAGAACCCGGGCAAGTCATTTTTATCTGGCGTAAAGGTAGAAATGAAGAAGGTCATCTGGCCGACAAAGAGGGAACTGATTAACTACACGGTTATGGTCATTGTTGCTACCATCGTCGTAATGGTAATCATTGGTGTGGCTGACGGCGCGTTCTCGCAGCTGTTTAAGTTATTCCAGCTTGCTGTCGGATAGGAGGGCTGTGCTTAAATGGAAGCAGATATGAAATGGTATGTCATCCATACGTATTCCGGTTATGAAAATAAAGTACTACAAACGCTGGAACAGAAGGTCAAGTCCATGGGTTTGGAAAACGTCATCAACCGAATCCTCATCCCTATGGAAGACGAAATTGACGTAAAGGACGGGAAAAAGCGAACCGTTAAACGGAAAGTATTCCCCGGCTATGTCCTGATTGAAATGGAAGTCAATGACCGTTCCTGGTATGTCGTCCGCAATACTCCCGGTGTTACCGGTTTTGTCGGATCGGCTACGAAACCTATTCCCTTGGAACCTAAGGAAGTCGAAAGAATTCTGGGTAAACAGGAAGTAGAAAGCGAACCGAAAACGCACATTTCTGTCGAAGTTGGCGAAGAAGTGCGCATTACCGAAGGGCCTTTTGAAAATTGTATCGCCGTCGTTACGGAGGTCAATGAAGAAAAAGGTACCGTTAAAGGCCTCGTAAATATGTTTGGCCGTGAAACTCCAGTAGAAGTCGACTATTCTCAAATCGAGAAGGGTCTGGAATAAATACTTCTAATGCGGCTTTCTGCCGCGAGTGGGAGAATCGTTACGATTCGTTTGACCACATCTTGTAATGTAAGGAGGTGTAACTCACCATGGCAAAAAAAGTAGCAAGAATGGTAAAACTCCAGTGTGAAGCTGGTAAAGCAACTCCGGCGCCTCCGATTGGCCCTGCATTAGGCCAGGCTGGTGTCAACATCATGGCATTCGTAAAGGAATTTAATGAACGTACAGCTAAACAGGCTGGCTTCATCATCCCTGTCGAAATTACCGTCTATGAAGACCGTTCCTTCACTTTCATTACGAAAACCCCGCCTGCTGCCGTCTTATTGAAGAAAGCAGCTGGTCTGGACAAAGCTTCGGGTGAACCGAACAAGAAAAAAGTAGCTAAATTGAGCCGCGACAAAGTCCGCGAAATCGCAACGACTAAAATGCCGGACCTCAACGCTAACGACGTTGAAGCTGCTATGAAAATGATTGAAGGTTCCGCTCGCAGCATGGGTATCGACATCGTCGACTAATCGACGGTCTGCCCGTGGAAGGGGTAACCCGCTAAACCACATAAGGAGGAAGAAACATGGCAAAAGTAGGCAAGAAATATGCCGAAGCTGCAAAACTGTTCGATAAACAGAAACAGTATGATGTTGCAGAAGCAATTGACATCTTGAAAAAGATGGATACGGCTAAATTCGATGAAACCGTTGAATTGGCTGTAAACCTTAACGTAGATCCGAAATACGCCGATCAGCAGGTCCGCGGCGCCTTGGTACTGCCTCATGGCACTGGTAAATCCAAGACTGTCCTCGTATTTGCACAGGGCGATAAAGAAAAAGAAGCTTTAGCTGCCGGCGCTGACTTCGTCGGTGCTGATGATCTTGTAGAAAAGATCCAGGGTGGCTGGCTCGAATTCGATGTAGCAATCGCTACTCCGAATATGATGGGTAAAGTCGGTCGTCTCGGTAAAATCCTCGGTCCTAAAGGCCTCATGCCTAACCCGAAGGTTGGTACTGTTACGATGGACGTTGCAAAAGCTGTTAGCGAAAGCAAAGCTGGTAAAGTTGAATACCGCACGGATAAAGCCGGCAATATTCACTCCTCTATCGGCAAAAAGTCTTTCGATGCAGATAAATTGATTGATAACTTGACGGCTTTGGTTGATACGCTCATCAAAGTTAAACCGTCGGGCGCAAAAGGCCAGTACATCAAATCCATCACGGTTAGCTCCACGATGGGCCCTGGCGTTCACATCAATCAGTTCAGCATTAAAGGTGCTGCCAAGAAAGAAGAAAATTAATATCTCTCTTAGCTGTAGACTGAAGGTATGTATAATGGACACTATGTCCGCCATCTGAGGCTATGAAACTAGCAGATATCTGACTTTGACTAGTTCGGCCTCGTGGTTTGTCCATGAGGCCGTTTTTGATTGCTAAGACGATATAAATCCTAATTCAAGGAGGTGTATCAAACTCATGTCCACATTTGCAAATCATCCGGTTTCCCCGGCAAAAGCCGCTGTCGTCGAAGAAATGAAAGAAAAAATGCAGTCCGCTCAGGGCGCTGTTTTCGTTGGTTTCACCGGCCTCACCGTTGCTGATGTCACGAAACTTCGCCGTAAGTTCCGCGAAGGCGGTGTCGATTACAAAGTTATCAAAAATACTTTGACTCGCATTGCTGCAGACGAACTCGGCTACAATGCATTGGATGAAGTTCTCGAAGGCCCGACGGCTATCGCTTATTCTACGGAAGACGCCGTAGCTCCGGCTAAAATCCTGAAAGAATTCATCAAAGAAACAAAGACGGAAGCGCTGTCTGTAAAAGCAGGCATCGTCGACGGCCAGGTTATTGATGCTGCAGCTGTTGATGCTTTGGCAAGCTTGCCGAGCCGCGAAGAACTCCTCGCGAAATTGGTTGGCAGCATGCAGGCTCCGATCTCCGGTTTCGTCAACGTACTCCAGGGCAATATTCGCAACATGGTTTATGTGCTTGACGCTGTACGCGCTAAGAAAGCAGAACAAGAAACTGCTTAATTTAGCTTACTATAACTAATAAAAACAAACTTAAAAACTGATACTATGGAGGTATTTCAAAATGACTAAAGAAGAAATCATGCAGGCCATTGAAAACATGACCGTTCTCGAACTTTCCGAACTCGTAAAAGAAATGGAAGAAAAATTCGGCGTTTCCGCTGCTGCTCCGGTTGCCGTTGCTGCTGCTCCGGCTGCTGGCGGTGCTGCTGCTGAAGAAAAATCCGAATTCGACGTTATCCTCGCTTCTGCTGGCGACAAAAAAATCGGCGTTATCAAAGTTGTCCGTGAAGTTACGGGCCTCGGCTTGAAAGATGCTAAAGCTCTCGTTGACGGCGCTCCTGCACCGGTCAAAGAAGGCGTTGCTAAAGCTGACGCTGAAGCTCTCAAAGCTCAGCTCGAAGAAGCCGGCGCTACGGTCGAACTCAAATAATTTCACTTTTGAAATTACGATCCCTGCAACCTGTGGTTGCAGGGATTTTTTCGTTTACACCAGATGTGTTTGATACTACTTTGATACTAAAATTTCTAAAAGTTGGAATGGAGACGCTCTCATTTGGAAGTTATATCTCCGGGAGGTTTGATGCGCGGCGTAACACCTGAAAAATGAAAGAAGGCTTTTCAAAGGTTCGAAACTGCGCTTTGGCCAATGCACTTGCTTACATGAATCTAATCGAACAATGGGGCAGTGGCTTTCCGCGAATCTTTCGAGATTGCCGGGATTATGGGTTGAAGGAACCGGAAATCATTGATTTTGAGGGTGATTTACGTGTTAACTTGTATCGAAGAACTGACCAAACGACTGACCAAACTGGAAGAACTGACCAAACTGGAATAAATCTGCCTGTGAATCTAACTGATAAGGAAAACATTGTCTTAACATATCTTCAAAAGAGGCCTGACAGCACGCAACAGAAAATCGCTGCGGCAACATCCATGTCTCTTGGTACCATAAAGTATCATACGAAGAAGCTCCAGGAAAAAGGCTGTCTTCAACGCATAGGAACACATCGTAAGGGCTCTTGGGGTGTGATACTCAAATAGTTTGATTATTGAAGTCACGATCCCTGCAACCTGTGGTTGCAGGGATTTTTTGGCTTCTATAATAAGACCGTGGCTGCTTAGAAATCATCGATGCCGGGCAACATCCCAATTCAGATAAAAGTATACGGGAAAATAAAGGAGATCTAACCCTTGTTGGCGAAAGCTTACAGGGACAGAACGTTACCCTGACAGCGTCTCATGATATTGACCTGGGAGCCGCGGCCAACACGCAGACCATAGCAGAAAATTACCATAGCAAAGGATTTTCCCTTGGGATGACGATTACCGGCGGGTCCATCAGCGGTGTCGACGCCAGTTTCTCGAAGGAAAAAGACGAAGGTACGACGGCAACGATGACCCATGTAGGGACGACGGTGACGGCGTCGGATACGCTGACCATCCAGTCCGGGAACGATGTGAATATTATGGGTTCTCAGGTCGGCGGAAATACGGTAAAAGCAGGCATAGGTGGAAATCTGCACATCACTAGCTTGCAGGATACGAAGTCATATAACGGAGATAGTTCGTCCATCAGCGGTGGATTCAGCAAGAAAGAAATCGCGCCGAATATCATCGCATCCGGCCGTTCCGTATCTGCTGGTACTGAATCCATGGATAGTGACTACGCCAGTGTAACGCGGCAGGCAGGGATTTATGCCGGTGAAGGCGGTTTTTCGATTCATGTTGGAAATAACACGAATTTGAAAGGGGCCGTGATTGGAAGCCAGGCAGCCGCCAGTGAGAATACGCTGGATACGGGTTCGCTTATGACGGAAAATATTGAAAATAAAGCAGAATACACTGCCGATTCGAAAGGCATTACCCTAGCATCTGCTAATGCTAATAGGCGCAATCCGTTGGGGGCGTCAGCCTCAATGGGAATACCGATGCAGGGGAAATCTGCCAGTACGACCTATTCTGCGGTAGCAGACGGAATTATCAAGGTCGCCGGTAAAGAATCGTCGGAACAGATTAATCATGACACGGAACAGGCCCTAAATCAGTTAGGAGAAATCTTTAACCGAAAGGATGTAAAAGAACGGCAGGAATTAGCCGGTCTTATATTAAAAGAAGAATTTACCCTGATTGGCGATTTGGCCGTAAGTAAGCAAAAAGACCTTCTTTTTCTTTCAACCGGAGATAATCTTTGGGAAAATCATAAGAGATTTACCGATATAAATAATGAATTAGCAGCAGATTGGATGGATTTAACCGCATGGGGAAAAGGAGTTGCTGCAGGTGCTATTGGAAATAAAGCAATGGGACCAGCTGGTGGTGTAGTAATTGCGATTGTAGTTACAACAATTGAATCTCAAAAATCAGAAATTGCTAAACGTGAAATGGAAGCGAAAGAGAAAATGGAAAAAAAGAATAATAAAAATCAATAAAGTGATGGAGGCAAGTAATATGAACTTAAAATTCTTTATGACTTACTATATAATGTTTCCGCTAATAATTTTATGGCTTGTCAAATCATTTATATTAAAAAAAGCCTTAAATAAAAAAGAAATGATGATAAATATGTATGCACCATCTAAGCTTTTTTTAGTTACTAACATCTTTTTTATTTTTACGTTAATATATTCTATTTATGCAAATGTATATATATCTTCATTAGAAAGTATGAAAACTTCTTTAAATCTTTTATCGGGTGCTTTTATATTATGGGGTTTAGTTGTGGTCTATGCTAGGTGTAAATTTTTTAAAATCCATAATCAAAAAAGAGATGCTTATATTGAGGTTTTTCTTTTTCTTATATTAATATTGATAATATACACATAATTTATTGAAGCGCCCTCTTCAAGTTAGATTTTTAGGTCTAACTTGAAGGGGGTGGTTCATTAAATAATCTTGAACAATGACTATTACCGTTATAATCCGCCAAATAGAATAATTATTGGAAAAGATGTCAACGGGAATAAAATTTATTCAGGTGATCCTTATCGAAATGGAGAAGACTCTGATTATCAGTTACTTGCGAATAATTGTACGACAACTACGATGTTAGCTCTTTATGGACCTAGTGGGAAAGATAATTGGCTATTGAATGATTTGAGGGATAAAATATCTCCTTATATAGTTAATTGGAAATTGCAGCAATGGGGGTTTGCAAGTGGTTTGGTTTCAGCAATTTACAATCCAGAGGAAAATTAAATTTAAAGTAATGGTTTTTATCTTTATACTGGCAGGCCTTTTTACTGGGTGGCTTTTATTCAGCTGTGGCAAGGAAGGAGTAGAGTGGGGACCACTTACTGTTCTTGAGATTAATTCAGGTGATTCTTGTACTTTTGTTTATCCTCAGGAAAGGTATTATCATGTCACGTTGGATAGAAACAAGCTTGTATTTCCGGAAATAATCAATCATCAGGCTTGTGATTGTAAAATTGATGATGATAAAATTCTTGTTGCTTATATCAATACGAAATCTCCCAGTGAATTAATTTTTAAAGTGATTACCGAAGGTAATAGCCAGCGGCGGATTATATTGGAAACATTAAGCAATCAACGAATAGAAGAAGGTGCTTATCCTAAAATTTATATTACTGAGAGATCCTATTATGTTTTGTCTGGGCGTTTTCTGTATAAACTAAGTAAAGCGGATTTGAAAATAGAAAAAATACAATTGGAAAGTTATGAAACTCCATTGATTACGAGGGATGGAAGGTTATTTTTTAGACAGGGTGATTTCCTTGTTTTGGATGACGATTATGGTGATAAAAAGATGTTACCGTTATCCTCTAAGGAAAGAGTTCGTGGATGGGGAATTGAAGGAGAATCGGTTATTATCGAGAGGAAAGATATGGCGAAAATGGTATCGTTAAAAGATGAAACGCAAACCAAACTTAGAACTCCTAGCTATGGGAGCTTGAACGTTGTTGGAAATATGGGCCATATTGCTATTATTCTATTTTCTCACACAAGTGGTGAAGTTCCTCTATTCGATCCGGCGTTGGCAGCTTATTCGATAATTGACCATGTCGACTATTGGTATTATTCTCCGTATTTATATGATGCTGTTCAACATAAATTTTATGATATACCTGACGAAGTCCAACAATTATTTCCTAGCCATGATGCCTCACTAACGGGGTATTGCGCTCCTCTGAATCTAAAGTTAATTGAAGCAGAATTTCATCAATACATGGATAATTGAGGGAACAATAGTGTATATACCGTACATACCGTAAGAGGGTATCTGTTCTGTATAAGGAATCTGCGATGAAGAAAAAGAAATTAGGCAGATTTTAACGGAAGAATCTTCTTTCTCAAAAAATGATTTTGAGTTTAGCGTACGCGTTCTTGTTTCCTCAGATGGAACCTATCAACAGACGAATACATTTGAAACAGGAGGAGACATTTATACCATTGCAGGTATCGATCAGTATAATCGGATTTATGGTGTTGATGCAAACAGAAATACGGCGTATTTAGACAAACAATATAATATAGGAGACAATCGAACCGCTACTTCTACCGGAAAGCGTGATGAATTTGGACACCTTATTGGTATTGCCAATGATACGGGAGAAACGGTTAAACTAAATGATTGGGTATTGCCGGGTGGTATCCATGCACGGTATGACAGAGTGAATCGGAAAACGGGAGAAGTTATTGTCACAGACGGTATCGGTGAATACACGACTGCGCAAATAAAAAATCCGGGTATTTCTTCTGGAGTGACAGAAGGAGCAATGATGCCGCCAAATAATACGCCTGATCCGTCCGATTTAGCAGACTTTCTGTTACAGAGCCAACAGCAGCATAATAATGATCAGCCAGATTATTCGAATGATACGTCGTTTCTGTATGCAAAGAATGTAAGCAAAGCCTTGCTAGAACAAGCCTTGGATCGTATAGGCGGGAAATATGGTGCATCGCATTTAGGGACGGCCGCTATTACTGGCAGTGGTGTTGTGACTGATTATATGCAGGGGAAAAGTGCTGAAGATATTTTATTGAATGCAATATTTACTGGAATGGCTGGTAAAGGGGGAAAAGCAGCTGGGGGATATATAAAGCTGAATCCGGAAATCACGTCAGGATTAGTTGCAGCAGGAGCAGATACTTATATTGATCAGTCCGATAATGAAAATAAAAAACAAAAAATAAATATAAATAAATGAGGTAATATCAATGATTTCAATTCACGATATTAAAGAAATTCTTGTTGCGATTGGAATAGTATTAGTGTTTTCCTACGGAGGATTTTATATTATTGGTAGAAGCTTTCGAAGAAAATTTTTGCATATTTATAAATATAGTATTTCTCTTGTTACTGGAGGTGTTATACTATATCTAAGTTTAATTGGATTGGTATTTTCTTCTTATTATGCTAAACGATATTCGATTTGGTTATTTGTGATAGCATTCATGGGTTTCACTTTACTCGTTTATAGTGAAAGCATTTTAGCTCAATACGAGCATAAAAAAGAAAAATATAGGAAAAGCATTTGTACCGCTAAAGAGCTAGCCATATGTGATGCTATTATGCTTATTATACTGATTATTAAATACTATCTAATCAATTAAACTATTGAGAGGTAGAAAATCATGGGAGCTGTGTTTTCGATAAATATGAGTAAAGAATATAAATCTAAATGTTTATTGGAGATGCAAAAGATGGATGTAATCCTAAAAGAATAGCACATGATCTTCCCTTGGGATGACGATTACCGGTGGGGCTATCAGCGGTGTCGACGCCAGTTTCTCGAAGGAAAAAGACGAAGGTACGACGGCAACGACGACCCATGCCGGAACGACCGTGACAGCGTCGGATACGCTGACCATGCAGTCTGGGAACGATGTGAATATTACGGGTTCCCAGGTAGGCGGGAAGACGGTAAAAGCAGACATAGGTGGGAATCTGCATATCACCAGTTTGCAGGATACGGAAACGTATCGGGGCGATAACGCTTCTTTGGGCGGCGGTATATCCAGATCAATGTCGTCCGGCAGTAAGAAGGAATGGCTGCCAGACTCCTTACGTAAGTATGATTCCACCCCATATGTCCCGGGAATGACAAGCAGCTCGGCTTTCTGGGGAAAAGGCAGTATGGACAGCGACTATGCCAGCGTAACGAAGCAGGCCGGTATCTATGCCGGTGAAGGTGGTTTTACAGTCCATGTTGGAGATAATACGCATCTTACGGGAGCGCTCCTGGATAGTACTGCGGCGGCAGATAAAAACAGCCTGACGACGGGGACGCTGACAATGGAAGATATCGGCAATAAGGCAGCCTATGATGTGAATGATATCGGTGTTTCTTATCATCACTATGACTCAGAAAGTGAGCGCAACAGGCATTTCAATCAGAGTGGCCTTACGCCGTCTATTTCGCCGGGGGCGCAGGCTGAAGCGTCGTCCACTACTCAGTCTGCTATTGCACCGGGGACGATCATTACGACGAAAGTACAAATGGATTTGTCTCAGATTAACCGGAATACAGCGGATTCCCTTCATAAACTGGATCAGATTTTCGATAAGAAAGATATCAAGGAACGGCAGGAACTGGCGCAGCTATTCTCTAAAAATGCTAATGAACTACTCCATTACTACGACCGTGACGGTAAATTTGATAAAGCCTTAGCTCATGGCCTCGTAGCAGAAATCTCGTCTCAGATTGCCGGAAATGGAGCAGGCAGTGGCCTTTCCGCTGGATTTACGAATGAACTGCTCATTAATAAGATAAAAGAATGGTCCGGAGGCGATCCGGCAAAAGCACAATGGATTAGTGCCGCGCTGGGGGCTACGGTTAATGAAGTTACTGGATCCTCATCGGAAAGCGGCGCTTCTTCAGCTCAAGATGGAACAAAATGGAATGCAGAAGGAGTACTTCCATGGTCTGTTTCTCTGGGGGACATCAGCTTAGCGGCAGTGGAAGCCTGGCAGGCTATTAAGGGTGTCACAGTTATCGGTCTTACCTTAAGCGGCGAGCAGGTTGCCGGTGGTGATTCTCCGGATAGCACAACCGCAGATAGCGGGTCTTGGGGAAATTATCTGGGAAGTACGATAAGTACCCCTGTGTCATACGATGAACCATCGGAAATTGGCGAAACCACCCCGGCTGAACCCATTGTTACCAGTCATTATGAAACCGATAAACTGGGGGTACGCGTTCTTGTTTCCTCAGATGGAACCTATCAACAGACGAATACATTTGAAGCAGGAGGAGACATTTATACTATTGCCGGTATCGATCAATATAATCGGATTTATGGTGTTGATGCAAACGGAAATACGGCGTATTTAGACAAACAATATAATATAGGAGGCGATCGAACCGCTACTTCTACCGGAAAG
>UMHU01021174.1_pt1 | contig 10919 bp, 5 predicted proteins | sample 1965591 | NCBI WGS metagenome assembly UMHU01 (sample SAMEA4836101, study PRJEB28245) | human gut metagenome | biome: gut microbiome; material: fecal sample | place: Denmark | collected 2008
TTGTCAAATCAGTGTTTAATATACACTTAATCGAGACCATGAAAAAATTTATCTTATCTATTTGTTGCGTGGCTGCTATGTGTACCGCATCGGCACAAGAGAGTCATATCTTTCCCGACAGTCTTTACTTATTTTCCTATTTTACCAATAAAGATGCCAATCGGCACGGTATGCACTATGCTTGGAGCCGGGACGGGTATGAGTGGAATACGGTAGGTAATCCTGTCGGTTTTTTGCAACCCGATACGGCGAGCGATGCACCCCGTTTGCGCGATCCCTTTTTATTGCAAGACAAGAAAGGCATGTGGCATTGTGTATGGACGACCGACTGGGAATCTCCGCATATCGGATATGCTTCGTCGCCCGACTTGATACATTGGAGTGAGCCGCAACTCTTGTATGTCATGCAGAGTGCCGGTTACGAACCTCGAAACTGTTGGGCTCCGGAGATGTTGTATGACGAGGAAAACGACAGATATCTGATATTTTGGGCCAGTACTATCAAGGTCGATGGGAAATGGAGAACCGAAGAAGGAAAAAAATACGATAACCGCATGTATTATACGGCTACACGCGATTTTAAAACGTTCTCTCCCGCCCGTCCGTTTCTCGATTACGGATACAATGTCATCGATGCGACTGTGCGTCGTGTCGGCGAGACCTATTACATGATTTACAAAGACGAGCGGGAATTGCCGTCGCCCCATAAATATTTGTTGGTAGCGACATCGAAACATGCGGCAGGACCTTATGTCCCGCTTACCGGGAAACCGTTTACACCCTCATGGGTCGAAGGTCCTTCCTTTATAAGGTTGCCCGATGGTACGTTTATATGTTATATGGATAATTACCGTAAGCATCGTTATAGTGCAATGACAACTCGTGATTTTATTCATTGGGAGGAAGCACCCCGCAAGCTTTCCTTGCCTTCGGGTGCGGCTCACGGAGCTGTACTGAAAGTACCCTCTTCGGTTGTCGATACGTTGCTTCGCTATGCTTCCGGACGTTTTGAATAAAGGCTTTTTCGAATCCATGCTTAAATTGATACTGTGATGAAAACAAAAAAACTATCTTTTTGGCTGCTGGTGGTAATCGTTTTTCCGTTGTCGGCTCAACGTACGTTGTCTGTCTCGGTGAAACCCGGGGCGGAGATAAATCCCGATATGTACGGCGTGTTTTTCGAAGATATCAACTTCGGAGCCGACGGCGGATTGTATGCCGAGTTGGTGAAAAACCGTTCTTTCGAGTTTGATTATCCCCTTATGGGGTGGACTCCGTTCGGAAAAGTTTCGGTCGAGACCGAAGATCCGGCTTTTGATAGGAATCCGCATTATGTGCGTCTTACCGAGGAAGGTACATACAAACGAGCCGGATTACAGAATGAAGGATTCGTCGAGGGTATGAGTCTTGTCAAAGGTAAAGAATACCGTTTGACTTTTTATGCCCGGTTGCATGGAGAAAAGCCGGTTCGGTTGCGTTTTGAGTTTATAACATCGTCAAATAATTCCATGTCGTCTGAGAAAGTCGAAGTATCTTCGCTTGATTGGAAGAAATATACCATTTTGTTGAAAGCCGGGAAGACTGATGCTCATGCCCGGTTGCGTCTGAGTTTGGAGACGAAAGGCGTCCTCGACATCGACCATATTTCACTTTTCCCTGTCGATACGTGGAAGGGACGGGAGAATGGTTTACGTCGGGATTTGGTACAGGCCCTTTATGATTTACGCCCCGGCGTACTTCGTTTTCCCGGAGGTTGTATTGTTGAAGGGGCTAACCTCGATACCCGTTATCAGTGGAAAAATACAGTAGGACCGGTCGAGAATCGTCCTTATAACGATAACCGATGGAACTACACTTTCCGCCATCGTCTCTATCCCGATTATTACCAAAGTTATGGCTTGGGTTTCTATGAATACTTCTTGTTGTGCGAGGATATAGGAGCAGAACCGTTGCCGGTATTGAATTGCGGCATGGGTTGCCAGTACCAGTCGGGAGAACTTGTCCCGCTTGACGAAATGGACTCTTATGTGCAAGACGCTTTGGATTTGGTGGAGTTTGCCAATGGAGACACCACGACACAATGGGGCGGCTTGCGTGCCCGCATGGGACACCCCGAACCGTTCGGACTGAAATATCTCGGTATCGGCAATGAGCAGTGGGGCGAAGAATTTGTAAAACGGGAAGCACTGTTTGTGGAGGCTTTACGCAAACAGTGCCCCGGGATTCTTATCGTAGGCTCTTCGGGTCCGTCGGCCGACGGGGATCGATTTGACTACCTGTGGCCCGAAATGAAACGTCTCGGCGTAGATTTTGTCGATGAGCATTATTACAAACCGCCCGAGTGGTTCTATGACAATGCCGGCCGCTACGACGGCTATGACCGCAAAGGTCCGAAAGTATATGCCGGCGAATATGCTTCGCATCACAAGACACGGGCTAATAATTTTGAAACGGCGCTTTCCGAGGCGGCATTTCTCACCGGTGTGGAGCGTAATGCCGATGTCGTGCGATTGGCTACTTATGCACCGCTTTTCGCCCATGTAGATGCTTGGCAGTGGCGTCCCGATATGATTTGGTTCGATAACAGTCGGGTACTTCTTACCCCCAATTATTATGTCCAGCAGCTCTACTCTCACCACAAAGGAACGCATACATTGCGTCTTACCGAGAACGGCGAGCCGGTGAATGGTCGGGAGGATCTTTATGCCAGTGCCGTGTACGATGCCGACTCTTCGCGTATCATCGTGAAGATAGTCAATACGGCGGCTGTCCGGCAGGAGGTTGTTTTGCGTTTCGACGGGTTGAAGCGTCGGCAGGCCTTGCAGGATAGGGCTCCTATCATATACTTGCAAGCCGATGATAAAGAGGCGGTCAATACCTTTAAAGAACCCGAGGCGATCGTGCCGCAAATGTCGGTTGCCGAAGTTTCCGGCAAGGAGTGTCGCTTGACCCTTTCTCCGCAATCGTTTCAGGTGATTTCCATACTCTTTGTTTCCAAATAATCTTTGAAATCATATACTATGAAAAAACTTTTTTGTTCGCTCTTTTTGGCCGCATGTACGTGTACAATGAGTGCACAAGATGTGGTGACGGTGGCGGTTCACCCTTCGCAGGGTACACAGAAGATCAGCCGTCATATCTACGGGCAGTTTGCCGAGCATCTGGGAACTTGTATTTATGGTGGATTATGGGTCGGCGAGGAGTCGCCTATTCCCAATACCAAAGGGTATCGTACCGACGTGCTTGAAGCGCTCAAACGTCTCGATATTCCCAATCTCCGGTGGCCGGGCGGCTGTTTTGCCGATGAATACCACTGGATGGACGGCATAGGTCCTCGTAACGAGCGTCCCAAGATGAGTAACAACAACTGGGGCGGACTGGTCGAAGACAACAGTTTCGGTACGCATGAGTTTCTCAATCTTTGCGAAATACTCGGTTGTGAGCCTTATGTGAGTCTCAATGTAGGGAGTGGAACAGTCGAGGAAATGGCCAAATGGGTGGAATACATGACTTCCGACGGAGATACCCCGATGGCCAAACTGCGGCGGGAGAACGGTCGCGATAAGGCGTGGAAAGTACGTTTTATCGGAGTCGGTAACGAAAGTTGGGGATGCGGTGGGAATATGCGTCCCGAGTATTACGCCGATCTGTACCGTCGTTATGCGACTTATTGCCGTAATTACGACGGGAATCGCTTGTTCAAAATCGCTTGCGGAGCCGGCGAGTATGACCTGAACTGGACGGAAACGATGATGAAACGGGTCGGAACCCGCATGAACGGTTTATCGCTCCACTATTATACCGTAACGGGTTGGAAAGGAAAGAAAGGTTCGGCGACAGAGTTCGATGACGAAGATTATTATTGGACGGTAGGCAAGTGTCTCGACATCGAGAACGCGATCAAGGCACACATCGCCATTATGGACAAGTACGATCCGCAGAAGCGGGTGGGGCTTATGGTCGACGAGTGGGGCACATGGTGGGAACCCGAACCCGGTACGCAGCTTTTCCAGCAGAACACGCTGCGCGATGCTTTTGTAGCCGCCCTTTCGCTCAATGTTTTCCATAAGTATGTCGACCGCATACGCATGACGAATATCGCTCAGGTTGTCAACGTTTTGCAATCGATGATTCTCACACGGGGTGATAAGATGGTACTCACGCCTACCTATTATGTCTATGAGATGTACCGGCCACATCAGGACGCTGTTTACCTTCCGCTCGACATTGACGCGCCTATTCGTAAGGTACGCGATGACCGCACGATACCGTTGGTAAGTGCAACGGCTTCTCGCGATGAGCAGGGTCGCATACATGTTTCTTTGGCGAATGTCGATGTCGATAAGTCGCGGAAGGTGCGTGTTACGCTCGATGAGGTGAAAGCGGCAAAGGTATCGGGAACGATATTGACTTCGAAAAAGATAACCGACCTCAATACATTCGAGAAGCCCGATAAGGTAAAATTGGTTCCTTTCAAGGGCGCGAAGTTGGCGAAAGGGGTCGTTGAGGTGAATTTGCCGGCACATTCCATCGTTACACTCGAAATCGAATAACCAAAACTGTTATTCTGAACGTAGCATTAGCAGAATGAAGAATCCCTTGCCAAAATATATGTCATTCTGACGACTGTGAGGGAGGAAGAATCTCCTACCCGAACGCATGTCATTCTGAAAGGCTTTGCCTTGAAGAATCTCCTACCAAGAAAGTACGAGCAAAATGAAAAATTTCTTAGATAGGAGCGTTGAGGGAGAGATGCTTCACTGCTGCTCAGCATGACAGGGTATTGTTTGGAAGATTCCTCACGCTCGGCCACAGGTCTCGGTTCGGAATGACATTATTGTCATTCTGAATGCAGCGTGAGCGGAATGAAGAATCTCAAACAAATTGCAGAAGATTCCTCATATTCATTCGGAATGATAAGCGGTCAAAAAGGCGAGAGATTCCTCGCTATTGCTCGGAATAACAACGGGCTTCCGCCTTCGCTCGGAACGACTGTATGCTAAATGTTGGCGAATATCTCCTATATATTAACGTACTCTACATGCAAGCGCAATTTGATGGAGAAGAAGATATGTCCGCATTTATCGGGCTGTCCTCTGCTCGGAATGACGACAGCGGCAGAGGGCGGCCGTTTGGAAATTTATAAGGAAATACCTACCTTTGCCTTGTCTGCCGACAGGTTGGGGTAGGTTTCTGTTTTTATTCTTCCTTTCGGTTGCGAACAGTTATTTAAGAAATACCGATGAAAGCACCTGCAATCACATTTTCTCTCGTCCTGTTTTTCTTTGTACTCTCGTTTTCGGGTGCAAAAGCCGATGTGAAACTTCCGGCTGTTTTGTCCGATAATATGGTCTTGCAACAGGATACCCGTGCCCGCATTTGGGGAAAAGCCGCACCCGGTGAGAAAATCACCGTCTCTGTTTCATGGAGTCGCAAAAAACAAAAGACCGTTGCCGCTGCCGATAGCAGTTGGCTGGTCGAAATCGTTACTCCGGTAGCCTCGACCGAACCCAGATCGTTGACCGTGAAAGGCCGTAATACCATCGAGATAAAAAATGTTCTTATCGGGGAAGTGTGGCTCTGTTCGGGGCAGTCCAATATGGAGTTTCCCGTAGACCGCGATACGACCAGCCGGTGGAAAAACGCCATGACCACCGTCAAGGAGGAGTTGCAAAACGCCGACTATCCCGAGATCCGTTTTTTCAGGGTCGAACATCAACTGGCGCCCGATGCCCCCGCCGATGATTGCAGCGGTGTGTGGGAAGTTTGCACCCCGGCGACCGCTGCCCGTTTTTCGGCCGTCGGATTTATTTTCGGCCGCAAGATACATAACGAGATACACCGTCCCGTAGGGCTTATACAGTCGACGTGGGGCGGTACTCATGCCGAGTCATGGACCAAGAAAGAGGCCATGCAGGGTGTTTATTACGACAATTTACGGGCAGAGCAGAAAAGCATTATCGAGAATGCTCCGGCCGAGAAAAAACGGTATGAGCGGGAAATAGCCGCATATAAAACGGCCAAAGCCATCAATCCCGATACCGTGCTGAAAACCCCTGCCAAGGCTAAGAAACTCAACGACAATCTGCGTATGTCGACCCTTTGGAACGGCATGATCAATCCCATATTGCCCTATACCATCAAAGGGGTTATCTGGTATCAGGGAGAGAGCAACGACAGTCGGGCGGCCGATTACCTGATGGTGTTTACCAACCTTATCCGTAGTTGGCGGGCCGAGTGGAAGCAGGGCGATTTCCCCTTCTATTTCGTGCAGATAGCGCCTTATCGCAAACAATCGCCTACCTTGCGCGAAGGGCAACTGCGCACATGGCAGACGGTGAAAAATACCGGTATGGCCGTTATTACCGATGCGGGCGACTCGACCAACATTCACCCTCGCAACAAAGTCATTCCCGGCGAGCGTCTCGCATACTGGGCCTTGTCGCACGATTACGACATCGATGTGCCGTATATGGGGCCTGTATATAAGAGCATGACGGTGAGGGGAGGCGTAGCCGAGTTGTCGTTCGATTATACGGGATCGGGGCTCGACTCCAAAGGGCAACCCCTCAAAGGCTTTGTCATAGCCGGCGACGACGGTGTGTTCTATCCGGCGCAAGCCGTTATCAGAGGCGATAAGGTCGAAGTATCGTCGCCCCAAGTGTCGTCGCCCGTGGCGGTACGTTACGGGTGGGATAAGTTTTTCCGGGTCAATCTCTATAACCGCGAAGGATTGCCGGCGACACCGTTCCGTACCGATGATTGGAAATTATAAATACACATAAAAACAAGAAAAACATGAATTGGAAAACCTCTTTTGCCGTTGCGGCCTGTTGCGCGTGTTCGCTTACCCTTTCGGCTCAAAAAATGTCGGTCGAGTTTGCTGAGTCGGAGATGAAGCGCGCACCCGAGGCTTGGCAGCTCGATCACGGTAAGCGTCTCTTCTTCGGTTATGCTCAGGGTGTGGGCTGTTGCGCCATGCTCGACATGTGGCATTACACCGGCGACCGCAAGTACTATGATTATGTGGCCGAGTGGGCCGATACCCTTATCAACGATAAGGGCGAGATCCACCTCTATGAGATGGCCGATTACAATCTCGATTTCATCAACTCCGGAAAAGTGCTTTTCGATGTCTATGCCGAGACGGGCGATCCCAAGTACAAAAAGGCGATGGACGTTCTTGTCCGTCAGTTGGCACGCCAACCCCGTACCCATGAGGGGGCATTTTGGCATAAACTCATTTATCCTTACCAGATATGGCTCGACGGCCTCTATATGGCATCGCCTTTTCTCGCCCGTTACGGAGCTACTTTCGACAAGCCCGAGTTGATCGATGATGCCGTGAAGCAGTTCCTTATCTGTGCCCGCCGCACTTTCGACAACCGCACGGGACTCTATTTCCACGCCTACGACGAGAGCCGCAATCAGCGTTGGGCCGATCCCACTACGGGACATTCGCCCAATTTCTGGGGACGCAGCATGGGTTGGTGGTTCATGGCGCTGGTCGATGTGCTCGACTATGTCCCCGAAGATCATCCACGCCGTGCCGACCTTATCACGATTGTGAAAGGTCTGGCTGTTACGCTGCCCGAGTATCAGGACAAGGACGGTCTTTGGTATCAGGTGCTCGACCAGATCGATCGCGAAGGCAACTTTCCCGAGGCTTCTGTTACGACACAATTTATGTATGCTTATGCCAAGGCGGTAAACAAAGGTTACATCGACTCTTCCTATATCGAGGTTGCGCAGAAGGCTTATGATGGGCTGCGCAAGGAGTTGCTCAAGAAAAATCCCGACAAGACGTGGACGCTTACCCGTTGTTGCGCCGTGGGCGGATTGGGCGGCAGCAAGTACCGCGACGGCTCGTTCGATTACTATATCCACGAGCGTATGCGCGATAACGACGCCAAAGCCACCGGGCCGTTTATCATGGGTTGCATACAACTCGAAAAGTACGAGGCTGAGCACGGTTCCCGTCCCGCCCGCAAGCGGTAAAAAATCCTAAATTTGTTTGGAACAGGGATCTACTGTCAAAAAAAATAGTTTTAATGTCAAAAGAGTTATTTCGACACTCCGAAATAACTCTTTTCTTTGCCTGTTAGAAAACTCGAATCATATTGATAGATATTTTTATTCAAGTATAAACTTAACTAATACCAAAAGTATCATGAAGAAAATTACTTTTTTAGTAGCGGCTGTTCTTGCTTCGGCAGGTATGTCCGCGCAAACTGTTCAGAAATGGGCGGCAATGAACGACATGGAGTCGGAAGGGTTGCTGTTCCCGTGGAATACGACTTTCCAAGCTTGGATCGGAGCCGACGAGAATCCCGATGAGCCGAATGCTCAATCATTCGTGAGTGGTAATATCGCATTGTTCAATGACGAAGTGTATAATGTTCTCACCAATCCCGAATTTGGGATGAATACCGATTCTCCTGCGATTACGGTAGGGACAGGATTGGAACTCGGCGGAATCCAAGTCGACAACTCCAAAGTTACGTATACGTTCTCTCCCGAGTCGGAATCGGTGGCTTTCAATGCGGCAGCCGCAGCAACCGGTGCTGCTTTGACCAAATCGGGCGACGGAACTTTGTATACCGATGTCGTAAATAACTTGCCCGGCGGAACCGTTATAAAAGGCGGTATGGTAGCTCGTAAATCTTCTGCTTCTGCTGCTACGGCCGTGTTTGGTAAAAAAGTCGCTATTGAAGGTTCGGGTGCTATCGATTTGGGTTCGCTGGGTAGTACCTATGGGCAATTCCTCTCAGACATCGAAATTCCCGATGGTTCTACGTTGGATTTTTATGCTTCTCGTTATACCTATATGACCAGTGATACCAATATTTATATCACTGGTGGGGGTACAATGAATCTTTATGCTCGTGGCGAACGTCTTTTCTTGGGCGCATCCAAAGCGAAGCATCCGGTGGATTTCTCGGGATTTGCGGGTAAACTCAATATTTTGAAAGGCGAGGATACCGGAGCCGGTTTCTATGGCCCGATTTTTCCGGCACACTCGGCAAAAGGAACTTCCGCTTCGAGAGCGTTTTATGCTAAAACCGAAGGCGACTCTTTGTTGTATAATGTTTGGTACACAGATAAACTTTTTCTCGACAGTTTGTTCTATGACCTTACCGGTGTAGATGTTACGATTGGTGAAGGTGCTGCTATCGCCTGCGAGTCGGCCGGTGGAGCTCCCAATGTGGCTATGGTAGCTGTGAAAAACCTCAATGTCGATAAAAAAGGTATCGTTGCCGGTTATTACAAAGACTCCAACCCCCAGTTGGTTATTCTTTTCGGTCGCGACGGTAAAGACAGTCGTATCGACGGTACTGTTACCGCTTATACCAAAGGAAATAAACCTTATCGTGAAGACGGTGTAGGACTTATCAAAGAAGGTACAGGAACGACCTATATCACTGCTCCCGACAACCAGATTTTCTTGGGTGTGGAAGTATGGGAAGGTCGTGTGCTCTTCAATAACCCCGATCCTCAAAACACGACGGCTACGGGACAAAATAAAGTGTCGAGCAACAACACGGTAACTTGTCGCCCGACCGGAACAATCGGCGGTTTCGGAACGATCGGTGGCCACACCGCTCTTTACGGAACCATGCAACCCGGTAGCGATGCCGTAGATACGCTTAGAATCAATGCTGCCAATGCAATCGTCGCTTATGATACAGAAAGCAAAGGAATTTATTCTGAGGCTACCGGTATGAAGATTGCCGCAAGAGAATCTGGCTCGGCAGCTAATCTGCTCCTCTACAACGGTGCAAATATCGAGTTCGAAATCATCGACAAAGATAAACATGACGTGGTTGCAGTAGAAAACGAAATCCGCGTTTACAGCGATACCGAAGCCGGGACAACAGCAAAGATCAATATCAAACTTGCTCCGCGCGACAAATGGTCGGTAGCCGAAGGCGATGAAATCGTCCTCATGCAAGCCGATACCCTCAGAAGCTACGTCGATGGCGTAACCGATGAGAACTGCTTCAATTTGATCGTGGGCGATGCTTTCAACGGCGCAACGTTCGAATTGCAATCTGTGAAAGTTCCTGCTGAGACCGAAACGACTTATGACCCGATAGCCGGTACGAATGTAACCACTGTTATAGCTCCTGCCCAATACAAATTGGTGGCCAAATGTACGAAAGCCGGTAATGGTGAGGCAAAACCCGATGCTATCGAAAGCGTAGATGCCGACAACAGCAACTTGCAGGTATATCCCAATCCTGCCCGTGGCGGAAATGTTACGATTGCCGTAGCTGCCGGTGAAGTGGCAAATGTGGCCGTATATAACTCGGCTGCTCAGTTGGTGAAATCGGTTGCTACCGCTGAATCGACTTTGACGCTCGACGTTTCGGATTTGCAAGCCGGTATCTATTATGTTCGTGTAACGACGGCCGACAAGGCTTATACGCAAAAACTCATCGTTGAGTAATCCGACGATTGTTTGATATAGGAGAGGGGCGCACAAATGCGCCCCTCTTTTTTGTCATTCCGAGCGAATGCGAGGAATCTCTAACTATTATTGTAAGAGATTCTTCCTCTCTACGGTCGTCAGAATGACATTGTTGTCATCTCGAACGCATGTAAGAGATCTCTAAAACATGCTGAGCAGTAGTGAAGCATCTCTCCCTCAATGCTTCTATCCAAGAGGTTTTTCACTTTGCTCGTACTTTCTTGGTAAGAGATTCTTCCTCCCTACGGTCGTCAGAATGACATTGTTGTCATCTCGAACGTATGTGAGAGATCTCACAATAAACTCATTTCTTGGGAGATTCTTCACTCCACTGCATTCCGTTCAGAATGACAGTCGTGTCATTCCGAGCGTATGCGAGGAATCTCTCGCCTTTTTGTCCGCTTGTCATTCCGAATGAATATGAGGAATCTTCTGCAATTTGTTTGAG
>UMHU01078521.1_pt1 | contig 10852 bp, 7 predicted proteins | sample 1965591 | NCBI WGS metagenome assembly UMHU01 (sample SAMEA4836101, study PRJEB28245) | human gut metagenome | biome: gut microbiome; material: fecal sample | place: Denmark | collected 2008
GTTTTTTGATGCTGCCCTCATCGTTATACCCCCAGATCTCTTTGATAATGGCTGAGTATGTCATAACCTTTCCCGCATGTTCCGACAATGCTGCAATGATATTGTACTCTGTCTGTGTCAGCTTCACTTCTTTTTTATGCAAGAAAACTCTTCTTGCATCGTAATCAATGGTCAGACCGGAGGCCTTAAATTTTCCACCCGGAAACATTCCGTTTTGCATGCGATGTGTTGTCATGCGAAGCGTAGAACGTATCCGCGCAAGAAATTCATTGGAGCCAAATGGTTTTGTAACATAATCATTGGCTCCCATATCCAAAGCCTCCACTTTATCTTTTTCATCTGACCTGGCAGAAAGCACAATCACCGGCGTCAGGGAATCTTTCCGTAACCGCTTTAAAAAAGTCATTCCGTCCTGATCCGGAAGTCCCAGATCTAAAACAACGAGATCCGGTCTGTGAGAAGCATACATCATCATTCCGTCTTCGCAGGAATATGCCGATAATGTCTGATATCAGTTTGCCTCCAGAAGTGTAGCCACCAGATTGTTAATATGTTCATCATCCTCAATAATTAAAATCTTATATTTATTTCCGTTCATGCCTGTTCCTTCTCCTCCATATCCAGATAAAACCGGAAAAGTGCACCTCCATTTTTCTTATTTTCTGCCTTGATCTTTCCACCGTGCGCTTTGATAATTGTTGCGCACACTGCCAGTCCTATTCCTGCATTGCTCCGTTTGCAATCGGAAGATACCTCATACGCCTCATGACTCCCGTAAAAAACGGATTTTAATTTTTCTTCCGGAATTCCACATCCATCATCCTGTACTTCAAATACGGCTTTGTCCGCCACAAGAAATACCTTCAGTCCCAGGTGCACCATTCCCTTTGCATGCTGCACCGCGTTTTCTAAAATATTGATCAACACCTGCTGGATCAGGATGGCATCCATGGGAATTACCACAAATTCATCTGGAATATCAATTTCAACCTCCTGATCCGGATATCTTTTATGAAACTTTAAAATCACCGAATCAATCAGCTCATCCAAAACCGTAGGTGTCTTAATGATTTTTACTTTTCCACTGTCAAGTTTTGTGATCGAAAGCAGGTTCTCAACCATCCGGAAAAGCCACTGTGCATCCTGCTGGATGTCCTGCAGCATCTTTGTCCGCTGTTCCTTCGTAAAATCATTATCCGGATCAAGCAGCGCCGAGCTGGAGCCATAGATCGTGGTAAGCGGAGTCCGAAGATCATGGGAAACCGCACGGAATATGTCTGCACGAATTTTTTCTTTTTCTCTCTCTGCTTCGAGAATTTTATTATACTTTATTTTGGTGGTAAACCCACAGGTAATCAAAGCCATCAGTATAATGATCACTGCCGATGCCATATTCTCCGGTATGGAAAAATTAAAGTGAAAAAATGGAAATGTGAAAGCAAAATTCACTTCAAGAACGCTGAGAATTGCAGCTGCCACACCATACAGATACCCCGGTGTGATCACAGAAGTCAGAAAGACTCCAAAAATAGATACTGCCGGGATCAGCGCATTTTCCACAGTACTGTTTTGTATCCACAAACAGACCATAAAACACACCAGCTGAATCCCGACGGTAATGGCTATATCTCTTATGATATACAATGTTTTTTTCATCCGAATCTTCTTTCTCCTTATCTCTTGCATCCATATGTTTCATTATAGCATAATGGCGGTTAAGATTCGAATAAAAAATGTATTTTTCTAAGAAAGCGTATTCAGTTCCTCCATCCACAATGTTGCACATGCATCACTCGGCATACGCAGATCTCCTCTCGGAGAAACAGCAACAGATCCGACTTTCGGGCCGTCCGGAAGGCAGGAACGTTTAAACTGCTGCGCAAAAAATCTGCGGCAGAACGTTTTCAGCCATTTTAAAATAAATGCAGCTTCATAGGTTCCAGCAAATGCGATTTTTGCCAGACGGTAAATTTTTGCAGGGGAGAATCCCTGACGCAGCATGTAATACAGGAAGAAATCATGCAGTTCATACGGTCCTACCAGATCCTCGGTCTTCTGTGAAATTTTTCCGTCTTCCGGTGGCAGAAGTTCCGGAGAAACCGGTGTATCCAATACATCATACAGTGTATCGGAAAGCTGCTTGTCCTCACAGGTATCCGCATAATAACGCACCAGATGCCGGACCAGCGTCTTTGGCACAGAAGCATTCACGGCATACATGGACATATGATCTCCGTTGTACGTTGCCCACCCCAGTGCAAGTTCCGACAGATCTCCGGTTCCGATCACAAGCGCATTCTTTTTGTTCGCAATGTCCATCAGAATCTGCGTGCGTTCCCGCGCCTGGGAATTTTCATATGTCACATCATGCACCGAAGGGTCCTGTCCGATATCCGAAAAATGCACATTTACCGACTGACAGATATCCACTTCCACAAATTCTGCCCCAAGGCTTTGAATCAGTTTGACAGCATTGTCATATGTGCGGTCGGTTGTCCCGAATCCCGGCATGGTGACGGCCGTAATTCCCTTATGATCCCGCCCGCACAGATCAAAGGCACGCACGGTCACCAGCAGTGCCAGCGTCGAATCCAGTCCTCCGGAAATACCTACCACAGCATTGGCTCCGGTATGTTCCAGACGTTTTTTTAGTCCCATTGCCTGAATCATCAGAATTTCATCACAACGCTTTTCCCTGTTCTGTCTGTCTGTTGGCACAAACGGTGCCGGATCAATAAACCGCGTCAGTTTTGTTTCTTCTATTTTTAAAGAGAACAGAATCTCGGTATGTGTCTGATCCTCAGTGACAAAAGTTGTCATTCTGCGGCGCTGTGCACAGAGACGTTCCACATCAATCTCCGAATACAGGATGCCATGTCCAAAACGCTTGGATTCCGCAAGAATCTGTCCGTTTTCCGCAATGATGTTGTGCCCGGAGAACACCAGATCCTGTGTAGACTCTCCCTCTCCCGCTGACGCATAAATATATGCCGCAAGAAGACGTGCAGACTGGCCACTTACCAGTTCCCTGCGGTAACTGTCTTTGCCGGTCAGTTCATTCGAAGCCGACAAATTCACCAGAACAGACGCCCCCGCCAGTGCATGGGAGATACTCGGCGGATTCGGTGTCCACAGATCCTCACACAGTTCCACACCGATTCTGAGTTTCGGCATCTGCTCACAGACAAAAAGCAGATCCCGGTCCGCAGGAACACTGCTTCCGTCCGGCAGAACCACCTCTGTCGCAAGCTCTGCTCCGGATACGAAATGTCTCGCCTCATAAAATTCATTGTAATTCGGCAGATAACTCTTCGGTACAAGTCCAAGCACTTCTCCATGGGAAAACACTGCCGCCACATTGTATAATTTTCCAAGGATTTCAAAGGGAAGTCCCACGAAAAAAATGGCGTCCAGTGAAGCACTCTCTTTTACTAATTTCATCAGCGCATCCTTTGCGCCCTGCAGCAGACGTTCCTGCAAAAACAGATCCTGACAGGTATAGCCGGTCAGACAAAGTTCCGGAAAAACTACAATCTTTGCTCCCTGCCGGGTACTTTCTTTCATCATATCCAGAATCAGTTCTGCATTGTATTTTGTATCTGCCACTTTAATTTTCGGTGTGACTGCAGCTGCTTTTACAAATCCCTGTCTCACTTTCTCAACTCCTTTAATTCCTCTACGGAAAATTCATATGCCTTATTACAGAACTGGCACTTTACCTCGATGCTCTCCCCATCATTGATGATGTCATCGAGATCTTTTTTGCTGAGCGTCGAAAGTGCGCGGGATACCCGCTCCTTGGAACAGTCACAGACAAATGCTGCCGGAATTTTGTCGGTGATTTCCAAGCCGAAATCTCCGAGAATTTCTTCGAGAATTCCTTCCGGTGTCAGTCCTCGCTCCAGCATCATAGTCACAGAATCGATCTCTGCAATACGCTTTTCCAGGTTTTCAATGATCTCGTCACTCGTAAACGGCATAAGCTGAATAATAAATCCCCCGGCCTGACGCACCGTGTTGTTTTTGTTCATCAGCACGCCCAATCCTACCGCAGACGGAATCTGCTCGGAAGTTGCAAAATAATAGGTTAAATCTTCTGCAATCTCTCCTGTCTGCAGCTGACACTGTCCCACATATGGCTCTTTTAGTCCCATATCTTTGATGACGCTCAAAATACCGAGATCCAGCGCGCCCCCTACATTTAAATGTCCGTCTTTGTTTGGCGGAAGTTCCACAATCGGATTATTGACAAATCCCTTGACATGTCCATTGGCGTCCGCAGTAACGGTAAGTCCCCTGGCCGGACCGCTGCACTGAATCTGCAGGGTCAGAAGATCCTTTTCCCCTTTTAACATTGTTCCCATCATCGCACCGCCGGACAACAGACGTCCCAGGGCTGCCGTCATGATCGGGGACGTATTGTGATCCTGTCTGGCGGTCTCCACCAGATCCCTCGATGTAATTGCAAATGCCCGGATTGCGGCACCTGCTGCGGTTGCTCTAACAATATAATCTGCCATGTATCATTTCTCCTTTATTCTTTTCTTGTAACAAATGTGATACGCTCACTGTCGGCTTTGACCCCGGCGTCGGTGTAATCATCATACATTCCTTCACAGACCAGTCCCGCCTGCTGCAGAAAATCCACTATCTGTTCCACCTTATAATTTCTCTGATAGTGTGTTTCCGCATATCGGCGGTACAGCTCTCCCGCTTCCGGGATAAACAGTGTCAGGTCATATTCATTGATTCTGGTCTCTTCGTCATAATAATTTTCCCAGATAAAACTTCCTTCCTGCCTGCTCTCCGCAAATGTGTGATCTCCAAGAAGCTGTTCGTATTTATAGGCGGTATTCATATCAAAGATAAATACTCCACCGCTTTCCAGACAGGCGGCAACCCGCCGGAATGCATCGGAAAGTTCCTGTGGCTCAAGCACATAATTGACACAGTCACAGGTACAGCAGACTGCCCGCACACATCCATCCAGTTCGAGTGTCTGCATCTCCTGCAGCAGATAAAGAATCGGCGGATCTGTCTGCTTTTCCATGGCTTTCTGCAGCATATCCACAGAAACATCCACACCGGTCATATCATACCCACAGGCAGCCAGTCTCCGGGTCAGTTCTCCGGTTCCGCATCCCAGATCCAGCACCGGTCCGTCTGCAATTCCATGCTTTTTTAATGTCTCACAAATATATGCACACCATTCATCATAGGGCACATTATCCATAAACAGGTCGTAAACCTGCGCAAAACTCGTATACGCGTCCATTCTTTTCCTCCTGCTTTGTATCATAGTTTAGCAAGTTTTTATGGCAAAAGCAAGGTTGATTATTCTTCCCGAAACCTTTATACTGAATGCATAAGTTGAAATACAGAAAGGATTTTCCATGCCTGACAACTACGAACATTATATTTCCAAAAATATTCAGGCCTTCTATCGCAGAAGACTTTTTTCTCCAATGATATATCTGGTTTTGCTTGCAGTTCTCTGGATCGTATTTCCACTGGGTGCCATGCTGCGGCCTGCACAGCTTTCCGACAATACCAAAATTGCGGACGCCTACAAGAACCATCACCGTTATGTACGCATGACCTTCACAGATCTGAAATTCAGCGGATATACCTGTGAAACCTATGGACAGACCCGCGGATATTATTATTACACCACACAGAAAAATAATTGCAGCATCATTCTCCTTACCCCGCATACATGTGAGGAAGGACTCCCTACGATCGACCGTCTGACCGTCACCGGCCGGATCGTCAAAGGAAAAGAATCTTATCTGGCACTTTTGTCCCAGCTTTCCTCTGACCTGAACTGGACCGAAACCGGTATCCGCAATCAGCTGTCTTCGTATTATTTCAGTGAGCCTGACTATCATTTAACCACGACGCGCATTTTATTCTTCGCGTATTTCGGTTCCATGATTTATACCGTCCTGTATCTTCTGATCTGTATGGTCTATATCCGGTTCCCGGTGCTTTCCCCACCGTGCCAGAACCTGATCGTCTTCGGACATCCGGGTCAGATTCTCGCCGAGGCCGAGGAAGAACTTGCAACACTTCCACAGCTGGCAACGGAGGATATGTTTATTACCGAACATTATTTTATCATGACATCACCATATGGAAATGCCATTGTGCCTATTCAGGAGATTCTGTGGATCTATAAACATTCGACGCTCCACAAAATGCTCTGGTATCATTTCAGCATCTCTTATACCATGCATATTACCGCAAACAAACATATGTATGTAAACTGTCCGAAAAATACCAAATCCGATATTGACGGTATTATGGATTACCTGGCAGAAGCCAATCACAACATTCTGGTAGGTTTCAATGAAGAAAACCGCCTGAAAGTCCAGGCGGTTCAGGGAAAACCTTTCCATATTGAAAAATTTTATGCGTTATTGCGCCGCCGCGTCTAAAACATACAGGCTTTGCTTCCGATTTCATAATCCAGATTTTCATAGGCTTCCCTTACCACGGGAAGCCTTTCTTTTTCTTCCGGCGGTAATTCATGTTCAGAAAGTATCTTTATATTCTCCTCAATCTGTGCAATATCATAGGTATCAAATCCATACTTTAACCCTTTCCAGCACAGTCGTCGCTGCTCTTCATCCATCATGGGGAGTTTTCCCTGCCGAAGTATGTGACCACTCTCCGGTAAATCTTTGGTCTCCTGTTTTATTTCTTTCACCGTCCCCCGCAGCTGCTCTAAGAAGATATGCAGATTCCGGTTTATAAAGGCACGGTTTTCGGTCTTTGCCGCCATCTCCATAATTTCTGCCTGCTGGGCAATCTCCTCTTTTCCAATCTGGCGGCTGATCCCTTTGATTCCATGAACTTTTGTCTGAAACATATGCAGATCCCGCTGGACATATTCCGGAAGTTTCGGAAGTAAACCCTCCACCTCTTTCCAATAAGATTCCAGCGTACGGATATCCGCAGCGTTCCTCTGCCCTGTGGCTTTCGCCTTCTTTGACGCATCGACCGGATTCGGAAGTTCCCTGTATCTTACCGGAATTCCGGTTTCTAAAACCTGCCTCATCCGCTGCAGCCGGATCGGTTTCGGCATAAAATCGGTAAATCCATGCCGGATGGAACGGCTTCTCACTTCGTCAGAAATATCCGCTGTCATAAGAACAAGCGGTGCATGACTGTATCTTTGTATCTGATCCGCCGTCTCAAATCCGGACATTCCCGGCATCATCTGATCCAGAATGATCATCTGGTATTCCCGTTCTTTTACCATCTGTACAGCTTCTTCTCCTGACACCGCCAGATCCAGTATAAACTTCCATGGAGCCGCAAGTTCCTGAAAAATCACCCTGTTTGCTTCCATATCATCCACCAGAAGGACACGTGCCCGCGGATAAATCCAGTTCGGCTGTATTTCTTCGACCTGCGGATCATTCTGTTCTTTTAATATTTCCCGTCCGATGTTTCTCGGCTCTGATATCTCAGCCATAACCTGTTTCTGATAAAACCCAAAAGATACGCGTGTCCCTTTTCCCGGATCACTCTCTGCTCTTACCCAGCCATGCATCATTTCTACGAGCTGTCTGACAATTGACAGACCCAGGCCAAAGCCCTCTACCCCCATATCCTCGGAGAACGAAACATATTCCGCAAATACCTGTGCAAGTTTTTCCTTTGTCATTCCCACGCCGGTATCTTCCACACAGCCGTCAAACCATACCTGTCCTTCTTCCATCTTACAGTGGAGTGACAGCGTGATCGTTCCCTGTTCCGTAAACTTGCAGGCATTCGATAAAATATTCTGAAAAATCTGTGCCACACGTAAATAGTCCCCACTTACCTGCTCCGGAAACCGATCCAGAAACCTCACGGTAAATACGATATCTTTTTCCCGGATATTCAGCAGACAAAGACGGGCCTGTTCCTCGATCATCTCATAAAAATTGTATGTTTTGTCTTTGAGCGTCAACATTCCTGCTTCCAGCTTCGAATATGCAAGGATGGTATCCACCTGTTCAAGCAGATTATTTCCCGCGATACGGATATATTCAAGAATGTTTTTGCTCTCATCCGGAAGATTCTGCCTTTTTAAAATGTCCGAACCTCCGATAATCGCATGCAGCGGACTGCGCAGATCATGACTGACCGATGCCAGAAAACGGCTTTTTAAAAATGACTGTTCTTCTGCTTTCTTTTTCAGATCCTCCATCAGAACCGTTTCCTTCTTTTGCTGTGTGATGTCGAGCAGAGTAAGAATATATCCTCTCACCACATTTTCACTGCAGACCGGATGCAGCTGACACCTGCAATAACTTTCTTTCCACTGAACCACATAATCCTGATCCGGGTCTTTACTCCAACGCATCATTTTGGTATAAAAAGGGTACTCCTGCGGATCGTCCGTCAGTTCCCCCACAATTTCCGGAAACCATCGTCTGGCACTGGCATTGGCATCCCGGTAACGCATTCTGTTGTCAAACAAAAACGTAGGGATATCACTGATATTATAAAAGTTTTCCCGGATAATGTTCGTCACATTGGATAATCTTCCCGTCATCATCAGATAAAAGACAATCAGACAGGAAATTTCAAAAGCTCCCGGCACCAGAAATTCTTCCGCTTTCGGCGTAACTGCGCGAAACAACATTGCAACTCCCGGAAGTGCCATGCCAAGATACAACATATCATTTACATGTCCCTCCCAGACAGAAACCTCGCTTTTCACTCTCACATAAGTAGCCAGCCCCAGAAGAATTCCCGTATAACAAAGCAGCGCAATCCGAAACGCATCCTGATACGTCTCGCGCTGCGCAGCACGTATAATCAACATGGAATTAAACAGCACCAGACTGCAGAACAAAATCACTTCCGTCCTGAGTTTCAGCTGGAATTTCATAAAATCACCCACATAATGAATCATAAGATACAGCATGTGAATGGCCAGTAAATCTGTCAGTATACGAAGTGTCTTTGCCTCTCCCGTAACATAATAGGTAATGCGATAAAAACTGTTCAATGCAATCAGCCCTAAAACCAACGGCAGCAGCCGGTGTTCCCTTGCGTGAAACCCGCTGCTGACATAACTTTGTAATACAAACAGTGTAAAAAAAAGACAGATCAGATGGAAAACCAGTCCCATATCCGTTTTACCTCCAACCACTAAATATCCGCTCTACTTCGGATTTGATATAAATGGCTTTATATGGCCGCACAATATATCCTGCCGCATGCAGTCTCCGACAGGTCATTACCGTATGCGCATCACACATGGCCGTGACAAACAGAACCGGTATCCTGCCCCCTGTGAGCTTGTTTGCTCTCATGGTAGTCTCGATTCCGTTCATTTCCGGCATATCAACATCCATAATGATCAGATCCGGAAACTCATTGTGTTCCAGATAATGCAATGCCTGTTTTCCGCATTTACAGAGAATGACGGTATACTCATCCTCGAGAATTCCACGCATGGCATCCAGATTGGTCTTCATATCATCTACGATCATGATTTTTTTTCTGGCAGTTTCCTGAACCATCTTCTTTCTTTCCGGCTCTTCCGAATCTGGAGAAACCGTATCAAGATATTCCGGTGGAAGAATCGTAACATTTAAGTTTTTATTTTCCATCAGATCCAGTTTGGTCCCATCCGGCATATTCAGAATCGGTCGCAGATTATGCGGTCCTTTGTTTTCATAGATCAGGCCCTTACGTCCATCCGACAGATTTACCTCCGTCCCTCTCGGAAACAGCGGAACCCGCTCCATAAACACTTCCACAACATTTTTGTCAAACATGATGCCACAGGCTCCCATGAGATACTCTACCGCCTCATAAGGGGAATATGGTTTCTTATACGGACGTCTTGATGTCAGCGCATCATACACATCCGCCACATGTACAATTCTTACGGAGAGTGACTGTTCATCTCCCATCAGCCCCTGTGGGTATCCGCTTCCATCTACATTTTCATGATGAAGAAGTACCGTCTGCTTGATATGCGCCGAAATATTCCAGCGCTTCGAAAGCAGCTGGTACGAACGGGTCGAATGGGTCTTCATCAGCTGGTATTCATCCGGTGTCAGCCTGCCCGGTTTGTTTAGTATTTCCTTTGGAATGGCAAGCTTTCCCAGATCATGCAAAAGAGCCGCTGTAACCAGATAATTCAAATCGCGTTCACTCATTCCCATCCCCATACCGATCACACAGCAGAGCACAGCAACATTCACCGAATGTGCATATGTGTAATCATCGTATGAGCGCAGATCCGTCATATCCAGACACACATTTTCCCTGGACAAAAGATTCTCCACAATCTGTTGTGCAATCTCGGCACAACGGTCAATATCATTCTCCTGCACACATTTAAACCCTTCCTGGCGCAGTTTTTCCGGTATTGTTGCTTCGATGTAGATATCTTTCGACTGTTCATCCTCGATATAGATACCGCTAAATCCGTATTCGTTTAGTTTATTGATATAGGAAGCCGTCAGTTCACAGCCGCTTCCCACCATGGTACGTCCCATGGAATCATATAAATCATACGCAAGACACATTCCCGGTCTGGCATCTTCAATGGAAACAAAACGCATAAAGCCTCCAATTATAACTACAACTTAAATCATAACCAGATAAATTGCTGCAAGTGAAATTACAATCTGAATGATAGCAAAGCGAAATACCACCTGGGCATTGGACCACCCACCCTTTTTTCTTACATGGTCGTGAATCGGTGTGATGGTATTCTTTAGAATATGTATCTTTAAGAACCGAAGCAGTGAAACCTTTACCAGACCAAGACCACCATCTGCGATAAGTACCGCAGCAACCAGCAGGTACATAAACGGGCTGTGCATCTTCAATACTG
>UMHU01014206.1_pt1 | contig 10834 bp, 9 predicted proteins | sample 1965591 | NCBI WGS metagenome assembly UMHU01 (sample SAMEA4836101, study PRJEB28245) | human gut metagenome | biome: gut microbiome; material: fecal sample | place: Denmark | collected 2008
ATGGTAATCGGTATTATTTCCAATGGTCTGAATCTGATCGGTGTCAGCTCCTACTGGCAGCTGATTGTAAAAGGTCTGATCATTGCCTGCGCGGTTGTACTGGATTCCCAGAAAGGAAATCTGGCACTTTTAAGAAAGAAGAAATAATTTTTTATTACAGTTCAGCCATGCTGGACCCACCGCGCTTCTTGTTTTCATGAATATGGAAACGAGAAGATGTCATAGCTGAATTGTAACAGTTTTTTTGATAGAGAAGGAGAGCAGATATGGACTTTTTCAGAAAAATGTCATTTGCGGATTCAACCGGTGACGCGATTCCGTTTTATCATGAAGGTAAATATCATATTTTTTCACTGACATCCCCGCCAGGAACCACGGTATATCCGGCGAGACTGCGTACTACCTGGAGCCACTCTGTTTCGGAGGATCTGGTACACTGGGAGGAGCTGCCGACAGCACTGTATCCGGGCGAGGGCGATGAGCCGGATGCGTCCGGCGTGTGGACGGGCTCGGTTATCTATGGCGAAGGAAAATATCATGCATTCTATACGGGTTACTGCCTGACGGCAGAATATCAGCAGACGATCTGCCATGCGACGAGCGAGGATGGTATCACCTGGACGAAGGACGCGGCAAACCCGGTTATCACGCCGATGATAGAGTTATATGAAAAGCTGGACTGGCGCGATCCGTATGTATTTTATAATGAGGAAGATAAATGCTATTGGATTCTGATCTCGGCGAGACGGCTTGATATGCCGGTGACAAGACGCGGCTGTATCGTCCTGTACCGCTCGAAAGATCTGGTAAACTGGGAGTATTATGGTCCGTTGTATTCGGCAGGCAATACGAATTGCCCGGAATGCAGCGAGATGTACAAGATAGGCGATACCTGGTATCTTTCCTATTCCCGCTTTTCCGAGTTTGGCAACACGATTTACCGCACTTCCAAATCTCCGTTTGGACCGTGGAAAAAGCCGAAGAAAGACGGCATCGGCGGACGCCGCTTCTACGCAGCTAAATCCATGCAGGATGACAACGGGCGCCGTTTCTACTTTGCCTGGGAGCATGACCGTGCAGAAAACAGCGACCGCGGCGAGTGGTACTGGGGCGGCACGTTCTGTATTCCGCATGAGGTCGTTGCAACGTCAGACGGACAGCTGGATGTGAAGCTTCCGGAAGAGTATGTAAACTGCTTTAAAGAGAAAGTTGACTGGAAATACCTTCCGGTCATGGGAGAATATAAGCTGTATGGAGATACAACGGTTGAGCTGGATGGATGCGGGACAACCTCGTATGGTTTCCTGGAGCAGCCGGAAGAAAAGTTCCTGTTTACCGGCACGGTGATCCCGAAAGAAGCGAATGATTCCTTCGGAATCCTGTTGAAATCCGACTGGGAGGCAAGCGGCTGCCTGTTCTTAGAGTTTGATGTGGCGATGCAGCGAGTGTCCCTTCTGTCCCTGCCGATGGGAGTTGACCCGTTTTGGGAGCAGTCCTGCCAGGCGGTTCCGAAGGCAACCGAACCTGGACCGGATGGCGTTCGGGTGGCTGAGAAGACCTTTGAGATTAAAGATGGACAGGCAATTGATGTAAAGATTTCGGTCGATCATGATATGGTTGAGGTGTTCGTGGGCGAGCAGGTGGCATTTACCTATCGTATTTTCCGGAAACCGGAGTACGAGATCGGTCTGCTGGCGCAGGACGCGAAAGTAGAATTTGCAAATATCGCGATTCGGAAGTAAAATTCCTTGTGAGAGACGAATGGATGTGGCTGTCCGCCTGTGAGAGGGCTGGATGGCGGCACCATTGATATAACTTGTAATACGGAGGATGATTCGTATGAGAATAAAAACAGACATCACAGCGCTGGGAGAGCTTCTGATCGATTTTACTCCAGCAGGCGTTTCACAGCAGGGAATGCGTCTGTTTGAGCAGAATCCGGGAGGTGCGCCGGCCAATCTGCTGGCGGCTGCTGCGAAATTTGGAAGGAAGACAGCATTTATTGGCAAGGTAGGTAAGGATATGCACGGTGATTTCCTGAAGGAAACCCTGATCCGGGCAGGTATCAATACGGACAACCTGATTCAGGATGAGAAGTATTTTACCACGCTTGCATTTGTAAGCCTGAAAGAAAACGGGGAGCGCGAATTTGCCTTTGCGAGGAAGCCGGGGGCAGATACGAATCTGTGCATGAAAGAGATCGATCCGGAGATCCTGGAAAATACGAGAGTATTTCATGTCGGTTCCCTGTCGCTGACCGATGATCCATCCCGGACGGCAACATATGAGGCGATCAATATTGCTAGAAACAGCGGTGCGGTGATTTCCTACGATCCGAACTACCGGGCGGCGCTCTGGAGTGATCCGGAGACCGCACAGCTTCGGATGCAGTCGCTGATTCCCTATGTAGATATGATGAAGATTTCGGATGAAGAAACCTCGCTTCTGACCCCGTATCAGGACCCAGAGGAAGCGATTCAGTATCTGCTCCGTCAGGGAGTGCACCTGGTGGCAGTGACGCTCGGAAGAGATGGCGCCCTGATCGGCAATGAAAATGGAATCATAAAAGCAGAGGGCTTTTCCTCCCATGCGGTCGATACAACCGGCGCTGGTGATTCCTTCTGGGGAGGTTTTCTCGCCTCCTATCTGCAGGAAGAAACCTCGCCGGAACACCTGACCCGGGCGCAGATGATTCAGTTTGGCAGGGTCGGCAACGCGGTGGCAAGCCTGTGCGTCGAACGCCGCGGCGGAATCTCGGCAATTCCGGAGATGGAGGAGATTGAAGAGAGGCTGAGAGGCTAAAAGAAAAGATAGAGTAAATAGTTGGTAACTAGCCTCAGATTGGTCATCTGTGAATGACACAAAACCCCAGAGAGTGGCAACTCTCTGGGGTTTTGTTATGTGACCGTTTGGATATATTAATATTCCTCCACATGCAGCAGATGATGTGCACGATCGGATAACGGAGCTTCAAGATACTCGTCATACAGTGTCTGAACGGCCTGGTTTTCATGGCTGAAGCGGATTGCGCTGTTTACATCATAAGCACGCAGGCAGTGATCGCGGTCTGCGCAGTCCTTCGGCTTATTCTGGAAGGATGGGCGGATCGGCTGGCCGCCGCCGTTGATGCATCCGCCCGGACATGCCATGACTTCAACGAAATCATAGTGGCATTCGCCGCGTTTCATCGCCTGAATGAGGCGTCTGGCCTCTCCTAGGCTGCTGAGTGCTGCACAGTGCAGTTTCACACCCTTGATATTGATTTCCAGTTCCTTAAAGGAACCGATCTGGCGCAGAACCTTCAGCGGACTCTGTTCGCCGATCTCCGGATTTTCACCGGTTACGGTGTGGTAAGCGGTACGAAGCGCTGCTTCCAGTACACCACCGCTGGCACCGAAGATCACACCGGCTCCGGTTGCTTCACCGAGAGGATCATCAAAATCGCACTCCAGAAGTCTGGATACATCGATGTGATCGGCCTTGATGAGACGGCATATCTCACGGGTGGTCAGAACATAATCAATATCCTGTCCGGTTCCGGCGCTGTCCATGCCTGGAAGAGTCAGTTCGCGCTTCTTGGACATACACGGCATGATGGAAACACAGGTGATATTTTCCGGTGCAATGCCTTTTTTCTGTGCAAAATAAGTTTTGATGACAGCACCGAACATCTGCTGCGGGGACTTGGCAGTGGAAAGCTGCGGCAGAAGCTCCGGATACTGGCTCTTTGCAAAGCTGACCCAGCCAGGGCAGCAGGAGGTGAACATTGGCCAGCTGTATTTATCCGGCTGCTGTAAACGGGCTAAAAGCTCGTTGCTTTCCTCCATGATGGTCAGATCGGCTGCAAAGTCAACATCGAATACATAGTCAAATCCAACGGATTTTAAGGTGGATACTAAACGTCTGTCAGTAGCAAATTCCGGGGAAAGACCAAATTCTTCACCCCATGCGGCCCGGACAGCCGGAGCGACAACTGCTACGGTTACCTTGTCATCATTTGCCAGTTCACCGTGGATACCATTGATGGCTTCCACATCATCCCGCTCCTGGAGAGCGGCAGTCGGGCAGTGGGTAACGCACTGTCCGCAGAGAGAACAGTCGGATTCTTTGATTTCCAGATTGTGGGAAACATCGACGGTTGTATGGGAACCGGTTCCGGACACATCCCAGATATTTAAGGTCTGGATCTTGTCGCAGATCTGGACGCAGCGCATGCATTTGATACATTTTCCCGCATCGCGGATCAGTGGAAAAGTAGAAGTCCAGATCATTTCCGGATATTCGTTTTTGTAACGGTCAACGGTCAGGTTCAGATCACTTGCCACCTGTTTTAATTCACAGTTGGAACTGCGCACACAGGTGGGACAGTTGGTGTGATGCTGGGAAAGAAGCAGTTCCACGTTGATCTTGCGGGCTTCGCGGACCCGCGGGGAGTTTGTGAGAATCTCCATGCCTTCCTGAACCTGGTTGTTGCAGGAGGTAACGAGATGGTGGATTCCCTTCACTTCTACAACGCAGACACGGCAGGCACCGATCTCATTGATATCTTTCAGATAGCAAAGATAAGGAACGTGAAAACCGTTGTCGCGGCAGGCGTCCAGAATCCGGGTTCCGGCAGGAACCTGCAGTGGTATATTATTAATTTTGATGGATACAAGATTCGTATTTACCATGATGTGGTCCGCCCTCCTTTGAAGTTTCCATAACCGAAGTGATCACAGCGCAGGCAGCGTCTGGCTTCCTGGCCAGCCTCCTTGAGGCTCATGCCGCATTCGGTAAGTGTAAAGTCACATTTGCGTTCTCCGGCAGGCCGCTCTGTCAGGTTGACACGCCCGCAAGGAGTACGGTCAGAGAGATCTGGTTCTGGAATCTTGACATCGCAGGTGATCTCATGATTGTAGCCGAGATACTGATCAATGTTGGCAGCGGCTACTTTGCCGGCAGCGATTGCACGGATTACAGTTGCCGGTCCGGTTGCACAGTCGCCTCCGGCGAAAATACCCGGCATATTCTGAATGGAGGTCCATCCGGTTGCCTGGATGATGCCCCATTTTGCGTCGATACCCTGTTCTACGAAGTAACGGCTTTCGATGCCCTGCCCCACAGCTGCGATGACGATATCACATTCAACCGGGATAGAGTCGGTGCCGATAGACTTCGGTGAAGGACGTCCGCCGCGGATTTCTCCCGGCATCTGCTGGCTTACCCAGAGAGCTTTTACCTGGCCGTCCTCGTCTGCTTCAATCCGCTCCGGTGCGTAAAGTTCCATGATCTCTACGCCTTCAGCCATGGCACTTTCAACCTCTTCCGGAAGAGCTGTCATATCAGCTTTGCGGCGTCTGTAAGCAACCGCTACTTTATCTGCACCCAGGCGGACAGAGGAACGGGCTACGTCCATGGCTACGTTGCCGCCGCCGATGACGCAGACCTTCTTTCCGGTAAGATCCGGATATTTGCCGTCGCCGATAGCACGTAAGAATTCGACAGCGGAGATAACACCGCCGGCATCTTCTCCCTCAATACCAATCTTTTTATCACTATGAGCGCCGATGGCGATGTAGATAGCATCATATTCTTTGCGGAGTTCATCCAGAGACAGCTGTCCTGGATCGTTTCCGACCGAAGTTTCAAGACGGACTTCCACACCGGTTTCCAGAATGACATTGATATCATCCTGCAGGCGCTCTCGTGGCAGGCGGTAGCTTGGAATTCCGTACAGCAGCATGCCGCCGAGTTTCTTGCGTTTTTCAAATACAGTGGTCTGATGTCCCATCAGCTGCAGATAATAAGCAGCGCTCAGGCCGCTGGGGCCGCCGCCGATGATCGCGATGCACTTACCGGTGGAGGTTGGACAGACCGGTGCCGGTACATATCCTGCCATATCCACAGCTACACGTTTGATACCGCGGATATTGATAGAATTATCCAGCATGTTGCGGCGGCAGCGGGACTCACATGGATGTTCGCATACCAGCGCACAGGCGGTTGGGAATGGGTTATCCTTGCGGATCAGGCGGACTGCATCGGCATAGCGTCCTTCACCGGTCAGGGCGATGTAACCCGGAATATCAACTCCGGCCGGGCACAGAGCCACACAGGGAACCGGCTGATCAAGATTACTGCGGCAGCGGTTGTGTAAGATATGTTCCATAAAATCCTCTTTGAAGCCGTCCAGTCCTTTTAAAACCATCTGGGCAGCGGTATAGCCGATGGCACAGTCAGCCGTGCTTTCGATGACACGGGCTGTTTCCTCCAGCATGGTTAAATGCTTCATGGTTCCTTTTCCGTTTAGGATGTCTTCCAGAAGATTGGAGAGCTGCGCGAGACCGATTCGGCAGGGAACGCATTTGCCGCAGGTCTGTGCATGGCACATTTTTAAAAATGCAGCGGTCAGGTCGACAGGACAAAGACCTGGCGGGCTGGCGATGATGCGCCGTTCCAGATCCTTGTAAAGCCCTTCTACGACATTCTGAGCCTCGCTGTTAGTAGGTATAACGAGTCTGCTCATAAGGTATAAACTCCTTTCATAAATGTGAAATAAAACGCGTTATATTTTTCGATGCAATTATGTGTTTACTATAACATAAAACGAGTGAAAAACACAAGGTATTTATTGCAAAATATCTAAAAAAAGAAACGAAAGTGAGGTAAAAACAGATAAAATAGATAAGAAAGATAGGCATAAAGTGTGAAAGAATGTCGAATATATAGCTGCAGTAATTTCATGACAATTAAAAAACGATGAAATTGTGGATTGCCTACAATTAAAATATCATATTTATGAAAATCACAACCATATATATGAAAATAATGGGGCGAAAATTCTATGATATTTTTGGTTTTACAGACGTTCAGTAAAAAACGGCAGGAGCCGTCAAGCTGCGCTCCTGCCGTTGGGTCCGCCCTGTCTGTTTTTGTTCAGTCCGCAGGCGTGTTCAAATTCGCGAAGTTTCTGTTCTGCCTCGGGGGTCAGATGGTTCGGGACATCGATCTGAACCGTCACGTACTGATTGCCATGGATGGACGGATTCTTCATGGAAACAATGCCTTTTCCCTTTAATTTAATCTTGGTTCCCGACTGCGTCCCGGCTGCGATCTTGCACAGGACATTGCCGTACAGGGTGGAAACCAGCGCCTCACCGCCGAAGACTGCGGTGGTAAACGGAATGCGGACGGTCGAGTAAACATCCATCTCCTTGCGCTCCCATCCTGGTTTTTCTGCCACGGTAATGTTAAGGAGCAGATCACCGGCCTCACCGCCACCGGTTCCCGGCATGCCTTTTCCTTTCAGACGGATAGATTTACCGGTATCGATGCCCGCTGGGATGTGAACCTGTAAAGACTGGCGCTTGCCGGTCTGTGGGTTCTGCAGAGTGATGAGCTTCTCGCAGCCGGATACGGCTTCATCAAAGCTTATGGTTACATCGGACGTGAGGTCAGAACCTTTCTCACGGAAATCGGCGCTGTGAAAGCCCTGACTGCCGCCAAAGCCAGACCCGCCGCCAAAATGAGCGCTAGAACCGCCAAAACTGGAACCACCGGTAAAATGAGTCCCAGAGCCGCCAAACCCGGAACCGCCCGTGAAATGTCGGCTGCGGGAACTGCCGCCCGAACTCTTGCCGTGGAACATTCCGCCAAACATATCTCCAAAAATGTCACCCATATCGTCCATGTCATCCCCGGTAAAATGGTATTCTGCATAACCTCCCGGATCGCTCTGATAGTGCCAGGAACCGCCCTGACCGGTACCGCCAAAGCCGGAGCCAAATGGGCCATTTCCAGAAGCGCCGGCACCGCCAGCTCCGCCGTATGCGGCGCTGTTCGGGTCAAATGCGGCGTGACCGAAGCGATCGTAGAGTTTCTTCTTTTCTGGATCACTTAAGATCGAATAGGCTTCGTTGACATCCTTAAACATCTGCTCTGCCTGGGGATTACCGGCATTGGAATCCGGGTGATACTTTTTGGCAAGTTTCCGGAATGCCTTTTTGATCGTCTCCGCACTGGCGTCCCGCTTTATCCCCAGTATGTCATAATAGTCTCTTTTCTCTGCCATCGATTATCACCTCCGTAGATGCAGTGATTTAAGTTTCAATTATTTAGGTTATGATAAAAAATTGGGTATGATAGAAGCTGCCGCATTCCTGCGACAGCTTCTGAAGCTATCTGGCTGCTGGCAACACAATGTGTGAGCCGCAGCTGCCTATCTGATTATTAACCTTCGATGGAAACGAAATGCTTCTCTTCAACCGCTTTCTTTTCCAGCTCTTTCGGGAAGGTCAGGGTCAGAGTGCCATTTTCAAATTTGGCATGGATATCCTTTTCCTCCAAGTTCTCGCCGACGTAGAAGCTTCTGCTTACATTGCCGCTGTAGCGTTCTTGGCGGATATATTTAACGGTTTTCTGCTCGGCTTTAGCGTCCTTCTTGGAAGCATCTGCTTCTGCGGTCGTTGCATCCTTCTGATTCTCCTCCGGCATATCTTTCGATGTAACTTCTTTCGAACCGCTGACGGTCAGATAGCCATCTTTCAGCTCAATCTGAAGTTCGTCTTTCTTAAATCCCGGCAGGTCGATGGAAACTTCATAATCCTTATCGGTTTCCTTGACATCCGTCTTCATCAGCTGGGAAGAGGAAGCGCCATACAGTCTCTGGTTAAAGCTCGGGAAGGAAAAATCCATCCAGTTATCAAAGTTATCAAATACACTATTATTAAAAATGCTCGGCATATACATAAGTCATCTCTCCTTTTCGTATTATCTTAACATCTATGTGAAAACATCGGTGGCAACAAGCTCGTTCTCATTTCCTTGTTCCTTTCCTTTGTTCTAGCTGTAATATAACACACATAATTAGCACTGTCAAGAGGTGAGTGCTAATTTTTTGTGAAGATTTTGTGAACACAATGAGCTGTGCATGGCGTATAAAAAAAGACACAGGCCACATTTCTATGACCTGCGTCTTGCGTTGTAATTCTTATTTTATTTTACTTCAACTAATTCGATCTTGAAGTTCAGCTCCTTACCAGCCATCTCATGATTGGCGTCAAACGTGATATTTACCTCATCCTTTGCGATAACCTTTACCGGGAACGGCTGTCCCATCTGGTTGGTTAAGTAAACCTGCTGACCTACCTGCAGTTCCTCGGAACCCGGCAGTTTGGCAATCTCAAGCTCCAGAATTGCGTTCGGATCCGGCATGCCGTAAGCTTCCTCCGGCATCAGGTGGATCTCCTTTACCTCGCCGACTTCCATATCAGCGACAGCGGCGTCGAAGCCCTTGATCATCTGACCGGCGCCGCAGACAAACTCCAGCGGTTCGCCGCGATCGTAGGAAGAATCGAACTGTGTGCCATCGTTAAAAGTACCTCTGTAATGCGTGCGGCAGGTTTTGCCGACGTTTCGTCCTGTGATTTCAGACATTTTAAAATCCTCCAAATGATATTGATATGCGGTAATGGACAATCCTCCTCAAACGGACAATTTCCAGTGATTTCAGATGCATATTTATCAGTATACTAGAAAACAAGGCGAATGGGAAGAGAAATGTTGTCTCCCCGGTACCGATATTGCCAGTTTTTGCAACGAGGATGGGCAAGCTGGAAGCAGAGAAGATCAGTTCTCCCATCGAATCTGCTCCCCCTGCACCAGCGGAAACCGCGAAAGCGTCTCCCCGTCCAGGTTCTCCCGGTTCATATCCACTGCCGTGATCTGATGGTTTTCATATGTCGTGTAGTAGTAAATCCCCTTATCCGCATTGCAGCAGGAGGTGTAGAGTGTGATTTCATATTTTCCATCGGAGACCTCGCAGCATCCGCGCTGCTGGTCAACCGAACCTAGGATATGGAAAAACTGGCTGACACTTTCTAGTTCGGATGCGCCGGAGCGGGCATTTGATTTTGTAAAAGCGACCCGTGCAAACCGGGAAGCGGAGGAGAGGTCTCCCGGAAGTCCGAGAGCGCCCATGCCGCGGCTGTAGGTTGTAAGCGGCAGATCGGCAGAAAATGTATTCTGCGGCTGCTTCGGGGACAGGTTCATGTAATTGTTGAGGGAGAACAGCTGCTGCGGGAACGGCGGATTGTTTGTCAGGACACCCACCGGATTGTCGTAGATATGCAGTCCGTCCGCCATTGGCTCGATGACGATGCATTCATTTTTATCGGCAAGAATCCAGTGAAGCTGCGCCGGGGCAAACTGCTCGTTGAATGGGGTGTCGGTCAGTACCATCTGGGCGAGGCGGACGCGAGCCTCTTTCACGGACGCGCACTGGCTGAGAATCCAGGGGATGAACTCAAACTGTGCGATGTTGTCATGATCCTCCTGCGGTTTCTGGTAGGAGGCATTGCCGACGAAATTCAGTCCCGCCATGCAAAGCCCCTTCTCATTAAAAGCATCATAATAAAGCGGATAATCCCCCGCCACATGTGCCATGCCGATGATGGCATAGTGGGTCGAAACCGCGCTTGCGTGGCGGAAAGTAAGTGGATAGTTGCGAGGTGTGACGGTTACTTCGTCCCCGTAAGAAAATTCATAATCTAAGGTTCTGCCGAAGTAGAAATCGGCGGTTTTGTAGGTTGCGGCTGTACACATGGTCATTTCTCCTTTTTCTGTTTCAAAGTGTGTGGGTCAGATGGTGTTTATCAATGTTCTATTTATTTGTTGTATGCTTTATACTCAACTGCATCATTGTAAAAGTGGAAATGAATCTTGTTGTTTTTAGTATATTTAGTATATCAAATTTTTGAGAAAAATATAGAGGAAAAGCGGATATGGAAATAGAAAGAGATTGGTCAGATCATTTTAGGACTTAAAGTGAAAGGTAAAATCAATCTGCTTCACA
>UMHU01064572.1_pt1 | contig 10802 bp, 7 predicted proteins | sample 1965591 | NCBI WGS metagenome assembly UMHU01 (sample SAMEA4836101, study PRJEB28245) | human gut metagenome | biome: gut microbiome; material: fecal sample | place: Denmark | collected 2008
GTCCCTCCCGGAGGCTGGAATCCGGGGCGGGCCGGATTTGTGGACGCGGCCCGCGGCCGCGGGTTCGGACAGTCTGTTTTACAAATGCTGTAATAGAACGATGATCGTATGTTAAGTGCTTTATACTACCTTTTGCTGGTGCTTTTGTGCACGCTTTTTATGATTCTGTCGGCCCTTGCGCTGGTCGTCTGCTATCCCTTCGACCGGGGGCGCCGGACGGTGCATGAACTGTCGCGCATCCTGGTGCGGATTTTCTTCTTCCTGCCGCCCTTCTGGCGGCAGCGGGTCATCGGCCGCGAACTGATCGACCGGAAGAAGAGCTACGTCATCGTCATCAACCACAACACGGTGATCGACATCCCGGCGCTCTACTACATTCCGCTCAATTTCCGCTGGGTGTCGAAGCGCGAGGTCTTCAAAACGCCCTTCTTCGGCCAGTTCCTCCTGCTGCACGGCGACATCTGCATCGACCGCGGCCACGCCGCCGAGGCGTTGGAACAGCTGGTCCGCGACGGGAAAAAGTGGATTTCGCGCGGGGCTTCGGTGGCGATTTTTCCCGAGGGCACGCGCTCGAAGGACGGTGAGATCCACCGCTTCAAGGCCGGGGCCTTCACGCTGGCCAAGGAGGCCGGCGCGGAGATCCTTCCCGTGGTGCTGGACGGAACCAAGACGCTGATCAAAAAGAACCTGGCATTCAACTGGGGCAACCGGATCACCGTCCGCGTGCTGCCTCCCGTTCCGGCCGAACGGGTCGCCGCGCTGGAGACGCATGAACTGATGCAGGAGGTGCATGAACGGATGTGCACGGCGCTGGGAGAAGTGAGAAACGAAAAGTTAAAAGTGAAAGATCAAAAGTGAAATGTCGCAAATAAAGGTTGGAACACGAAAAATTCAAAAAAAGTTGCGTTGAACTTCCCGCCGATTTTTTAATTTCTCACCTTTCACCTTTCACCTTAATTAAGTTATGGCAGATTTACTCAATAATACCAACTCGAACGCAAACAATTACGGCGACGACGCCATCGTGACCCTCTCGCCGAGGGAGCACATCCGCCTGCGCCCCGGCATGTACGTCGGCGTGGTGGGCGACGGTTCGCAGCCCGACGAGGCGCTCTACGTGCTGATCAAGGAGGTCGTGGACAACTCGATCGACGAATTCATCATGGGCGCGGGCCGGCAGATCGACATCACGCTGGCCGACAACGTCGTTACGGTGCGCGACTACGGCCGCGGCATCCCCCTCAAGTCGCTCGCGGCGGCCGTCGGGCAGATGAACACGGGCGGCAAGTACGGAGGCGACGCCTTCAAGAAGACCGTGGGCCTGAACGGCGTGGGCGTCAAGGCCGTGAACATGCTTTCCGAAGAGTTTACGGCCCGTTCGGTCCGCGACGGCGAGGCCCGTACGGTGACCTTCGCCAAGGGTCTCGAAGTGAGCGACAGGTGGGAGAGCGGCGTCAACGAGAAGAACGGCACGTTCATCTCGTACCGTGTCGACAAGGAGATTTTCGGCGAATATGCCTACAACCTCGAATACGTCGAGCAGAAAATCCGCAATTACAGCTACCTGAACCTGGGTCTGACGCTCAATTTCAACGGCAAGAGCTACGTTTCGAAAAACGGTCTGCTGGACCTCGTGAACGACAACATGACCGAGGACCCGCTCTACCCGCCCATCCACCTCACGGGGGAGGACATCGAGGTGGTGATCACCCACGGCACGGGCTACGGCGAGAGCTACGACTCGTTCGTCAACGGCCAGCACACCACGCAGGGCGGCACGCACCAGACGGCCCTGCGCGCCGCCGTTGCCAAGACGGTCAAGGAGTTCTACCACAAGGACTACGACCCCTCGGACATCCGCACGTCGATCATCGCGGCCATTTCGATCAAGGTCACCGACCCGATCTTCGAGAACCAGATGAAGACCAAGTACGGTTCGAAGGAGGTCGAACCGGGGGTCTCGGTCAACAACTTCGTGGCCGACTTCCTCACCAAGCACCTCGACGACTACTTGCACAAGCACGCCGAGACGGCGCAGATTCTCCAGCGGAAGATCGTCGAGAACGAGAAGGAGCGCAAGGCGATCTCGGGCATCCAGAAGAAGGCCCGCGAGACGGCCAAGAAGGTGAGCCTGAACAACAAGAAACTGCGCGACTGCAAGATCCACCGCACGGATCGCAACGAGCTGGCCGAACAGTCGATGATCTTCATCACGGAGGGCAACTCGGCGTCAGGCTCCATCACCAAGAGCCGCGACGTGCGTACGCAGGCGGTCTTCTCGCTGCGCGGCAAGCCGCTGAACTGCTACGGACTGACGAAGAAGGTGGTCTACGAGAACGAGGAGTTCAACCTCCTTCAGGCGGCGCTGAACATCGAGGAGGACATGGATAACCTGCGCTACAACAAGGTCGTCATCGCCACCGATGCCGATGTCGACGGCATGCACATCCGCCTCTTGATGATGACCTTCTTCCTGCAATTCTTCCCCGAGGTGATCCGCCAGGGGCATCTGTTCGTGCTGCAAACCCCGCTGTTCCGCGTGCGCAACAAGAAGGAGACGCTCTACTGCTATTCCGAGGAGGAGCGCCTGAAGGCCGTGGCCCGGTGCGGCGCGAACGCCGAGATCACGCGATTCAAGGGTCTGGGCGAGATTTCGCCCGACGAGTTCAAGGAGTTCATCGGCGAGAACATGCGCCTGGACAAGGTCCGCATCACCAAGGACGACCCGATCCACGACCTGCTGGAGTTTTATATGGGCAAGAATACGTATGAGCGTCAGGGCTTCATCATCGACAACCTGCGCATCGAGGAGGACATCGTCGAGCAGGACCTTGCGATTAATTAAAAATTAAGAATTAAAAATTAAAAATTCCGATTTCATGGCGGAAGAGAACGATAAGACGGGGCGCGACGAAGCGCTCAACGAGGACGCCTCGACTCCCGAAACCGCGGACGACGCGACGGACGAAACGCCTGTGGCCGAGGCTCCGGCCAAGGCGGGCAAATTCGACCGCCTGACGCAGGAGGAGGGCGGCGTCCGCAAGCTCACGGGCATGTATAAGAACTGGTTCCTGGACTACGCCTCGTACGTGATCCTCGAACGCGCCGTGCCGCATGTCGAGGACGGACTGAAACCCGTCCAGCGGCGTATCCTTCATGCGATGAAGGTCGTCGACGACGGCCGTTACAACAAGGTCGCCAACCTCGTGGGCCAGACCATGCAGTACCACCCGCACGGCGACGCGTCGATCAAGGACGCGCTGGTGCAGCTGGGGCAGAAGGACCTGCTGATCGACTGTCAGGGCAACTGGGGCAACATCCTCACGGGCGACGAGGCCGCCGCGGGCCGTTATATCGAGGCGCGTCTTTCGAAATTCGCCCTCGACGTGGTCTTCAACAAGAAGACGACGGAGTGGATGCTGTCGTACGACGGCCGCAAGGAGGAACCCGTTACGCTGCCCATCAAGTTCCCGCTGCTGCTGGCCCAAGGGTCCGACGGCATCGCCGTGGGACTGGCTTCGAAAATCCTGCCCCACAACTTCGTGGAGCTGATCAACGCCGCCATTGCGCACCTCCAGGGACGTGATTTCCAGCTTTACCCCGACTTCCCGACGGGCGGCATGGCCGACGTGAGCCGCTATAACGACGGCCTTCGCGGCGGCACGGTGAAGGTGCGGGCGAAGATTTCGAAGATCGACAAACGGACGCTTGCCATCACCGAGATTCCCTATACCACGACCACCGAGTCGATCAAGGATTCGATCATCAAGGCCAACGACAAGGGCAAGATCAAGATCCGAAAGGTCGACGACAATACAGCCGACAAGGTCGAAATCGTCATTCAGGTCTCGCCCGACGAGTCGTCGGACAAGACCATCGACGCGCTCTACGCCTTCACCGACTGCGAGGTGTCGATCGCCCCGAACTCGTGCGTCATCTGGGACGAGAAGCCGCACTTCCTCGGGGTTTCGGAGATCCTGCGCCGCTCGGCCGAGCACACCAAGTCGCTGCTGGGGCTGGAGCTGAAAATCCGGCTGGGCGAGTTGAGCGAGGCATGGCACGCTGCCTCGCTCGAACGCATCTTCATCGAGAACAGGCTCTACCAGTTGATCGAGGGGTGCAAGAGCCGCGAGGAGGCTTATTCCGCCGTGGATAAGGGTCTGAAACCCTTTAAGATGCGGCTGCGACGTGAAGTGACGCTTGAAGACGTGCAGAAGCTCACCGAGCTGAAATTTATCCGTATTTCGCGTTACGACAGCGAGAAGGCCGACAACGAGATCCGCCAGATCGAGGAGGACCTGAAGTCGACGCAGTACGACCTGGACCACCTCACCGAATACGCCGTGGCCTACTACGAGCGCATCCGCGACAAGTACGGCAAGGGCAGGGAGCGTCGCACCGAGTTGCGCGAATTCGACTCGATCGAGGCGACGAAGGTGGCCGTCACGAACGCCAAGCTGTACGTGGACCGGGCCGAAGGGTTCTTCGGCATCGGCAAATCCATGAAGGACGCGGAATTCGTCTGCGACTGCTCGGACATCGACGACGTGATCGTCTTCACGAAAGACGGGCGTTACGTGATCACCAAGGTTTCGGACAAGGCCTTCTTCGATAAAAACATCTATTATATCGGGGTCTTCAAGCGCAACGACGACCGCACGATCTACAACGTTCTCTACCGCGACGGGAAGAACGGCGCGATTATGATGAAGCGCTGCGCCATCAAGGGCATCACGCGCGACAAGGAGTACGACATCACCAAGGGAACCGCCAAGAGCGAGATACTGTATATGTCTGTCAATCCGAACGGTGAGGCCGAGGTGCTGAAGGTTTACTTCAAGCCCCGTCCGCGCCTGAAGAAGGTGATCGTCGATCTCGATTTCTCGACCCTCGCCATCAAGGGGCGCCAGAGCCAGGGCAATCTGTTCTCGCGCTACGGCATCCACAAGATCGTGCTGAAGGAGCGCGGCACCTCGACGCTCGGGGGGCAGGACATCTGGTTCGACGAAGATGTCCGCCGGCTGAACGCCGACGGGCGCGGCAAGCTGCTCGGCGAGTTCAAGGGCGACGACCGCCTGATCGTCTGGACCTCGAAGAATCAGTACTACATCACGGGCTACGACCTGATGCAGCACTTCCCCGACGACACGGTCCTCGTGGCGCGTTACGAGTCCGACCGGGTTTACAGCCTGTGTTACTACGACCGCGGCCAGAAGTATTACTACATGAAGCGTTTCACGGCCGAGATGTCGGACAAGATTCAGGATTTCCTCGACGCCGACGCCGATTTCATCTGCGTGACGGACCGCGCCGGGGCCAAACTGGAGATCACCTACAAGGGGGCGCACGCCTCGCGGCCCGCGGATGTGATCGACGTCGACGAGTTCGTGGGCGTCAAGAGCCACCGCGCCAAGGGCAAACGCCTGACGACCTACGACGTGGACCGGCTGCGGATGATCGAACCCGAACTGCCTCCCGAACCGGAACCTTCGGAGGATGAGTCGCTTGACGACGGTCAGCTGACGGACGCTTCAGCTGACGCGGCGCAACGCGCTGCGGCAGAGGGGAAAGCTTCCGAAAAATCCGCCCTGAAGGAGCCGCTCGGCGCCAAGCCCGCCCCGGGAAAGGCTTCGGCGGGCCAGCCCTCGGCCGGAACGATCGTCGGAGGCGTGGAGTTCGAGGTGGAGCGTCCGAAAGGCGACGCCGGCGAGATGATCGACCCCGAACAGCTGAACCTGTTTTAACGAACCGCCTGCGATGAAACCTCTCTTTCTGGTCGGATATATGGGCTGCGGCAAGAGCACCCTCGGACGCAAGCTGGCGCGGCGTCTGGGCGTCGATTTCATCGACACCGACGCGCTGGTCGAGGAGCGCGAAGGCGCCTCCGTGGCCGACGTCTTCCGTTACGAGGGCGAAGAGCGTTTCCGCGAGGCGGAGCGCCGGGTCCTCGACGAGGTGATCGCCGGAGCCTCCTTCGCCGTGGTCTCCACGGGGGGCGGGCTGCCCACGTGGCGCGATAACATGCCGTGCATGAACGCCGTCGGGCATACGGTCTACCTGCGCCGCTCGCCGGAGCAGATCGCCCGGCGGTTAAGCCCCTACGGACGCCGCAAGCGGCCCCGTCTGCAAGGTCTCGACGACGAACAGCTGGTGGCCTTCATGCGCGGCGACATGGCGGCCCGCGAACCGTTCTACGCGCAGGCTTCGCTCGTCGTCGACTGCGACCCGATGTCCGACGACGAGCTGGTCGAACATATCGTGCAAACTTTCTCCGACCGTGGCTGACAACAGACCCATAGGCATTTACGACTCGGGGCTGGGCGGACTGACCGTCTGGCGCGAGGTCCGGCGTGCGCTGTCCGGCGAATCGCTCGCCTACCTCGGCGACGGCGCCAATTGCCCCTATGGCTCGCGGCCCCGCGAGGAGGTGCAGGCGCTGGCCGACGCCGCCGTGGCGCGGCTCGTGGAGCTGGACTGCAAGATGGTCGTCGTGGCCTGCAACACCGCCACGGCCGCGGCCATCGGCTTCCTGCGCGAAAAATACGCCGGCATGCCCATCGTCGGCATGGAGCCGGCCGTGAAACCGGCCTGCCTGGCGACCCGCAGCGGGGTGGTGGGGGTGCTGGCCACCGAACGGAGCCTCGACGGCGAGCTGTTCCGCCGCACGGCCGCCCGGTACGGCAGCGGCATCGAAGTCCTGACCTACCCGGGCACGGGTTTCGTGGAGCTGGTCGAGGGGGACCGGGAGGATACGCCCGAGGCCGAAGCCGCGGTGCGCGCCGCCGTGGAGCCGATGCTGGCGCGGGGCGCCGACCAGATCGTGCTGGGGTGTACGCACTATCCCTTTCTGACGCCCGTGATGGAACGCATCGTCGACGGACGGGCCGCGATCGTCGACCCGTCGCCCGCCGTCGCCCGCCGCGTCGGGCAGCTTTTGGACCGCTACGGCCTGCGCGCTTCGGCGGATAACCGCCCCGCGCTCACGTTCCGCACCTTCGCCGACGAGCTTTACCGCCTGCGTCTCGAACGGAAGGTTGCGGCGTACCTGTAAGACGCTCCCGGCTCCATACCCTCCCCCTCATTCGCGGGCGGGAACGCTTCCGGCCGGAATCGCTCCGGGCGATTGAAAAGTTTGCGGCGCCTTCGGAATTGTCGGAAAAAATTCGTACCTTCGCTCGATAATAGCGACATTCTGGAATGGCATCTAAAAATACATCCTCCAACAGCCGGCAGGCCGTTCAGCGTTCCAACAGCGACAGTGCGCGCTGGATCGCCGGACTGCTGCTGCTGTTCATCGGTCTGTTCGCCGCCGCTGCGGTGTTCTTTTCGTTTTTCAGCTGGGCCGCCGACCAGAGCGGGCTGCAAAAATCGGTCGAGGAACGGGTGACGCTCGGCATCGAACCGGAAAATCTCTGCGGCTGGGCCGGAGCGCGGTTGGGGATGTTGCTGGTCGATCATTCGTTCGGGCTTTTCGGCATTCTGATTCCCGCGATGATCGTGCTGGTCGGCGTGCGGATCGTCCGTCAGCGGCCGCTGCTGTTCAACCATTCGATCCTTTCGCTGTTCCTGATTATGATCCTGGGGTCGCTGACGCTGGGATTCGCCTTCGCCGACCGCTGGAGCCTCTGCTGCTCGACGGGGTGGGGCGGCGCTTTCGGCATCGCCTCTTCGGCCCTGCTGCGCACGCATATCGGGGCTTTCGGAACGCTGATCCTGCTTGTCGGCGGCTGGATACTGACGGGTGTTTTCATCAACCGCAACTTCATCAACAAGGTCAACGAGGCGGGCAACGTGGTGGTCGATAAGAGCGGGAAGGTCGTCGAGATCCTCAAGCACAAAGTCGTGCCGCACGGACGTGCGGCCGGGGAGGACGGGGTTGCGGAGGATATTCCCGAACCGGCTCCGAAACCCGGGCCGAAGGCGGCCGCACCGCAGTCCGCGCCGCCGAAAGCGGCGGAACCCGCGGCGCAAAAACCCGCCCCGATCCGTGTGGAACGTCCGTCGGAGCCCGTTGCGGCCCGGAAGTCCGCGCCGGAAGAGGACGAAAATCCCTTCCTCGAACTGACGCCCGACGGGAAACCCGTCGCCGGGGAGACTGCCGCGGAGCAGGCGCCCCCTCCCGCGGAGGACGGGGAGTTCATCGAGGTGGACCTTTCGCGTCCCGAGGGCCGTGTGGTGATCGGCCGCAGCGGGCTGGTCGAGCTGGAACGCCCTGCGGTGCGCGACGCCGTGCCTGCGGAGCCTGCCCCGGAGGAGGTTCCGGAGAGGGAGGCCGCACAGTCCGATCCCGATGCGCCCTTTACCGAGATCACCGTGCTGGACGATGCGCCCGCCGCGGAGCCGGAGGGCGTCGTGGTGACGGTCGAGGCCAACGAGGCGAAACTGCTCGACGAGAAGGCGATCCCCACGGAGAGCTACGACCCGCTGAAGGACCTGGTGAACTACCGCAAGCCGCCCGTGACGCTGCTGGAGGACTACATTTCCGATTCGGAGGTCTCGGACGAGGAGATTTTCGAGAACAAGACCAAGATCGAGGAGACGCTCAAATATTTCGGCATTCCGATCCAGCGCATCAAGGCCACGGTGGGTCCCACGGTGACGCTCTACGAGATCGTGCAGGCGCAGGGAATCAAGATCTCGAAGGTGCAGGGCCTCGAAAACGATATTGCGCAGAGCCTCAAGGCGCTGGGTATCCGCATCATCGCGCCGATTCCGGGCAAGGGAACCATCGGCATCGAGGTTCCCAACCGCGACAAGCAGGTGGTTTCGATGTATTCGGCCGTGCGTTCGCTGCGTTTCCAGGAGTCGAAGGCCGAGCTTCCGGTGGTGATCGGGCGCACGATCCAGAACGAAAATTACGTCTTCGACCTGGCCAAGATGCCGCACCTGCTGGTCGCCGGAGCCACGGGACAGGGCAAGTCCGTGGGGCTGAACGCCATCATCACCTCGCTCCTGTACCGCAAACACCCCGCGCAGCTGAAGTTCGTGATGATCGACCCCAAGATGGTCGAGTTCTCGCTCTACGCCAAGATCGAACGCCATTTCCTGGCCAAGATGGAGTCGGAGGACGACGCGATCATCACCGACCCCAAGAAGGCGGTCTATACGCTCAACTCGCTCTGTACGGAGATGGACAACCGTCTGGAACTGTGTAAGAAGGCCGGGGCGCGAAACATCGCCGAGTACAACGAGAAATTCACCTCGCGGCGGCTGAATCCGATGAACGGACATCGCTACCTCCCGTATATCGTGGTGGTGGTCGACGAGTTTGCCGACCTGATAATGACGGCCCGCGAGGTCGAGGGACCGGTCATGCGTCTGGCCCAGAAGGCCCGCGCCATCGGCATCCACCTGATCATCGCCACGCAGCGTCCCGACGTGAAGGTCATCACGGGCGGCATCAAGGCCAATTTCCCGGCCCGCATCGCCTTCCGCGTGATGCAGATGATCGACTCGCGCACGATCATCGACCAGCCGGGGGCCAATCAGCTTATCGGACGCGGCGACATGCTCTTCTCGAAGGACGGCGATCTGACGCGTATCCAGTGTGCGCTGGTCGAGACCCGCGAGGTCGAGCGTATCTGCGAATACATCTCCAAACAGCAGGGCTACACCGAGGCCTACACGCTGCCCGACTATACGCCCGACGGCGGCGACGCTCAAATGGGCAGCGAGGAGTCCTCGGCGCCCGTGAAATACGACTCGCTCTTTGCCGAGATCGCCCGCGACGCCGTGTCCGGAGGTCAGATCTCGACCTCGATGATTCAGCGCAACTACGAGGTGGGCTTCAACCGCGCCGGCCGCATTATGATGCAGCTCGAAAGGGCCGGCATCGTCGGCCGCCAGCAGGGGGCCAAACCGCGCGACATCCTCTACCACGACTTGCCTTCGCTGGAGGCGAAATTGCAGGAACTGGGATTGTTTTAAGCCGAGGACTTAAAACAATCCCAGTTCCTGTGGTTAAGAATTAAAAATTAGGAATTGAAAATTGCGGGAGCTGACGCTATGGGGAGACGAAAATTTTTCATTTTTCATTGTTTCATTGCCGTATTGTTTTGCGGCATATTGCAAGGCAATGCGGCGCAGCCTCGTGCCACGGAGATACTGGAACGCCTTGCGGCGGGATTCCGTGAGATGGACGGCTACGGCGTGAAGTTCGGGGTCGTCTCGGGCGACTACGAAGCCCGCGGCAGCTATGTCGTGGAAGGCGACAGCTATTACCTCGTGCTGGGCGACGCGGAGGTTTTCGCCGACGGAGCCGTGCGCCGCGAGGTCGACAACCGCCGCCGCGAGGTGACCGTTACGGAGGTCGACACTGCGAGCCGCAACATCCTGAACAATCCGGTCCGGGCCTTCGATTTTCTGGGCAGCGAATATACGCCGTCGCTCGTCTCCGAAGCCGACGGCCGCGCCGTCGTGCGGCTGACGCCCGCCGCCGGGAACGACTCCCCGGCAGGCGATGTCACGCTGACGGTCGACACCGCTACGATGCGCCCCCGCTCGCTTTCGTATGACTACGACGGCGAACAGGTGCTGGTGAACGTGCTGGAGGTCGCGCCCCTCGCTGGGCACGTCCGGCGGTTCGATAAAAATGCCTATGCCGGATATGAATTCATAGATTTTCGGTAATTTTTGATGAAATGAAACACCGGGCCGCCATGCGATTGCGTACATGGCGGCCCGATGTGTTTTCGGTCTGACTATTATTACAAATCTTCGCCGTCGGCTTTATTATATTCATTCTCGTAAAACATATAGATGCTTGAGTTCAACTTATAAATGCAACTTTTTGGGTGCGGATA
>UMHU01057777.1_pt1 | contig 10775 bp, 7 predicted proteins | sample 1965591 | NCBI WGS metagenome assembly UMHU01 (sample SAMEA4836101, study PRJEB28245) | human gut metagenome | biome: gut microbiome; material: fecal sample | place: Denmark | collected 2008
CGCACAGCCACCCACACGGCGCCTTTCGATGCACTCCCCTTCCCTATCATTTCAAGAATCCACACCTCTTCGGGATCGGCAATCGAAAAACTCTCACCACTGCTGTAATAGCCGTATTTCTTCACCAAGTCGGTCATCACGGTTATTGCCTCCCGGGCCGTTCTCGCCCGTTGCAGGGCCAACTGCATGAGACTACCGTAATCGATGATTCCCGTCGTATCGATCAATTCGGGACGTCCGCCAAATGTCGACTCGGTGATCGAAAGTTGGTGTTCGTTCATAAATCCTACCACTTTATAGGTATGCTCGACTTGCGGAATTTTTCCCAACGGCTTATTCGTATCGCAATCCCGTATTTCTATCTTACTGCCTTTGGGGTGATCGGCAGCCGGAGTAAACGAAAGCGCACCGTACAAGGTATGCGAATCGGCCGCATAGGTTATAAGAGTAGAACCGTCGACGGTTGCCTTGCGACCGGCCAAAAGGCTGGTACATGCATAAATGGTCGTAACGACAAATAATAAAGATACGGTAACAAATATTCTTTTCATAGGTCAATCATATTAAATGCTTTTTAAATCAATTTTTTATTCCAAGCTCTTATATTATACCCCCCCAATTGCTTAAATGGTTATACAAATATAGTAAAAATATATCTACTATACCGTTTTTATAAAAAAAGAGCAATCCTTGATTTATTGATGCATACGACAAAACCATGAACAAAAACAACTCCGACTTTGAACAGCATAATAAAATTCAAGAAAGGAGCCAATTATCGGAAAGTTTTCAGAAAAGAATCATAAGAAATAGATTGTTTGAGAATTAGGACAAATTCTTCCCCCCAGTCGTCAGAATAAAAACATTTTTATTCTGAGCATATACGAGAGATCTCATGTTCGGAGAAAAATTATTCTCCTTATGAAAAATAAGAGAAAGATTCTTTTCTTTACTCATGCTCCATTCAGGATAACCAATACCCAGATATTTTCTCTTTTAAAAATCTCATAACGGATTATTACAGACCCATCGGAAACAGTGGACTATAAACAAAAAAAAATTGATTGTCTCACGACAACCAATCTCTGTTAACCTTAAATCTAATACCATGAAAAACACAGTGCAAATATAGGGCATTTTATGTTATACAACATAGTTTTTGAGCATAAAATGCAACATATTTGCACTATTTAACTTTTCAGGGTATAAAATGACATCACTCGGCTATTTATAGCCGTCATATTCTTCTTTATTCGGGAATATGCTGTCCCAAATCGTATCTTCGCGAGAAATATAATCCTGATAAAAAATCAAAAACGCCTTTCTCTCATTATACCCTTTCGACATACACCATTCGGTGAAATTTTCTTTCAACTCCTCATCAGCCTCTAACAATGAAAGAAATTGGGCTTCGGCCGACTCCACTTCGGGATACTTCTTGATAATATCGACCAGTAGTTCTTCAACATCAAAATAATTCATACGCAAAAGTCAAGATTAATAGAGATCACTTAATAAAACACTTTTTGCTGCATTTTGTTCTTTTATCCTCAAATATATATAAATTTCCCATACAACACAAATTATTGTACATAAAAAAACAGGCTGTTGCGATTCTGTAACAGCCTGTTTTTTACCTTTTCTCCTATAAGACATCTCAAAAGCGCACCATGAGTTCAATAACGATTTTATCTTTTTCCGAAACAGCCACTACGGCATCTTTCTTATAGAAATAATTTTCATAATTGATACGCAAATCGGCAATGAAAGGTTTTGCCAGGCTCAAAGTCGTTCCTACGGTAATACGCTTACGTGCAGCATCGTTTACGACCAATGATCCGTTATCACCGACCTTCCCATTACTATGATCACTCATGCAATCGAATCGACCGAGAAACGATATTTTTTGAAAAACTTTTGGCAGGGGTTGGTCGTAGCAAACAAATCCATTGAACGCATCAACATTTGAAAATGTACCATTCGCATAATGTTTCCGCAAAAATTCTGCCTCGACATGCCACCGCCCGGACTGATAATATGCGCCTATATCGTACATATGAATATCGACTTTTTCGGGCGAAATCTTCTGTACACTGCCCACCAAATTAAAACCTTTGGGTAATTGCAGATGTGCTTTGGCCGAATAATTGATGCGATTTGTCCAGAAATCTTTTTGGTCGGTCAACCCCGACCCGTTGAAAATACCGGCTTCAAGCCGAATAGGAATTCCTACCTGTAATGTATATGCCAATGTCGCACCGACATCCCGCACATTCCCCACTTGCTTGGCGATAAACGACCGGTTGGCAAAATATTGCTGGTGAGGAGAACGATGAGCATCGATGGTAAAAGGGACACGCATCTGTCCGATTGTAATATCGAATGTCGGGAGCGGCGTTACACGGGCATAAGCGTCGAGCATTTTTATTGCCCCCTCATCAGAAAGGTCGATTTCTGCTTTATAGGAAACGATAGGAGCGACATTTCCCGTAAGACTGAACCGGGCGTTACGAACCTCAAAGCGTCCCTCTTTTTCTTCGTACTGATACTCGTATTTTCCTCTTATCGTACCATGTATTTTAGGAATATAATCGGTCTTTTTCTGGGCATACCCCACCCCTGCAAGCCCTATCAAAAGGCCTGTACTGATGATAATTTTTCTCATATTCGTCGATTTTTCCGGTGAAGCTAAGCCTGATTCAATTTACGGTCTGCCCTCAACATATGCCTCAACAAGGAGACGGTTTCTTGCGATTCTTGCAAAAGGTTGAGATACACATATAAAACACTTATATATTCGCTCCGCTCCTCGTCCTGAATACTTTCGACCAAAGCCTTACGTTTTCGAGAAAACATATCTTTCATTCTTTCACAATCGGCACGCAGCTCGATTGTCTCTTCAAAACGTCCGTTTCTCAAAATCGTCAGAGCCTGTTCAAAAAGCAAGATGACGCCATTTTTCATGGGAACGAATTCATCGATGAACTTTTGAGGAAGCGGCGTAAAATTGTTATCGATATGTTCGAGACACGGCTCGCAGATACGGCGCAAACTATACATAATCTGCTCGCAACTGTTGCACCCCAAATGGAACCATGTATTTTTCTCAATGGCTATTTCTTTTGTTACACGGTGCATTCCCAACGTCTCTTTACGGCGCACATTTTTCAAAATACTTTTCTCCTGCCGCAACATGGTATCTGCCCTACGCAACATTCTCAAATCTTCGTGAATAAATCCATCGGTTATATTACCATATATCTGTATCGCGTCGGAAAGGAAGATACAACGGTTCTCAACGATATGACGATGCAATAAAGTCCATACCTGTCCTTTGTCTTTCGTCGCCAACATATCGTAGAATATCGTATCTTTTTTCTCCGTCTTCGATTTCTTGCGATAAATGATATTGCTGCGAATCAACACGCCTACGCCCAATACGACGATCGCAATGGCTGCCCATACCCCGCCGAAATACATGATAAGAGCTATGGCAAAAGCTATCAGAAAGGCCGCACCGGCTGTTATAAACCAACCACCTATCACCGAAAGGACTCCGGTAATACGGAACACGGCGCTTTCACGTCCCCATGCCCGATCGGCCAAAGAGGAACCCATAGCCACCATAAATGTTACATAGGTCGTGGAAAGAGGCAATTTAAGAGAGGTTCCCATCGCGATAAGCAATCCCGCCAAAACCAAATTGATAGAGGCCCGTACCAAATCGAAAGCCGCCCCGTTCTCGATTTGTACTTCATCTTGATTGAAACGGCTATTGATCCAAAGGCGTACTCTCTCGGGAGTTACATCTACCACCCATGCGCTGACCGAAGTAAACCAACGGACAAGGTTGCGTGCCACGCGTGAAGATCCGAACACCTCATCGCCCGTATCCTGCCGAGAAAGATCGACCGACGTTTTCACAACATTGTGCGCTTTTTTGGACGTCGCCAAAGAGAAAACCATTATCGCGCCGGCCGCTATCAGGAAAAACAAAGGCGTCTTGGCCGGGCCGTTCAACGAATCCATCAAGAAACCTGTCGGATCGCCAGCCCCGTTTGCCATATAATCCTGATAGGAAGAATATCCGGCCAACGGCACACCGATAAAATTGACCAAGTCGTTTCCAGCGAAAGCCATTGCCAAAGAAAATGTTCCGACAAGAACGACCACTTTGAAAACATTCACTTTACACCAGTGCAATATCTGCATCAAAACTGTAAAGAACACTAAGCAACCACCCAGTATAAGCGCCGTATGATCATGTACAAAAGCTTTATTCTCCGCCGTCATGAAAGAGAGATCTTTCACCCCTTTTATAAGCATGAAATAGATAATCGCCGTTACTGCTATACCGCCGAACAACCCGGCTTTCCATCGCATCTTGCTCTTATAGTTGAATGTAAATATGATACGGGAAATATATTGCACCAAAGCTCCGAAGAAAAAAGCGATAGCCACGGAAAGGAAAATACCCAGAATCACCGACAGGGCTTTCTCGGTATTCAACAGTTCGGCAAACGTAAGCCCGGTCGTATCGGAAGCCAATTTGACCAAAGCCAATGCAAACGAAGCCCCTAAAAGTTCAAAGACCATCGAAACGGTTGTCGACGTAGGCATTCCCAAAGAGTTGAATATATCGAGCAGTACGATATCTGTAACCATCACGGCCAGAAAAACATACATCAATTCATAAAAATAAAATTGCTCGGGACGGAAAATTCCATGCCGAGCTATATCCATCATACCGTTGCTCATCGACGCTCCGCAAAAAACGCCTATGGCGGCAATAATGATAATTGTCCTGAATCGGGCAGCTTTCGCTCCGATAGCAGAATTCAGAAAGTTCACAGCATCGTTACTCACACCCACCCACAAATCGAAAATGGCCAAAAGGAACAAAAAGATAACGAAACCTAAAAAAATTGTATCCATGTTTTTTAAAATTTTGGTGCAAAGATAAGGGCATTATATGAGGAAAATACAACAAAGTTATTACATTTTTATTACAAAAAATGCGACATAAAAAATCAAAAAATCCTTCACCATATTTTACCGTTCCCTTCCCGAGGTATTCCCGATAATTACTATCTTTGCATCGCTATTTATAAAAAGGTATGATTATCAACGAAAGAGAGACTCGTAAAGAGTATATGCTCGAAGCGGCCAAACAAATCATGCTGGCCGCCCGCACGGCTCCCAAAGGTAAAGGTGTCGATATTATAGAAATCATCACACTAAGCGATGAAGACATCGATGCCGTATCGGAAGAGTTGCTCCGGCTCGCCGAAGAAACCGGCATGAAGTTCCTTATCCGGGACAGCGAAAGCATACAAAGCGCCGACGCCATGATTGTCATCGGAACACGTCAGGCTCCGCAAGGTCTTAATTGCGCCTATTGCGGCTATGCGACCTGCGCCGAGAAACCGCAAGATACACCCTGCGCCATAAACTCCATCGACGTGGGAATTGCCATCGGTTCGGCTTGCGCCAAAGCTGCCGATTTGAGAGTCGACAGCCGGGTCATGTTCTCGGCCGGTTGGGCCGTCGAACGGCTGGGCCTGTTGAAAAATTGCCGCCAATGTATCGCCATACCCATCAGCGCGTCATCGAAAAACCCCTTCTTCGACCGTAAACCCAAAGAAAACAAGTGAAACAGACCGATTATATACTTCCGGCCGAATGGTATCCGCAATCGGGCATACAACTTACATGGCCCCATGCCGGGACCGATTGGTATGACATGCTCGATGAGGTGGAATCTTGTTTTACCGATATAGCCCGGGAAATTTCCCAAAGAGAACCGTTACTGATCGTCGCACCCGACATAGACCTTGTCCGCAGCCATATTGAAGCAAAAATCTGCGGGAAAAACATCAAGTATCTCCAATGTGAGACCAACGATACTTGGGCACGCGACCACAGCGGCATCACCCTCATACAACCGGAAACCGGCCAAACCCGGATTCTCGATTTCGCGTTCAACGGTTGGGGTCTGAAATTCGCCGCCAATTTCGACAATCTGATTACCAGCCGTATCAATGAAAACAAGCTGTTCAACGGGGAATATGTCAATCGGTTGAACTTCGTTCTCGAAGGCGGCTCCATCGAGTCGGACGGCAAAGGGACTCTGCTCACGACATCGGAATGCCTGCTCTCCCCCAACAGAAACGGAGAATGGGATAAAAAGCAAATCGAAAGTTATCTGAAAGAAAACTTCTCGGTGCAACAAGTATTATGGCTCGACCACGGATTCCTGTCGGGCGACGACACCGACAGCCACATTGATACACTGGCCCGCTTGTGTCCCGACGACACAATTGCATATGTACGTTGTGCAGATAAAGACGACATGCATTATGAGGCACTCTCCGAAATGGAACGGCAACTCCGTTCGTTCCGTTCGCTCGAAGGAAAACCCTTCCGTCTCCTGCCATTGCCTATGGCCGCCCCCATTTATCATGAGGGAGAACGATTACCGGCCACATACGCAAACTTTCTCATTCTGAATCATGCCATTTTGTATCCCACATACAGCCAACCTGACAATGACCGGGAAGCTGCACACATTTTGCAACAAGCTTTTCCGGGATATGAAATCATAGGAATCGACTGCCGACCGCTTATCAAACAACACGGATCATTGCATTGCGTTACCATGCAATATCCGAAAGGCGCCCTAAATATCTGACAACGCATCATGGAAAAGAAAATCACCGTAGGTCTGATACAACAGTCCAACACTCCTGACCGGGAAGAAAACATGCTCCGACTCAAAGCCGGCATAGAACGTTGCGCCAAGCAGGGCGCCCAACTCGTGGTACTCCAAGAACTGCATAACAGCCTGTATTTCTGCCAGACCGAAAATACCGAATGTTTCGACTGGGCCGAAACCGTTCCGGGGCCGTCGACCGACTTTTACAGCAAGATCGCTCGTCAATCGGGTATCGTTCTCGTTACTTCGCTTTTTGAACGCCGGGCTCCGGGACTGTATCACAATACGGCCGTCGTCTTCGACAAGGACGGATCCATCGCCGGGAAATACCGCAAAATGCACATTCCCGACGACCCTGCCTACTACGAAAAGTTCTACTTTACACCGGGCGATCTGGGATTCGAACCCATAACGACCTCGATAGGCCGTCTGGGTGTATTGGTATGTTGGGACCAATGGTATCCCGAGGCCGCCCGTCTCATGGCTCTGCGAGGGGCCGATCTGCTCATCTACCCCACCGCCATAGGTTGGGAAAGCAGTGATACCGCCGAAGAAAAAGAGAGGCAACGCAATGCATGGATCATTTCACAACGAGGTCATGCCGTCGCCAACGGACTTCCGGTCATATCGGTCAACCGTGTCGGCCACGAACCCGATCCTTCGGGGCAGACCCGCGGCATACAATTCTGGGGAAGCAGCTTTGTCGCCGGTCCGCAAGGTGAAATTCTGTGGCAAGCTCCAAGCGACATGGAATCCGTTCACACGGTAGAAGTAGACCTTTCCCGCTCGGAACAGGTGCGTCGTTGGTGGCCTTTCTTACGAGACCGGCGTATCGATGCATATGACAATATAACCCGACGTTTTATCGACTAAATACTAAAAAAACAATTATATATGAATCTTTTAGCTGAAATCGCACCGCACATCTACTATGTGGGAGCAAATGATCGTAAGACCCACAAATTCGAAGCACTTTGGCCGCTTCCATACGGCGTCTCGTACAACTCCTATTTGATCGTCGATGAAAAAGTAGCGCTTATCGATACGATAGAAGCAAGTTGTACCGAAACCTATCTCGACAATATCCAGAAGATTCTGAATGGCCGCACGATCGATTACCTTGTTATCAACCACATGGAACCCGATCACTCCGCATCTATTGCTGCCGTAAAACGTGCTTATCCGCAAATAGAAATCGTAGGAAATGCCAAAACGCTCGATATGGTAAAAGGGTTTTACGGCATTACCGACAATACGATTACAATGAAAGAAGGCGACTCGCTCTGTCTCGGTTCGAAAGAGCTGGTATTTTACTTGATTCCTATGGTACATTGGCCCGAAACCATGGTATCGTACTGCCCGCAAGAAAAGATTTTGTTCTCGGGAGATGCTTTCGGCTGTTTCGGCGCTCTCGAAGGTGGCATCGTAGACACTCAACTCGACTGTGAAATATATTGGGACGAAATGGTCCGCTACTACGCCAATATCGTAGGCAAATACGGTGCACCCGTGCAGAAAGCTTTATCGAAACTTTCGGGAGTTCCTCTTGAAATGATATGCTCGACCCACGGTCCGGTGTGGAAAGAAAACATTGCAAAGGTTATCGGCATATATGACAAACTAAGCCGGTACGAGGCAGAAGAGGGTGTCGTCATTGCTTACGGAAGCATGTACGGACATACGGCACAAATGGCCGAAGAAATCGCCAAAGAGCTGGCTGCCAACGGCATAAAAAATATTGCATTGCACGATGTTTCGGTATCGGACAAGTCGTATATCCTGCGCGATATTTTCAGGTATAAAGCCTTGATTATCGGAAGCCCAACCTACAATACCCTACTTTTCCCCGACGTAGAACTCCTTGTGTCGGCTCTCCGTAACCGGGAAATAAAATCACGCATCTTCGGTTGTTTCGGCTCATATAGCTGGGCTTGTCGTTCGGTCAAGGAACTGACCGCATTCGGAGAGCAAATGCATTGGGATATGCCCAGCTGTCCGGTCGAAATGAAACAAGGCGGAAACGACGAATCGATGCAGCAATGTCGCGAACTGGCCAAAGCGATTGCCGCCAAACTACAAATGGCGTAATCATATTCCATACGAATAAAGAAAGGAGGCAATATTGCCTCCTTTCTTTATTTAAAGCCGATCTACTTTTATCCATTTATGCTCTGCTCCGGAATATCGGGAAATATATTCTATATTGTTTACAAGAAAATAAAAGACTTTTGATTATATTTGTGAAATATAGGATACGGTCTTGCAATAGTCAAATTTAAACACTTCGTTTTTATTTGACTCGGTATTCACATTTTCGTATTATTTGTCAAAAGAAATTATGCTGTGAGATTTTCGCTGTAAAAATACCGGAAAGGATAACTCATCGAAAAACATGTAGCTTATCAATTACAGCGCGAACCTTACTCGCCATTCCGTTCTTCGGGAAATAGAAATATCAAGACGATACCATGAAAAAACGGTCAACGAATGAAATACCATATAAAAAACTGACAATCGCAATCGTTCTATCGATTTTATTCGTCATAAACGGGTACGGAGAGAAAAATTTTTGGAGATTTCAAGTTATTGAAACGCCCAATTATGTCGTCAAGTCGATTCTGCAAGATAGCGTGGGCCTGATTTGGCTGGCTACCAACGATGGTCTTTACAGATACGACGGAAGCGACATCAAACCATATTTTCCGATTCCCGACTGTCCGTTATCATCGAACCGCATAGACCGTATTCAAGAACACGCTTCTCACCATATCTTATGCCAACAACGGAACATAATTATCATGTTTGACCGGAAACGTGAAAAGTTCGGTAACTTGCCCGAAGATTTGCAGAAATTAAAAGACATACGGGAATACAAACGAAACAAAGCCGTACCCAACGACCGCTGGCAGGAAATTCTGGCATCGGTAGAGTGCCCCGAAGTCGACCGCATCTATATGCACACATACGATCGCGACAGCAACCTGTGGGTAGGGACAAGCGGCGGATTGTGGCTAATCACCCGTCAAGTATCTCTGTTCGATCATATCGACAGAAAAAGCGAAGTGGTTACTTTTTTCCGCGATGACAAACATCATGTATGGGTAGTATCGACCGACAACCGCATACAAATACACGACGCAACCATGAATCCGCTCGGTTATCTCTCTCCCGACGGACGCATCGTAAAAGATGATACCGTCTTTCCTTATCCTGTACATTCTATCAAACAAGATCGTCGTGGAAATATCCTGATGGCTGCAAGAGAAAGCGGGTTACTCATATTGCAACCAAAAAACGACGGGAACCAATTCAAAATCAGGCAACTCAAAGCCAATGCAACAAATCCGGAATATCCCGACTTCGATAACATATACGAAATCCACATCGACCGGCAAGGTACATTATGGGTCGGCGGACAATACGACAAACTCAATATCGCCCGCCCGGACAGTACGGGCTCATATATTTTTTCCAATGCATCGACCGGTTTGAGTAAAGTTCAGGGTAAAATTCCCGAATCGGTGAGAAGTTTTCTGGAACTCAAAGAGGACATCCTGCTGATTTTCTCCGAGAACGGCTTATACTGTTGTAACACACGTTTCAACGATTACAGCGAACTCCGGTTCTATCATCAAACGCATGACAAAACCGATACGACTTCTCTCCCGCAAAACAACATATTGGCTGTTACGCAAAGCCATAACGGAGAGGTCATACTTTCCTGCGGAGGCCAGTTATGCGAAATCGTCGGAAAAAACTACCTGCAAGAAAAAATACCTTTCCGAAAAATCGACACGCCCCAATTCCCCGCTTCGGTTGCCGCTTTGTGCAGCGACGATAAAGGCTTGGTCTGGGGGGTTACCAATCGCTCGGTATTCTCCTACGACCCGATAAAAAAAATCATAAACCATTACCCACCCTCTTCCCCCAAAGAGGTAAGGCATTTTTCTGTCAACCCGTTTTTCGTACTGAACGATTCTTGTATCATGAAAGGGTGTCGAGAAGGTTGGATACAATTCGATCCCCGGAAAGTTGCCAAACGCCCAAACCTCGCACCCGT
>UMHU01081667.1_pt1 | contig 10682 bp, 6 predicted proteins | sample 1965591 | NCBI WGS metagenome assembly UMHU01 (sample SAMEA4836101, study PRJEB28245) | human gut metagenome | biome: gut microbiome; material: fecal sample | place: Denmark | collected 2008
TAACCAACGGTTGGAAATCGGGATCATCGGTCAATACGCTGATGTTATCGCCGAGTTTTATATTTTTACCTAAATCCGAAAATGAAATATCATCTCTTTTAATCTCAAACTCACATAATCCCGAATTGCAATCCATGGCCAAATACAAATTATCATAAGTATAATACATTCCTCCATCCATGTTGATACCATTTTCTCTCCAAATTTGATCTTCTATTTTTTGTGCTTTACCGAAAGCTTTTTCCACTTCCTCTGTGGTATAGAAATGACCCACCACCAAGGCATAGGCCGTATCGACATCGTTCCGGTAAATATATCGATTATCTACGGCCATTGTTGTCCTCGTCCCTTCTTGCAAAACAATGACTTGACCGCCTACCTCCACCCTACGGTCTTGGCCTTTGAGCGTAAAACACAAAACCATGAACACGAAAAATACCACAGACCTACACATTTTCATATATTTATCCTTTTTATAGACCGACATTTCGTTTATATACCAGCTTGCCGTTCTCTACCACTATGGCGTCTTCGTAATACTGCACTACGCTACCCGTATATTCCGTCGACGGCTTCTCTACCAATAACGGTATCCTATCATATTGACCCGCAGAATTTTTCGTCATCTTTTCTACCATGCTCCGCTTCTGGTATACGATAGAGATGTCTTCGTCAGTGGAAAGTACTACCGTTACATATCCGGGTTGTTCGTAGGAACATTCGAAAAACAAGTAGGCTACACTCGTACGGGAAACCGGTAACATCACAAAATAACAGTCTTCTTCGGTCGGATAACTTGCTGTTCCTTTCCGATGAGACCTCGCCCAACCGTCGAAATACTCTATATGCACCATTTTTTTACAGATTCGGTTCATTATCGATATTATTTGTATATCTCCGCCGTCTTCCTCAAATTGTCCCGGATTTTTTTCTATATACTCTATTGTCGCGGGTGCATGTGCATATTTATATAATTCCACCACATTTACTGCATCGACTTCTCGACACACACGACGATATTCTCCATACCCCCGGGCCTCTTCATCGCCCGACAGGGTATCTACATATTCCGGCCTCGCTATGATTTTCCCGTTCACTATCGTGTACAAGTCTTCCTCTGCGGAATAGACATACAGACAAGGCATCAACAATACCACTAAGCTCCACAATTTTATATTCTCTTTTTTCATATACTTCCTATCTTATGGTTTATAATAAAAAAATTCCATATCGTTCCATTTCTTTACCCCGAATCCTTCACTCAACTTTACCGATTCTGATCTATGATCTGGTCCTGTATCCAAAGTATATGGTACATTACATTGATAAGTACCACTGTAAGACATCCTTTCACCATACATAATAACCGAGACATGGCCGGATTCTCCAGATACGTTTTGCCAACTGGCAATGATAAAATGACCTTTATTTGCCATATCCTGTATCGACTTTAATGAGGCCGCTATATCCGATGTCTTCGGGATTTTCACCCATTCCGGTGAAGATCTCATATAATCAATCATATCATTAGCCCTCATATTATTTAAGTTTTTCTTCCCTGTCAACGACTCGAACATTTTCGCTACCCCTTGATTGCACCGGGCTTTCTTCTTTCCAGTTTTCTCTTGGACGTCCAAATTTAATACATATTCTATGGCATTCTTCGCTGCCGAAATTATTTTTTCCAATGAATATATACCCGGTTTCACCGTTGTCCCGGAACCGGAACTCGATCCACCTCCGGGTTTTCCACTACCGCCACCTCCGCCTACTCCGGGATATTCACCTTCTTCGATTTCCAAATTACCATCGATAGTAATACTGTCTTGTTTTTCTATCTCATGTACCCACATGTGATAATCTATGTCATCACAATCGACTTTTATAAAACATGTTTTACAAGCACAGACCTCTATTTCCTCATCATCTTCACAAGGCACGGGAGATATGCCAAAATCGCATATATAATAACCGTTCTCTTTCCCGTTGGTCTGCGCCGACAATGTAGTCATTCCTCCTATCGTGAACAAAAACAGCATCAAAAAGTTTCTTAAACAAGCGGTACTCATACGCCACCTCCTTTCCGTACGATGACCGTCTCGAAAGTCGCGTCTCCGGCGAAAAGTTTCAACAGATAGGTTCCGTCGGGCAACGACGGCGCAACCTCCACGGTATGCGCCCCCGGCTGCATCTCGCCCAACCGGGAAAAATAGACATTCACGCCCGTTACGGTATAAATACCCATATACACCTCGCACACCCCGCCAAGCTCGAAATGCGCACTGAGCCGGTCGACGAAAGGATTGGGATAGGTATAAATACGGCTCTCGCCTGCCAAACCGTCCCCGTCGACACGACGGGTGTAGAAACAGATAGGACGCTCGGGCTCTTTCTCTTTGAGCGAATGCATGGAGATATTCCCCATAAGCATATCGCCCGTGAAAGCCACCCGTGCCGTATCGAACGCATACCACATGCCCCGGGGCGTGTAATGGTCGCGCCGCTTCTGCGTCGTGTTATCGAAAGTCATCACACCGTCGGCATACACGCCCGACAACAACACCGTATCGCCGCCCTCGACCCACAGACCCGAAAGACCGCCCACGGTCGAAAGATCCAGTTCCAAGCTCTTTTTGGAAAGAATATGTTCCCCGCTCCAATCATAGACGACAAGTGTACCTGCGTACCGGCCATCTATCGCACCGCCTTTTTCCAATGGCGTAATCCGGGTATATTTCTCGGGTATTTCTCCATCATAACCTTCGGCCTCGGTCTTGTTCTCGATGACATACTCGGGACGGTCGGTGAGCAGTTCCTGCACGGCGTAGGAATAGTTCATATCGGCCGCCGCACCAAGCCACAATTGCGCATACTCCTCATCGCGCTCCACACCGTAACCGTTGCGGTAACACAACCCCAACATATACATGCAAGGGTCATAACCTATTTCCGCCCCCTTGCGGAAATAGTCTGCCGCCCCGGCATAATCCTGCCGACAGCCCAGTCCCTTGTAAAGCATATAACCTACCGTGTAACAGGCAAACGGATAACCGGCACGGTGAGCCGTAAGATAATAGTTATAGGCCGTCTCGAAATTCTGCTCCAAACCATACTGCCCGTAATGGTAGGCCGTACCTATATTTACGAAGGCCAACGGATAACCGTTGTTTCCGGCCGTTTCGAGCCAATAAAGGCCGGTCTCGACATCTCTCTCCACTCCCGCACCTTTGAGATAAAGGACGCCGAGAGCATTCATGGCTTGCGTGTTGTTACGGGCAGCCCACTGCTGCAACAACTGCACGGCTTGCAACGTATCGATGCGCCCGTAACTTCCCGTAAGAAGAGAAACGGCATATCTTACACTATCGGCCGCCTCATCGGCGCGTACCGGCATATTATGTCCCCCACCCGCGAGGATAAACACCAACACGGAAATCAAAAGATGTTTCTTCATGGCATTATTGATTTAAAATATCGACATACGGTCTTTGCTCTCGTTCTCTTTCTGTTTCTTCTTTTCTATATCCTCCCGCAACAGCAGCGACTTGTACATGCGGTATGCCTCGGGCCGCTCGGGAGCCAACGCCCGGAGTGCCTGTTTCTGCAAATCGGGCTTGTTCTTGAAGATGACTTTTACGACCATCTCTTTCTGCAAATAATGGTATATCTGGGCACACGCCCGGGCGCTATCGTAACGTTGCGTGAGGTCGTAGTCCTTTATCTTCTGCCATACCTCATCGAGCTGACGATTGATTTCGGTATTATTGAACAAGCGTATATACCGGCTCACCTCTTTGTCGGGCAGTACCGCTTGCATGGCTGCTATATCCTCATCGTGCAAGTCGATCGAGGGGTCGGCCCTCTTTTCACGGCACATGGCCAACGCCCGCACCATCAGGCTGTCGTACTGGGCTTCGGTGATAAAACGCCCCGGAGGCGCGGTCAATATCCTACTGGTGTAGTAGCCCGACAAGTCGTTGCGCAACAACAGTATGGCATCGATAGAATCCTGAAATTGGGCATCGACTTTCTTTTTGGCCGCATAACGTTTCCCGGCATCGTCGGGATAGATATAGTCGTAAGTAAGCCTGCGCCGTTCGCGCAAAGCGACATACCTCGCCAAATCGGATATTTTATCGTGCGGTATCTTATACGTCTGGCGCAGCTCATAGTATTTCTCCCGCCCGCTGAAATTCACCGCCGAATCGATTTCGGCCTGATACAACTCATACGCCACTTGCTCTGTGATCGTCATGCGCAACGGCGATACCCTATGATATTGCGCCTGAATACTCATCGCATAGCCACTCAACAAAAAGAGGAGGATAAACAATCGTTCCATAGTCATTAAATTTAAGATTCGTCGACAATATATAAAAACAGATTTAAATAACAAAATTTTTGCCTTAATTTGTTATATAGGTAAAAAATTCAATCTATTTTTGATATATTTCATAACAATAGAAACAGACGCTGGAAATATCAAAAAACATAATCTGCACGCAAAAGGCTTCTCATTCTTTGAAAAATTTATCACCCGTTTTCCGCAACGATAAAAAATATCGAAAATATTTTCTTCCACACTTCCCCTCGTGCTATCTTTGTCGTAATCTTATAAAATATCTGTCATGGAGAAGACATGGAGATGGTTCGGTCCCAACGACCCGATTACGCTCGATATGTTACGGCAAATCGGTGTGGAAGGTATCGTTACCGCCCTGCACGATGTTCCTAACGGAGATGTCTGGGAAATCGAGAATATATCCCGCAGGAAAGCCTATATCGAATCGCACGGCCTGCGATGGTCGGTCGTAGAAAGCCTACCCGTATGCGAAGCCGTCAAATATGGCGGAGCAGAAAGAGACCGGCTCATCGAGAACTATAAAAACAGTCTGGCCAATTTGGGTCGATGCGGTATAAAAACCGTATGCTACAACTTTATGCCCGTCATCGACTGGATACGCACCGACCTGCAACACCCGTGTGCCGACGGTACCACATCGCTCTACTTCGACCGGGCGCGTTTCGCCTACTTCGACCTTCACATTCTCGAACGCCCCGGAGCAGAAAAAGATTATCCCGATCTGCTCCTCGCGAAAGTCGAAGAGATGGGTAAAGTCATCAGCGAGAAAGAGAAAAACGACCTCATCGAGACAATCATCGTAAAGACGCAAGGATTTGTCAACGGGAATATCAAAGATGGAGATGAAAATCCGGTAAAAATATTCAAAAAGCTATTGTCGCACTACGAGGGCATCGACCGTGCAGCCCTCCGCGAAAATATGCGGTACTTCTTGTCGGCCATCATGCCCGTGTGCGAAACATTCGGCATAAATATGTGCGTGCACCCCGACGACCCGCCTTTCCAAGTACTGGGTCTTCCCCGCATCGTAACCGACGAAGCAGACATCGCATGGATACTCCATGCCGTCGACAACCTGCACAACGGACTCACTTTTTGCGCCGGGTCGCTCAGTGCCGGGCCACAAAACGACACACGGGAACTGGCCCGGAAATTTGCCAAACGAACGCACTTCGTGCACCTGCGGAGTACAGATGTATTGCCTGACGGAAACTTCATCGAAAGCTCCCACCTATCGGGGCGCGGACATCTCATCGACTTGATACGTGTTTTTGAAAAAGAGAATCCGCACCTTCCTATGCGCGTCGATCATGGACGCACCATGTTGGGGGACGAAAATCAGAACTACAATCCCGGATATTCTTTTCACGGTCGCATGCTGGCACTGGCGCAAGTCGAAGGTATGATGGCCGTTGTGAAAGACGAACTACAAAAACAAATTTACATACCATGAAACGTACTTATCTTTTTTACCCATTATTCGTTATTCTCTGCCTGTCTCTCTCCCTGCCGGTGAGTGGCAGTGTGCGGGAAAAGTATAACTTCAATCCGCAATGGCTTTTGCATGTAGGCGATATGCACGGAGCCGAAAAAGTAAAATTTCCCGATAAGGATTGGGAAAAAATCACCCTTCCGCGAGCCTTCAACGAAGACGAAGCATTCAAAGTTCCCATAAAGGAAATGACCGACACTGTCGCGTGGTACCGGAAACACTTCAAACTGCCGAAATCGGCCAAAGGGAAGAAGGTATTCATCGAATTCGAGGGTGTGCGGCAAGGCGCCGATTTCTACCTCAACGGCAAACACATAGGACTGCACGAGAACGGTGTCATGGCCGTAGGCTTCGACCTCACCCCTTACCTCAACTTTAACGGGGAAAACGTGATCGCCGTGCGGGTCGACAACGACTGGCAATACCGAGAGAGGGCAACCGGTAGCCGATTCCAATGGAACGACCAAAACTTCAATGCCAACTACGGGGGGATAACCAAAAACGTGTGGCTGCACATCACCGACAAATTATATCAGACATTACCGCTATACAGCAACCTGCAAACTACCGGAGTCTATGTATATGCCTCCGATATAAAAGTAAAAAGCCGGAAAGCGATGATACACGCCGAATCCCAAATCCGTAATGAGCACGACAAACCGATGACCGTCGGCTATGAAGTAGACATATATGACTACGAAGGCAAGCGGGTAAGCTCTTTCTCGGGTACGCCCATAACCGTAAATCCGCAAGAAACCGCAACGCTGGAAGCCTCTGCCCCATTGGAGAATATCCATTTCTGGAGCTGGGGATACGGCTATCTCTATCATGTCGTAACCCGTCTCATCGTCGACAATAAACCCATCGACGAAGTCGTTACGACGACCGGATTCCGCAAGACCCGATTCGGAAGCGGGAAAGTATGGCTCAACGACCGTGTCATACAACTCAAAGGCTATGCGCAGCGCTCGAGCAACGAATGGCCGGGCGTGGGCATATCGGTTCCGGCCTGGCTGAGCGACTATTCCAACGGATTGATGATCGAACACAATGCCAACCTTTTCCGCTGGATGCACATCACCCCGCAAAAACAGGATATCGAGTCCTGCGACAGGGTCGGTGTCATACAGATGCTTCCGGCCGGAGATGCCGAAAAAGATGTGGAGGGACGGCGTTGGGAACAACGTAAAGAACTGATGCGCGACGTCATCATCTATACACGCAACAACCCGAGTATCCTCTTTTACGAATGCGGGAACGAATCCATCAGCCGGGAGCACATGATAGAGATGATCGCGATACGCGACCAGTACGACCCGCATGGAGGTCGGGCTATCGGTTCACGCGAAATGCTCGACATCAGAGAGGCTGAATACGGAGGAGAAATGCTTTACATCAACAAAAGCGAACACCACCCGATGATACAAACCGAATACTGCCGGGACGAAGGTCTGCGCAAATATTGGGACGAATATAGTTATCCCTATCACAAACAGGGAGACGGACCGCTGTATAAAGGGCAAGATGCCTCAGCCTATAATCAGAATCAGGATATGCTTGCCATAGAATTTGTCCGCCGCTGGTACGATATGTGGCGCGAACGTCCCGGTACAGGACGCAGGGTGAATTCAGGCGGCGCGAAAATCATCTTTTCCGATACGCAAACTCACGGGCGCAGCGAGATGAACTACCGTGTGAGCGGTGTCGTCGATGCGTTCAGAATACCCAAAGACGGATATTTCGCACACAAAGTCATGTGGGACGGCTGGGTCGACATCGAAAACCACCATACGCATATCATCGGGCACTGGAACTACACCCCCGACACCCGAAAGCCCGTATATGTTGTATCGTCGGGCGATAAGGTGGAATTATTCGTCAATGGAAAATCAAAAGGATTCGGCCGGCAGGAATACCGTTTTCTCTTCACGTTCGACTCCATACAATGGGAAAAAGGCTGCATCGAAGCTGTCTCTTACCTCGAAGATGGCACAGAAGCAAGCCGGAGCTCCATAAAAACCATCGGAGACCCGAAAGAATTAAAATTGTCGTTGATACAAGGGCCTAACGGAACTTATGCCGACGGAGCGGACTTGGTCCTCGTACAAATCGAAGTTGTCGATGAGAACGGCGACCGCTGCCCGTTGGCCAACAATATGGTAAAATTCGATTTGCAAGGTCCGGCCGAATGGCGCGGCGGTATAGCTCAGGGAAAAGACAATTATGTCCTATCGAAAGAGCTTCCCGTCGAATGCGGTATCACACGTGTCATGATACGGACAACCGATAAATCGGGAAAAATAACCCTAAAAGCCGAAGCCGAAGGATTGCTTTCGAATGAAATAACTTTTGAAACAAAACCCGTCAAAGTCAGAAACGGACTCTCCTCGTACTTCCCGGCACAAAATCTCCCCAGCCGTTTCGACCGTGGAGAGACTCCCGCCACCCCGTCTTACAGAGACTCCAAAGTCGATGTCAAAGTAGACAGTATCATTGCTGGCTGCAACCAAGACGATGCGATGAACAGTATCGACGACAACGAATTGAGCGAATGGAGAAACGATGGAAAATCGAATACGGCATGGATTGCCTATAAACTCGAACGCCGCGCCGAAATCGATGATATATGTATCAAACTCACCGGTTGGAGACAACGTTCTTATCCTCTCGAAGTATATGCGGGAAACACTTTGATATGGAGCGGTAATACCGAAAAAAGTTTGGGATACGTACACTTGCTCATCGACAAGCCGATCCGTTCAGACCTCATAACCATCAAGTTGAAAGGTGCAACTGTCGATTCCGACGCATTCGGACAAATTATCGAAGTTACCGAAGCCCAAGCCGGGAAGCTCGACCTGTTAGACGGCAAGAAAAAGAAGAAAAATGAACTACGCATCGTCGAGATAGAGTTCTTGGAAACACTCGACCAGTAATATCTCTCCTAATCAAAAGGAAATACCCTTTGTGTGTATACACACAAAGGGTATTTCCTTTTATTCATAAAGTAGATTGCGTAAAATCTAACTCATAACAAATTTTACCTCTTTCTCCTCTATAAAAATATGTAAATTTTTTTCAGATCGATTTATTGAGTTTTTATGGGCTTAGTTCGGTGATTTTTCGTAAACTTGTAAAGAAAAATTCTGCGCAACATATATGAAACCATTCTTAGGACAAGTAGCCGAAGCATTTTATCGGGAATATAATCGAGATATACAAAATATGGCGTTTGTATTTCCCAACCGTCGAGCCGGCATTTTTTTCAAAAAATATCTCTCCGACATCATCGACGGTCCCATATTTTCACCGATCATTACAACCGTATCCGATCTTTTCATACAACTGTCGGAATTGCAACCGGCCGACCATATATACCTCCTGTTCTCTCTTTACCGCCACTACTCCGACTTATGTCCGCAAAAAGAGAGTTTCGATGAATTTGTTCCATTGGGAGAAACCCTTCTCAACGACTTCGACGATGTAGATAAATATATGGTCGATGCCCGACAACTTTTTACCAACATTCACGACCTAAAAGAAATCGATTCCCGATTCGGCAGTCCGCTCACCGAAGAACAAATTTTGTATATACGTCGTTTCTGGAAAAACTTCATGCCCATCGGCGAAAGCGATAATAAAAGCCATTTTATCACGCTTTGGGAGATTCTGTACTCCCTTTACGAAAGGTTTAGGAACGACCTGCGCAACAATGGTATGGGCTATGAAGGCATGATATTCAGAGAAGTAGCCGAACGTGCCGATACCGGACTGATTCTCCCCTATCAAAAAATCGTATTTGTGGGTCTCAATGTTCTGAACCGGGCAGAAGAAAGCCTAATGAAAACGTTGAAAAAGAATGGCATAGCCGATTTTTACTGGGACAACAATGCTCCCACCCTGCAAGACGAATACAACAGAGCTTCCTATTTTCTAAAACCGAACGTCAAAGAGTTCCCCTCTCTGCTTCAACTCGAAAAAGAGCAGGGAAATTACGTTTATCCCGATATAGAGCTTTTGGGTGTACCTTCGGCAGTAGGTCAAGCCAAACAATGCGAAATCATTTTGCAGGAATTGATGAAAAGCAATGCCATACCCGCTCCGCAAAAAGCACTCAACACAGCAATCGTCTTGCCGGACGAGCATCTGCTGCTCCCCATGCTTTACGCCATTCCAAGTACTATATCTCCCATAAATATCACTATGGGATATACACTGTCCAACACAACGGTGGCCGGTCTGCTGGATATTCTCGCCGACTTGCAAAAGCACACGCGCCCCAACGGAGATGAAATGCTCTTCTACCACCGAAGCGTATTATCCCTACTCAGCAACCGATACCTGCAACTCTCGGGACAATCTGCAATAAACCGTCTGACCGACGACATTCGTAAACACAACAAAATATTCATTCCTCAAAAAGAGTTGGGGGTAACTCCGTTATTAAAGCGCATTTTCGTACCACTAAAAAACGCCGATGAAGCATGCGATTATTTATTGGATCTGTTGGCAATGCTTCAAGAAGAATTAAATGCAGATACAACCGACAATCCCGACGAAAATTCTCCTGAAATATCCGTCATCGCTCTCGAACGGGAATTTATCTACCATTACTATTTGTCCATAAACCGGTTGAAAGGCATCATGCAGGAAAACCGAATAGAGATGAACGTGGTAACATTTTTTAAATTATTGAAAAAACTCACTGCCGGCATTTCGATTCCATTCGAGGGAGAACCGTTGTCGGGCCTTCAAATCATGGGCGTACTCGAAACCCGGGCCCTCGACTTCGAAAACGTCATTATCCTATCGATGAACGAAGGTGTC
>UMHU01084975.1_pt1 | contig 10676 bp, 13 predicted proteins | sample 1965591 | NCBI WGS metagenome assembly UMHU01 (sample SAMEA4836101, study PRJEB28245) | human gut metagenome | biome: gut microbiome; material: fecal sample | place: Denmark | collected 2008
CAAAAGGTCTTGTAATCGTAATCAGCCAGTCAGGAGAAACAGCCGACAGCCTTGCAGCACTCCGAGAGTCCAAAGAAAAAGGTGTCCGCACAATGGCAATAGTAAATGTAGTAGGTTCTTCCATTGCCAGAGAAGCAGATTCTGTATTCTATACACTTGCCGGACCGGAAATCGCTGTAGCAACAACAAAAGCTTACAGTACACAGCTTATGGCAACCTACATACTTGCCCTTCAGTTCGCAAAAGTACGTGGAGAAATCTCCGATGAGACATACAAAAACATGATTACCGAATTACAGACAATCCCAGACAAAATCGCAAAAATCCTCGATGACAAAGAACGCATCCAGTGGTTCGCATCCAAACAGGCAAACGCACACGATGTATTCTTCGTAGGACGTGGAATCGACTATGCCATCTGTATGGAAGGAAGTTTAAAGATGAAAGAAATCAGCTACATCCACTCAGAAGCATACGCAGCTGGCGAATTAAAACATGGTACGATCTCCCTCATCGAAGATGATATCCTCGTAGTCGGCGTACTCACACAGCCAGACCTCTACGAGAAAACCATCTCCAACATGGTAGAATGCCGCAGTCGTGGCGCATATCTCATGGGACTCACAACCTTCGGTCAGTATAACATCGAAGACAGCACAGACTTTGCCGTATACATCCCGAAAATCGACCCACACTTTGCAACATCTCTTGCTGTAATCCCGTTACAGCTGTTGGGATACTACATTAGTGTTGCTAAGGGATTGGATGTAGATAAGCCACGTAACTTGGCGAAGAGTGTAACTGTAGAGTAGTTGTTATAATTTTATGTGATAGGATTTTTATTGGAAAGTTAGATAGAAGAAAGTGGATAGAGGAGATACTGGGAAGTATCTCCTCTATATTTAGATGTATGGTAGTAAGTTGTAGTAGTCTATGCTTAGATGTTATCTCTAATCAGTATCATAATAGTCTTATGATTATCAAAAGTCCTAAAAGTTCCGCACTCAACTTTTAGGACTGGTTAGAAGGTATTTCCTGGTTCTATTATAAGTTGCCTGCCACTTACAAAAGGAGTAATGTAATGGAAGAATATTTGCGTACCTATTGCGAGATTGATTTAAAAGCAATTAGGCAGAATTATATAAATATTAAGAAAAAGACAAGAGATAATGCGATGACTATGGCTGTCATAAAAGCTGACGGTTATGGACATGGGGCAGTGGAAGTGGCACATTATTTAAATGATATTGCAGATTATTTTGGTGTTGCTACGATTGATGAGGGAGTGGAGCTTAGAAATGCTGGATTAAAGCAACCGATTTTGCTTCTTGGATATAACTCTCCCTCTCTTTATTATAAGAATTTAGAGTATGGCGTAGACCAGACGATTTACTGTTATGATACAGCAAAGGCAATGTCTGAGGCGGCTGTAAAGGCTGGGAAGACAGCAAGAATCCATATAGCATTAGATACTGGAATGACAAGAATTGGTTTATCTCCAGATGAGAAAGGGCTTGCGATTGTAAAGCATATTGCAGAAATGCCAAATATAAAGATTGAGGGATTATTTACCCATTTATCCTGTGCGGATACGACAGATAAGGCATATACAGAAAGCCAGATGAAGAGGTATGATTCCTTTGTGGAACTGCTTGATGAGGCAGAAATTGAAATTCCAGTAAGGCATATCTGTAATAGTGCAGCAATCATGGAATATGATGACCACCGTTATGATATGGCAAGAGCGGGAATTATTCTTTATGGATTGTATCCTTCTGATGAAGTGGATTTTTCTAATTTAGAGCTGACACCTGCAATGAGTTGGTATTCTCATGTAGTGAATATTATGGAGCCGGAGATGGAGCGTGGAGTAAGCTATGGAGCAACGTATGTCGTTGACCATCCATGCCGTCTGGCAACCGTTTCTGTTGGATATGCAGATGGATATGCGAGAAGTCTTTCTAATAAGGGATGGGTACTGATTCACGGTCAGAAAGCACCGATTGTTGGAAGAGTGTGCATGGACCAGATGATGGTGGACATTACGGATATTACAGATGTGAAGCTTGAAGATACCGTTACCCTGATTGGAAAAGATGGGGATAATTATATCAGTGTTGAGGATATGGCAAATCTTGCTGGAAGTTTTAATTATGAGTTTGTTTGTGATGTTGGGAAAAGAGTTCCGAGAGTGTATATAAAATAGCTTGGTTAAAAAGGAATGGATATAGATAGAGAGATAGGGGAATAAAATTATGAAGACAACTTTAGTTATCATGGCTGCCGGTATCGGTTCTCGATTCGGCGGTGGAATCAAACAACTTGCTCCAGTTGGTTTAAATGGAGAAATTATCATGGATTATTCTATCCATGATGCAATAGAAGCAGGGTTCAACAAAATAGTTTTTATTATCCGTAAGGATATTAAGGACGCATTTAAAGAAGCAATCGGTGATCGTATCGAAAGGATTTGTGCTAATCTCGATGTGGAGATTGCCTACGCATACCAGGAATTAGATGAACTTCCAGAAGGTGTAGAGCTTCCATCAGGTCGTACCAAACCTTGGGGAACAGGACAGGCAGTCCTTGCATGCAAAGAAGTTCTGCATGAGCCATTTGCAGTTATCAATGCAGATGACTACTATGGAAAGGAAGCATTTGTTAAGCTTCATGATTTTCTTGTAGGCTATACACCGGAAAAAGCCAATCAGTTCTGTATGGCAGGTTTCATTTTAAAGAATACGTTAAGTGAGAATGGTGCCGTTACCAGAGGTATCTGCGAGACAAATGAGGAAGGCTATCTTACAGCAGTACATGAAACCTCCAATATTGTTAAGACTCCAGAGGGTGCAGCAGTAGATAATGATGGACAGCTCACATCAATTGATGCGGAATCCTACGCATCCATGAATATGTGGGGACTTACACCGGAATTTATGCAGACTTTAGAGGATGGATTTAAAGTGTTCTTTGCTAACATGGGAGACAAAGATATTCTGAAAGCAGAATATTTACTGCCAATCTACATAGATGAACTTCTTCAAGCAGGCAGAGTTTCCGTAAAAGTGCTAGATACGAATGACAAGTGGTTCGGAGTAACCTATAAAGAGGATAAAGACTATGTAGTGAAGTCATTTGCCAAGCTGATAGAAGCTGGTGTATATCAGAAGAATTTATTTGAAGATTTGAAATAAATAATAAAGGAGAACGATGGGAAGTAAGATAATCGAAATATTTAATAAAATAGCATATAATGTATTATCGGCACTGTACCAGCCTTTTTGGGCTGCCGTTCTCCTTGCATTTCTTGCAATGTTCTTATATCTTTATGCGAAAGAACATGAATGGAAGAAGAACGATTTTGTTAGAAATATGTTTGCAACATGGTGGAGAGCATTTAGAAGTTCTTCAAATTTTCGCCGGACATTCTTATTAGCTTTTTATACAGCAATGATATTACTCCGAACAGTTTTAAATCGTGAGATATGGTTTGATCCGCTTGGAAAGCTTTTTGGAGGATGGGGATTATATGAAGATGGACAGTTTACAACAGAATCTATAGAGAATTTCATGTTATTTGTTCCATTTTCTATTTTACTATTGTGGGCATTTCAAAAAGAATTACTTGATGAATCTGAGAATATTAGATTTGGAAAGACCGTTTGGAAAGCCATAAAAGTTGTAGCAGTATTTTCTTTTATGATAGAATTTACTCAGCTATTATTCCATCTTGGAACATTTCAAATATCAGATTTAACCTATAATACACTTGGTGGAGCAGTAGGTGGTGTCATCTATTATTTGGGATATTGTCGAAAGGGAAAGCGAAAAAATAAAATAAGAAACAGAGGATAGCAATCGGGGCATTAGTCCGGAGCAAGGAATCCTCTGTTTTAGGTGCAAGACGATTGGATTCACATGAAAAATAGGGGTTGGAAAATGGCAGGAAGACCAAGAAAAAAACCAGAATATAATCCAGAACTTCAATTTAATCATTTTCTTCAAGAGTTAAGAGATGCCTATGAAGAAGCAGATTCATTAAGATCACTGGCAGATGAGTTAAATATTAGCCTGCTGAAACTTCGTAAGTTACTTATTACTGCTGATGTATTCACATCAGATATATGTACAGAAATCAATGATCTGCATCAATCAGGAAAAAAGATTCCGGAGATTATGAAACTCACAGGTCTTTCTAGAGCATCGGTTCATTCCTATTTGCCCTACACTAAGGGAATTTATAATGCGGCAGAGATAAGTCTAAATGCGGAGCGATGTCGGACATATAAGAATAGGCAAGAGCAGGTTCAGCTTCTACAGGAAATACCATCAGAGGAAAATTTGTGGCAGGCTGTGATTGCATTTCAGGAGTATCCATTTAAAACGGCAACAGGATTACCGTTCCGATATAAATTAAAGATTGGTAAAAATGGAGAGTATAACAAAGAGCTGCTGATAGACCGGAGAGAGAAAAGTAAGAGCCTTGCCTGGAGTAGTGTGGTGCTGGCATTTGAAAATAGTAAGGGTATTTCAGAAGAAGTGAAGAAGCCGAAGGCACTTGGAGATATTAGAGGAGTTTCATACATTTATCCGATACTATGGAGATTTGGTTTGATCAGAGTTCCGGAAGCAATAGAGAAGAAAATGGGAAAGCAGAGATAAATCCCTGCTTTATTGCTCATAAGCGATTGGATTGACATGGATATATTAAAGAGTTTCTCGTAAAATAGAAAATGCATCAATGATTCCTTGTTTATCGTGATGTTCGTTTCCGTTCCTATGAAAAGTTGAGAAGCGAAGGAAAGAGCGTCAGCATTGAGAACTATCAGCGGGTGTATATTGGAAGAATCCAGCTGGGGGAAACTCCGGTAGATATAAAAATGTGCCTGCAGAAACAACGACTGAAGAACTTCAAAGGTCATTCCATCGGATAAATAAAACATAAAAAAATTATTCTGTAAAGTGAAGATATGTGATATAATACCTAAGCTGCCGAACCTCCAGCAGAAAGGAGGTGAATTCCTATGGGAGAAGTATTTACCAGTTTTCTTATCTCTGTCATAGCAGGTGTAGTTAGCTACTACATATGCAAATGGCTGGATAGGGATAAATAGGCAGCTACAGCCTAAACGGAGTAGTTCACCGTGACGAACAAGAAAACCCTCAGAGCTGCAACTCTGAGGGTTTTCGTCTTGCCTATGGGAATTTACCGCATTCCTTAGCTATGCTCATTATATGCTAGAACAGAAAAAAAATCAACTAAGAAAAAGAAAGATATTATTTTTGATGTCATACAGAGAAAAAATGGAGAAGAAAATACCACAAGAATTATTGCACGATAAAAATTTTCTCTTATAGATAGAAAGTTCAATAAAAAGAATGGATGAAAAAACAGCATGACGGTCATATACAGAATATGAGCAATACCGTCAGTTAAATCTTTTTGAAGATTTCGGAAACTACAACAAGGAACAACAGCCGGAACATGAAAATTCAATAGGAAACAATACAGAAGGTACAGAAGCACCTATGGGAGCAACTGTGCCTGATTATCGTATAGAAAATCAAACACAAAGCAATGTAAATATAGAAGAAGGAGTCGATGATAATGGAAATAACGAAGAAAATACCAGTACCAACCTTGGCATTACAGGGCAAATGAGATTCCATTAACATCGGGGTCGGTGTAATCGCAGCATTAGGAGATCCCTCTCATATATGCCTGCTCAGAAACATGAAAGAAAAATCACTGGCAGTAGTAGCCTGTGATGGCAAAGACAATATGTCTATCCGTGTACCGGAAGGTTTCTTAGAATTACATAAGAGCTTCAAAATACATAGCAAGCAGTTTGTATACGAGACATTGACTGGCTGGGGATTGGATTCGGAAAAGACGTACTCTTTTAAGGGGGAGTACCTGGAAGAACAAAAAATGGTTGTTTTTGGTTTGAAGAGTGAAGATTTATAGAAGAATCGTTGTTGAAATATTTCTTGTGTGGTAATATATAATCATAAATATGCTTGACGGATTATATTAAAAGATGAGATGGAGATGTGAAATGACTTTTCAACAGTGGTTTGATAATGAGTGGTATTCTAATTGTTTTACGATTATAACGGTAATAGTATCAGGAATTATTTCATTAGTTATTTCAGCGGCATATTATCATAAAGGAAATAGAAATAATTTGAAAATGAATATTATTCATCCGATAATAAGACTATTTGATGAGGAATATTCTCAGAAAAATTATGAAAATTTATGTGAAATATCCAAAGATTATACTAGTAGATATATGAATAAAAATGAAATGTCATGCTTAAATAAACTTTTAGATGCATATAAGGAAGTTTGCAGATATAATGATGCATCTGTTAATGCGGATAGTTTATTTTCATATTTTGAGTATAAACTTAAAAAGAATAATATTAACCCTAAACCTGCGCAGGTAGAATATGAAGGAGAGTACGTATATGATGATTATCCACCGGATATATTTTTTCTGTCAGAGGGTTTAAAAAAATATTAAAAGAAACACCGTTTGAATTAGAAAGTGCAGAATGCGAAGAGAAAATAAGCACACTTTACAACTGGTATTGTAAGGAATACTATGCAGCAGAACCATTGAAATATTTTGATGATTATTCGTTAGATGAAGTATTAAAAAAATCTAATATACGTGTTAAATGGAACGAAAAATTTGATGAAATTCAAAAAGCAAAGAATAAATTTTTGAATTTAAGAATTGCAAAATAATATACTTTGTAGATAGTATTTAATGAAGTATAGAAAAATAAGATTTTAGAGGAATATTATATATGGATATTAGTTTTATTCTCATGTATATAGTTTTGCCTATTATTATTTCATGGGGCTTGATAACAGGTAAAAGAACAAAAAATCATTTACGGTTAACAACAGTATATGCATTTAAAGGAGGCTTCTATTTATATTCAGCATTTGCAAATCTTTTTTATTACATGAAACAATCTTGGGCGGAAAAATATGTTATTGGATTTGTAATTGCTCTGGCTATTATCGAAGGAATAAATAGTTTATCAGAATGTTACGATCAATCTTTGAAAAATGCTAAAGAATGCCAGAAAAATGATGAGATACGTCGATTGGATGGGAAATCTGGAAGGCATTAAATAGGTTGAGAGGAAAATGAAGTTGTTTACAAGAAAGGGAAAAAGGATGATGAATAACATAGATACATTTGTTGACATTTGTCAGATAGTAACTGCGATAGTAGCTGCAGCTGGCTTTATACTTTCTGTTTTTGTTTATAAGAATACTTTAAATAGAGAACGTAGATTGGATACGTTAAGGACACTTTCAGAACTTAGAGTTAAATATCCTAATACAGAAAGAATGTCTGAGGAGAAAAGCTCTGAATACATAAAAGCGTTAGAGTTTTTTGCTACAGGTGTAAATCAGGAGATTTATGATATTAAAATTGTGAAAAAAATGAGTGGAAATCGCTTAGTAAAACAGTATAATGAAAATATGAAGGATCTAATTGAGAAAAAAAGACATAAAAAAGATGGTAAGAAGAAAGATAGTGAAGCTTATATAGAATATGAAAAAATGATACAGAACTTAAAAGAAATGAAAAGATAAATTTATTGTTATTTTAAAGAAGATGGGGAAGAAAAGTATATAATAGATAAATTAAAACGAATGTTCTGCTTTGTGGAATGATAAGTAGAAAAGAGTTTCTGATTAATTATAAAATCAGAGGCTCTTTTTTTATGTTTAAAAGTTGGTAAGTGGCAGATAGCGAGTACCTTGACTAAATTTTGACCGCCTTTTGGCGGTCTTATTTTTTCTCTGGATTTCTGCACTTTTCAGGAAGACTTGTTGACCACGGTAACAGATTTTCACAGAAGCTCAAGTCTGTATCTTCCATGTGCTGTGATATTTCTTCCAGTAAATATTCAAAATACTCATATGGTTTCAGGTTGTTTGCCTTTGCTGTTTCTGCAATACTATAAATGATGGCACTGGACTGTGCTCCCCGTATCGTATCTATAATCAGCCAGTTTTTCCGGCCGATGCAGAAATTCTTGATTGCTCTTTCCGCCGCATTATTGTCCATCGGCACATTTCCATCTTCCAGAAATACTTTTAAATATTTTTCCTGATTGATTGAATAACTCAATCCTCTTCCTGCCTTGCTCTTTTCTGAGATCCTTCCATCTGCTTTTTTCTCTTTTACCCACGCAAAATAGGCCTCCACCAGTGGTTTCACACTACTCTGTCGGCGTTTTTTTCGTTCTTCAGGTTTTAACTCCTTTAATGTATTATCTACATGGTATATCATCTGAATCTGTTCCAGTGCCTGCCATGCAATACTGCTTTTTCGACTCTTTGACGGAAGGGCTTTTACAGCTTCGTCATATCTTCGTCTTGCATGTGCCCAGCATCCGGCTATCGTCAGACCCTCTTTTTCTTCTCCCAGTTTGTGATATACCTGATAGCCATCTGTTACACAGATCCCTTTATAATCTTTTAAGAATCTTTCCGGATGGTCTGCTTTTCGCGTCTTCTGGTATTCATAAAGGATCACTGCCTTTTTTTCTTTCTCTCCCGTTCGGTAGACCCACATATAACTCTTGCTCCCGGCTTCCCTTCCATCTTTTCTTACCAGAACATGAGTCTCATCTGCATGGATAACAGGACTCTTGTAGATATACTTATGAAGATAATCATAAAATACGGCAAGATACCGGTCTGCACATTCGATTGTCCAGTTCGCCATGTTCTGACGGGTGATGGCAAGTCCATATCGCCCGAACTCTTTTTCCAGACGGGCAAATGGAACTGCGTTGATGTATTTTCCGTTGAGTACGGCCGCCTCAAGAGATGGGGATACAAGACTTCCTCTCAGCAGACAGGCTGGATGTGGGGCTTTTTTCATCGTATCTCCCTCTTTGCTGGCATAAACTCCAACATGATGTTCCTCTACTTCTACTTTTGCAGGGATAAAACGGTACCGTTTGTATATCTCATCAGGCAGCTGTTTCTAGCCCGCCTTTCCAAATAGATCCTCCAGTTCTTTCTCTGTCAGATAGTGTTCTACTTTTACCACCGGTATCCCGGAAAGGTCTTCTTCTCGTTTTCCTTTTTTCTTTACTGGACGTTTTTTTACAGTGGTTTCTTTTTCCCTTTCATCCAGAGCAGCAAGAACCTCTGCTTCATTAAACAGTACCAGTTCCCCATCTACATCTGTAAATGCCAGCTGCTCTGGTACAGGCATCTGTTCCGTCTTTCTTCCAAAACGGTTCTGGTTCATTACTGCCAGCTGTTCCAACACAAGCTGGAGTTTCCCGTCAATCTCTGATAGCTGTTCCTGCTGTGTGAGAAACAACTGAATGAGTGTCTCTTTCGAAAAGGTATTCAGTTTTTCTTCTGTATATTTCATCTGCATAACAGAGGCCTTCCCTTTCTAAAACTATCTTTATTATAGCAGAAGACAGCACTTCTGGCGAATCTTTCTTATCCTTCTTTTCGTCAGTATGACTATAAGGTTTTCGTTCACAGGAGCCATACCTGCCACGAGAAACGGAATGCCTCTTTTTTTAGAAAAACATCATTTGTTTCTTTGTACAGAACAATCCTGGCTTCCAGAATACAAAGAAAAACAGAAAAGGAAGTGATCTTTTCCCTCTTGGAAAGCAGTCTGAAATTTCTACGTTATGCATAAAAGTTACAAAGTATAATCCGGTGCTTTTTTCAATCGTTTCACCTGCTTTTTGGGATGAGTCGTGAGTCTTTCCATAAGCCAGCGAAACTGCTGCTCTGTAATAGAACGAACTTCGGATTCTGTCCTTGGCCACTGAAACTGACCGGCTTCTAACCTTTTATAAAGCAGGAGATATCCATCATTTTCCCAGACCAGCCCTTTGATCCGGTCTGTTCTCCTTCCACAAAAAAGATAAAGGGTATCCGCTTCGATCGCATCTTCTCCCAGATAAGAACGTATGGTATCTGCCAGACGGTCAATCCCGGAACGAAGATCAGTATAACCGGTAACAATAAAGATCTTTTTAAAACAAGTAGCATCATTTAGCACGAGAGACCACCCGTATTATCTTTTCCAAAAGGGATTCTGAAATATCTTCTTTTATGTGGATAACAACTCCATTTATTTCAATAGAGATATCGGAAGGACTCTCCGATCTGGACTGTTGAGTGATCTTTTCAGGGATTTCAACTACCTGCTGGCATGAGACAGAATTGTCTTGGACGTGCTCCAGACAGGCTTTACGGATACAGCGTAAACGATAATAATAATTCGATTTTGAGATACCTTTTGTATCACACCATTGTTCAACTGTCATATCCTGAGGACGGTTCTGACAGTCTTTCACTAACTGAGCCCATTGTTGTAACCGATAATCTACAGCAACAGCCGTGGTGATAGAACTCATAGAAAATGCCTCCTGTCCAGTCCTAAAAGTTGAGTACTGAACTTTTAAGACTTTTAATAATCTTTAGGACTATTATGGCACTGGTTGGAGGTAAAATCCAGATACGGACTATCTACCACTTACATTAATTCTATTAGATAAAAATAAATATATTAATATTAATACCGTTATCATAAAGTTATGGGTAGCGGTATTTTTATATTGATGGATAAATATCTTGGAAAATATTATCAGTATAA
>UMHU01068237.1_pt1 | contig 10674 bp, 9 predicted proteins | sample 1965591 | NCBI WGS metagenome assembly UMHU01 (sample SAMEA4836101, study PRJEB28245) | human gut metagenome | biome: gut microbiome; material: fecal sample | place: Denmark | collected 2008
TGACCTATCTGTACTTTGAGGAAATGAACGTCGACCCGGCCGACCCCCGCAAGGCCGACCGCGATCGCTTCGTGCTTTCCAAGGGCCACTGCGCGCCTGGTCTGTACGCCGTGCTCGCCGAGCGCGGGTTCTTCCCCAAGGAGGATCTCGAGACGCTGCGCCACATCGGCAGCCACCTGCAGGGTCACCCCAACATGAACGACACCCCGGGCGTCGACATGTCCACCGGTTCGCTCGGCCAGGGCATCTCCGCCGCCGTGGGCATGGCCGTTGCCGCCAAGCACTGGGGCGATACTTACCGCACGTACGCCCTGCTGGGCGACGGCGAGAGCGAGGAGGGCCAGGTCTGGGAGGCCGCCATGTTTGCCGGCAACCAGCAGCTCGATAACCTCTGCGTGATCGTCGACCACAACGGCCTGCAGATCGACGGTCCCGTCGATGAGGTCAACGACCCCATGCCGCTCGCCGACAAGTTCCGCGCCTTCAAATTCCACGTGGTGGAGCTCGCCGACGGCAACGACTTCGACCAGATCCGCGCCGCCTTTGCCGAGGCCCGCGCTACCAAGGGTCAGCCGACCGCCATTATCGCCGAGACCATGAAGGGCAAGGGCGTCTCCTTTATGGAGAACCAGGTGGGTTGGCACGGTAAGGCCCCCAACGATGAACAGTTTGAGCAGGCCATGGCAGAGCTCACGGCCGCCGGAGAGGAGCTCTAGGATGGCAGACGTCAAGAAAATCGCCACGCGCGTAAGCTACGGCGAGGCCCTCGTCGAGCTCGCCAACGAGCACGATGACTTTGTGGTCCTCGACGCCGACCTGGCCGCCGCCACGCAGACCGGCAAGTTTAAGGCCGCCTGCCCCGACCGCTTCTTCGATGTGGGCATTGCCGAGAGCAACCTGATGGGTGTTGCCGCCGGTATCGCAACCACCGGTCGCGTTGCCTTTGCGAGCACCTTTGCCATGTTCGCCGCCGGTCGCGCCTTTGAGCAGGTCCGCAACTCCATCGGCTATCCGCACCTCAACGTTAAGATCGGTGCCACGCACGCCGGTATCTCGGTGGGCGAGGACGGCGCCACGCACCAGTGCTGCGAGGATATCGCACTCATGCGCGTTATCCCCGGCATGACCGTGATTGTTCCCGCCGACGACGTCGAGGCCCGCGCCGTGACGCGCGCCGCCTACGAGTGCGACGGCCCCGTGTATATGCGCTTCGCCCGTCTGGCCTCGCCGGTTATCAACGACCCCGAGACCTACAAGTTCGAGGTAGGCAAGGGCATCGTCATGCGCGAGGGCACCGACGTCACCATCATCGCCTGCGGCCTGATGGTCGGCGAGGCGCTCGAGGCCGCTGAGCAGCTTGCTGCCGAGGGCATCGATGCCGAGGTCATCAACATGCACACCATCAAGCCCATCGACGCTGACCTGATCGTCAAGAGCGCCACCAAGACCGGTCACGTCGTGACCGTCGAGGAGCACTCCGTGATCGGTGGCCTGGGCAGCGCCGTCGCCGACGTCCTGTGCGAGCAGTGCCCGACGCCGCTCAAGAAGATTGGCGTCAACGACACCTTCGGCGAGTCCGGCCCGGGCGACGAGCTCCTGCACAAGTACGGCCTGGACGCCGCCAACATCGTGGCGACCACCAAGGAGTTCTTGGCCTAAGACGTTTTGCTTTGGCCTTACCTTGAGATCCACTCCCGCATTGGGCAATAAATAAGCCGGGGTGCCTTCCATGTGGAGGCACCCCGGCTTTGTGTTTGGGTGGCAGGGAGGAAGCTAGAGGAGCTTTAGACTTGGTGTCAGCGCGTCTTGCATGGCCTTGTCCTGCTGTGCCAACCCATCGCTATAGTGGCTATCTTCTGATGCGAGGAAGTCCGAGAGGATTTTGCTGTATGAGACTGTGCCAAGGCTCTGTAGATCCGTGAGCTCGGTCGCCTCCTCTTCTGATACGCTATCGGAATAATGGCTACTGCCAAAATATTTTTTACTGTGAGCCTCATCTGCGGCGACATAAGACCAACTAGTTCGACCGAGTCGAACGAAGAAGTTGTCGCTTAACGGCACTATCTTAATTGCGCCGCCGGCAACGTCCCCCATATTGCGATCGGGGTTAGCAGACCCGATGAGCGCGATGACAACTCTACTGGGGTAGAGCTTTGATCGGACGGTGATCGTGTCTCCGTCGACTTCCACTGTCACCCTGCCATCCCAGTACTCGGGCAGGTCGACGCTAAAGGTTTGGGCCTCGATGTGGCGTGCGGCGGCTTTGCGCTGTTCCTCGGCCTGGCGCGCCGCCTCCTCTTCGGCGGCTTTCTTGGCCGCGACGGCGGTGTCGCGGCGGTTCGTTGCGGCGTGTTGCAGTGCATCGACATTGGGCGCGTCCTTGCCCTTGTATGCCATGGCGAGTGTCACGGCGTCGTTGATCTCGTCGTCGGTCACGTCAGCGGCATCGATGGGCGTAAAGTCCAAAACCGAATCCTGCTCGGCGAGTTCTGCCAAGTCGATCTTCTCGCCCTTAGCAAAAGCGTCGTCGATCGTGAGCTTGGCCTTTGTGCAAGGCACCTGGTAGATGGTGCCATCGGCGGCGATAGGGGAGCCTGCCGCCTTGAGCGTGTACTTGCCCTGGATAAGCTTGATGCCCGAGCCGTCGGAAGCGACATATTCGACCTTGTCGACCTTCTTTCCGTCGACCGTCTTGCCCTCTACACGCACCGGCACACGCGAGGCGCCGTTATCGGTGTCCCACCCTTCAGCCTTTACACTCACCACGAGCGCATGCTTGGAATGCGCCGACTCATACTGCTCCTGCTCCTGAACATGCTGCTGATACAGGTGATACGCCAGCCCACCGCCCCCGCCAACAACGATTACCACAGCGCAGACGATAGCGATCACGACGCCTTTCTTGGGTTTCTTACCGGGAGCGGACGAACCCACTGGTGCCGGTGCAACCGCAGATTCGGCTACGGGCATAGTCTGTGCCCCATCAAGCGCAGCCCCGCATCCCACGCAAAACCGTGCACCATCAGCAAGCTCAGCACCACAATACGGACAAACCATACCAACCTCCAGCAAGCCTAGAACCATCCATCTAACTCAACTGTAAAGCGAAAACCCAAACCCAAGTTGCGCAACAATGAGCCCCAACATAAGTTGCGGTGAAATAGGGACTGATGAGGGCTTTTAACTGCTAAAACAGTCCCTATTTCACCGCAACTTCTAAAGAGGCCCCATAGTAGCCGCAGGCCGGGCACAGGGTTACCTCCCAAATCTTTCCGCAGCGCAGGCCGGCGTTTGTCCGCAGCTCCGCAGGAGCAGGACAAATGCCGGCCATGCGCGAGGACGATTTGGGAGGTAACCCTGTGCCCGGCCGGACAGATCCCAAAGCCGCCATGCTTCTTATGTGCAGCAAAGGCAATCCTGCTAAAATACAAAGCGCTCATGTAGTTTAAACGCACGACGATAAGGAGCACCAGTGGGTAACCACTTCCGTACCTCCGGTGCGGGCGATGAAGCCCCCAAGACGCAGCCGAGCGTCGCGGGCAGTCGTTTCGCCACTCCGGATTCAGAGGATCAGCTGTTTAGCCCGATCCCCGCACAGCCGGCAGATCAGGCACAGCCGGCGGCAGATCCCTTTGCCTACAACCCCAACAACGATGTTGCGCTTTCCGGCACGGCTGGCTTTGAGCCCGTTCAGACGGTGACCGCTCGCGTGACTCAGCCTCAGATGAGCGCCGCCACGCCGCAGCCTACTATGGCCGGCATCCCCGACCCCATGGCCCCTGCGGCTCCCGCGCCGCAGCCCGCGCAGTCCGGTCTTTTTGCCGGCATCCCCGACCCCACGCAGCCTGCGGCTCCCGTGGTCGAGCGCGATCAGGCCGCCGAGGTCGCAAGCCTCGACAACGCGCTCAACAACCCCGACTTCACGTCGGTGTTTGCGCCCATCGACCCGCAGGCCAGCCGCAAAAAGATGGCCAAGCAGGCCGGTGTCGAGCCCGTCATCCTTATGGAGCACGTCACCAAGATCTATCCGGCGCAGCCCAACAAGCCTGCACTCGACGACATCAACATCGAGATCTATCCGGGCGAGTTCGTCTTTTTGGTCGGTCACTCCGGCTCGGGTAAGACCACGCTGCTGTCGACGCTCAACCGCGACGTCAAGCCCACAAGCGGTCGCATTTTGGTCGCCGGCCAGGATCTCATGAAGATCAAGAACCGCAAGGTTCCGTTCCTGCGTCGTCAGATTGGCGCCGTGTTCCAGGACTTTAAGCTCCTGCCGCAAAAGACCGCCTACGAAAACGTGGCGTTTGCTTTACAGTGCATCGGCAAGCCCAAGGGCGTCATTCGCAGCCAGGTGCCCGAGGTGCTGCGTCTGGTCGGTCTGGCCGACCAGATGGACTCGCTGCCCGATCAGCTTTCCGGTGGCGAGCAGCAGCGCGTGGCCGTTGCCCGCGCTATGGTCAACCGCCCGCCGCTGCTGATTTGCGACGAGCCCACGGGCAACCTCGACCCGGCGATTTCGCTGGGCATCATGAAGCTGCTCGAGCGCATTAACCGCACCGGTACCACCGTGATCGTCGCTACGCACGACCGCGAGATGGTCGATAGCATGCACCGTCGCGTGATCGCCCTCGAGGGCGGCCACGTAATCCGCGACCAGGAGAGGGGAGGTTACGGCAACTATGGCACCAACTAACGTGGGCTACTCGCTCAAAGAGGCAATCAGCCACTTCTTCCGTAACTGGACCACCTCGCTCGGCGCCGTCATCACGATTTTCCTTTCGCTGTTTATCATCGGCCTGTTCATCATGGGTTCCGCGATGCTGAACTCCGTGATCGGCACCGTCGAGGATCAGGTCGTCATCAACGCCTTTATTAGCGATGACGCCGACCAGGCAGATGCTCAGGCCTTTGAGGCCGAGCTCAAGACGTGGAGCAACGTCAAGTCCGTGACGTACAAGGACAAGGACGACGCGCTGGCCGAGTACACGAGCAAGATGTCGGGTAACGCCGACGCTACCATGAGCGCGCTCGACGGTCAGAACCCGCTGCCGGCTTCTTATGCCATCGAGATGGACGATCCGTCCAAGGTCGAGAGCACGGCCCAGAAGCTCAAGAAGAACGCCGATTTTCAGAAGATCGCGGACGACGGCGACGTCAACGCGAGCGTTCTGTACGGCCAGGAGGAAGTGAGCCGCCTGTTCCAGGTGACGAACTACATCCGTATCGCCGCCGTGGTGCTCGTCGGCCTGCTGACCTTTATCGCGTTCATCTTTATCAACAACACGATTCGCCTGTCCATTACGGCGCGTCGTCGTGAGATCGCGATCATGCGCCTGGTGGGCGCAAGCAACGGCTTCATTCGCGGGCCGTTCATTACCGAGGGCGTGCTGCAGGCCATTTTGGGCTCGCTGCTTTCTATCGGCGTGCTGGAGCTGCTGCGTAACCTGATGGTTCCGCGTCTGCAGGAGAGCATCGGCTGGATGTCGTTTGCGCTGCCGATGCAGTACTATCTGGTGACCTACGCCGCGCTGATTTTGGTCGGCGTCATTATCGGTCTCTTTGGTTCCGCCATCGCCATGCGCCGCTATCTGCGCGTGTAGGCGTGCTTGGAATTCGTTCCTTCAACGGGTCGTCTCTTTTGGGGCGGCCCGTTTTTTGTCCCCTAGGGATCATTTGGGTAGACTCTTGGGGTGTAAACGGCCATCGATAGTAAGGAGGCGCCATGGGGCGCAATAACAAGCATAAGCGTGGAGCTCGCAATAAGCGCGGGCCGGTGCGCAGCGAGCGTCGCCCGAGTCTGACCGGACGCGTGCAGCTCCATGAGCATAGCGCCTACGTTGTAACCGAAAACGGCGACTACAAGGTCATGGGCCGCGGCAAGCGCGAGATTATGGACGGCGACACCGTTGCCGTGAGCATTAAGAACAGCCCGCATGGCGAGCGACGCGCCGTAATCGAGGGCGTCGTCGAGCGTGCAGCCATTAGTGTGGTGGGCACGTACCAGACCGCCGGCCCGCTCGGGGTGATCGAGCCGCTTGATTCTCGCCTTAAGGCCGATTTCTTTATTCTGCCGGAGGACACCTCGGCGGAGCGCTTGGGCGTTCATCCGGGTGATGCGGTCGTCGCACGCATTCTGACATATCCGACGCGCCTGGAATCGGGCACCGTGACGATCGAGCGCCGTATTGGCGGCGATGATGCGCCTGATTTGGGCGTTCAGTATGTGATGGCGCGCTATGGCTATACCGATACGTATCCCGAGGCCGCGCTAGCCGAGGCCGAGGCACTTTCGCTCGATGTGGCCTCGGCACTCAAGGACCCGCTCCGCCGAGACCTGCGCGACCGCTTTGTCATCACGATTGACCCGGTCGACGCGCGCGACTTTGACGACGCCATCTCGCTGGAGCGTACGCCCGAGGGTGGCTACAAGCTGGGCGTCCATATTGCCGACGTTTCGCACTATGTTGCTTGGGACGGACATATCGATCTGGAAGCCCGCCATCGCACGACGTCGGTGTATCTTGCCGATCGCGTGCTGCCCATGTTGCCCGAGCGCCTGTCGAACGATCTGTGCTCGCTGCGTCCCGACGAGGACCGCCTGGCGTTTACCGTCGACATTGAGCTCGACGCGCAGGGTCGCGTGCGCCATTACGATCCCTATCCCAGCGTGATTCGCTCGCGCGTGCGCATGGACTACGACGGCGCCGAGGCGCTGCTGGTGCGTGCCGGTGCGGTGGAGTATTCGGTGCTGGAGGGTGCCGCCGAGGATGTTGCTGCAGTTGAAGCCTCGCGTGAGGAAGCGCTCGAGCGCGGGCTTGCGTGCGAGAAAACCGCTCGTGGCTATAACGTCGACATGGGGGATTTCCTCGTGGCTGCCAACGAGCTCGCCGAGCTTCGCCGTCGTATTCGCCGTGCACGCGGTTCGGTCGACTTTGATACGGCCGAGATCCGTGCGCTGTTGGACGAGGACGGTGTGCCCGTGCAGATCGTGGCCCGTGAGCGCTCATGCGCCACGTCGCTGATTGAGGAAGCCATGCTGCTGGCCAACGAGTGCGTGGCGGAGTGGCTGGCCGACCGCGATATCGAGGCCTGCTATCGCGTGCACGACGACCCCAGTCCCGACAGCCTGCACGGTGCCGCCGTGGCGTTGGCACAGCTGGGTATCATCGATGACCGTCGCGCGTCCGGCATTGCTCTGGGAAGCCCCGACGAGCTGCAGGCGGCGGTTGATGCCGCAGCCGGTACGGCCAACGCGCCGCTCGTCAACACGTTGCTGCTGCGCAGTATGCAGCGCGCACTGTACAAGCCGCGCAACGAGGGCCACTTTGCACTTGCCGCGCCGTGCTATTGCCACTTTACGAGTCCCATTCGCCGCTATCCCGATCTGGTGGTGCATCGCGTACTCAAGCTTCAGCTGGCCTACGAGCAGCTGGGCGGCAAGGACGCCTTGGTGCGTACGCCGCGGCTGATCGGTAAGGGTCGCGAGTCCCTGCCGCGCATCCTGCCGCAAATCTGCCGCGCGTGCAGCGATGCCGAGCGTGCGGCCGACGCCGCCAGCCATGCGACGCAAAAGATCAAGATCGCCCAGTACTACGAGGACCGCCTGGGCGAGCGCTACGCCGGAACGATCTCGTGGGTCAGCAGCATGGGCCTCTTTGTGCGCCTGGATCTGACGCAGGTTGAGGGTTTGGTTTCGATCAAGAGTCTGGGCAACGAGTGGTTCGAGTTTGATGAGGACGCGCTCACGCTCACGGGCGCCGACACGGGGACTCGCTATGAGCTGGGGCAGCGCGTGGTCATCGAGGTCTCGCGCGTCAACACCACGCGCGGGCACTTGGATTTTAGGCTTATTCATTAGCCGGAATTTGGTGATTGGTAGAGAACGGGGCGGTCTTTTGGGGCCGCCTTTTTTGTGGCGGTTCAATCGCCTTGCCGCTCGCGCGCTTGCGTCTTCCGCCTGCTGTAGGGGAGATAAAACCTACCAAAATAAACCTATTCCTTCTTGGGAGGTTTACGAGAGAGCGGGGATGAGATGACAACGGTGTACGGGTATGCGCGGGTGAGCTCGCGTGATCAAAATCTGAATCGGCAGCTGGATGCGCTGGGCGCCTATGGCGTGGAACCGGCGAATATCTTTGCCGATCATGCGAGCGGCAAGGACTTCGATCGACCGCGGTATCGCGAGCTGCTGTGCGCGTTGGATTCCGGTGATGTGCTGGTGGTACTTTCCATTGATCGGCTGGGCCGTAACTATAGCGAGATCCTCGAGGAATGGCGGTGCATAACCAAAGAACTCGGCGCCGCCATCGTGGTGCTGGACATGCCATTGCTCGACACGCGCGCCAGAGACTGTGGCGGGTCGGACGTGACGAGTGCGTTGATTGCCGATATTGTTTTGCAGCTGCTGAGCTATGTGGCGCAGGTGGAGCGCGAGAACATTCACCGGCGCCAAGCCGAGGGCATTGCGGCGGCGCGAGCGCGCGGCGTGCGTTTTGGCCGGCCCCGCAAGCCCTGTCCCCCGCAATTCGAGCTGGTGCGCGATACCTACGAGGCGGGTGATATCACGCGGAGTCAGGCGGCAAAGCGGCTAGGCGTGTGCGTGGGGACGTTCGATCGCTGGATGCGCGAGATGGAGTAGGGGCGCCACGGTCCTTTGGCGCCCCGATTCGAACATTTTGGATTTCGCTACGGCGACAACTGCATTTGGGGGTACACTCGCTGCTGCTCAAAAAATGACGGAGGTTAGCCCTTGGCGCGTGTGAAGCACATAGTCGGATGGATTTCGGTTGTCCTGCTGGTCGTGACGCTGGCAAGTATTTGGATGCTGACGGAGCAAAACGTGGAGCAGACGTCGTCGCTCAGCGAGTCCACTGCGCGCGCGGTGGAAGGACGGGCCGCGGACGTGCGGCCTGACGCCGCGCAGGAGTCCCAGGCCGGGGATGCCGTCGAGGGCGCTGATTCAACGACTGCCACCGTTCATCCCGGCCCGCTTGCGCCCGTTCGTCTGTGGATGGGTGCCAACATTCGTCGCGTCGCACATACCGTTGAGTTCTTCTTTGTAGGACTTTTTGCTTCGTTGGTGGCGGTGTGCTTGGATAAGCGCGTGTCGCCCACTCGATTGCGGTGCGTGTCTGTCTTAGCCTTTTGCGCCGTTTGCTCCGTCGGTGACCAAGTGCACAAGATCTTTGTTCCTGGTCGTCATTTCGACATGATCGACCTGGGCTTCGATGCCGCGGGCTATGTCACCGCCATGCTGTTGGTGTTGCTGGTCTCCGCATGGGTGCACCACGTGACGCGCCCCAACGGCGCCCATGCGAGGCGCTAAACTCAAGATGGAAAACCGCGACCGCCTGTACGTCGCCGCTGGCTACAATATCGGCATCGGTCGCAGATGGCCATCGATGCGCTGTTTGCCAGACACTTGTCTTTTCTAAGAAGGGAATCTCCATGACCGTACTGTTTGTTGAATATCCCAAGTGCTCGACCTGTAAAAAGGCCAAGGCATGGCTGGACAAACATGGGGTTGAGTATATCGACCGCGATATCGTTACGGACAATCCCACGGCCGATGAACTTGCGACCTGGATTGCTCGTTCGGGGCTGCCGGTGCGACGCTTCTTTAACTCGTCGGGCATGAAATATCGAGAGCTGGGCCTGAAGGCTCGCCTGGATGCAGGTATGACGGACCAGGAATGCTGCGAGCTGCTGGCGACCGACGGCATGCTGGTTAAGCGTCCGCTGCTGGTGGGCGACGACTTTGCGATCCCCGGCTTTAAGGAAGCGGCTTGGACCGAGGCGTTGCTGTAGCGGCTGCGGAAAGTGTGTCCCGTTTCGAGCGCTGATTCTGGGATGTGCTTTCCGGTTGAGGGCTCTATCGGAAATGACATCCCGTTTCGAGCGCTGATTCTGGGACACGGTTTCCGGTTGAGGGCTCGACGGGAAAGTGGGGACCAGTTTGAGCTTGAAATCTGGGACGCACTTTCCGCCGGCGGGCCTGCCCCAGTCAGTCCTTCAGCTGCGCCCATTCGTGTGGGTCATAGATCTTTACGTGCTTGTCGGGCGTGTCGCTCCAGTACTCTTCGTCCATAAAGGGCAGGTATGCCTGAATGCCGGGGCAGATAAACGGAATCCGCTGCCGCTGCAGGCGCTCGCGCTGCCGCCGCTCCAGGTTCGTCTCGGATATGACGGTCGGCATGCCGGACAGCTCGACGAGGCTTGCCTGGATGCGCTTGAGGTCGGGGAGCGCCGCATGCCATGATGTCCGCATGATCAAAAATGAGGCGCGGCGGTAGTTTGCCTGCATCACCGTGATGGCGGGGCGCAGTGTGGGATGGATTTTGTCCCGTTCGGGCCAAAGGTCAGCAGTGATCTCGAGGCCCAGGGTCTCCCATAGGTAATCAAGCTCTTCGTCCATGGCGCCTCGATATCTACGCGATCATTGATACTTCGATTGTGTTGCCTGGTGCTATCGTTTTCGCGGTAGAATCTGCCAACGGTTGACGGCTACCGCTCGCGGCGTTTTGCCCTTCGTGTACAGCGGTCGGCTTCACAGGTCCTTCACGTGTTGGACGAAATTTGGCCAATTTGGCCGAATTTCAAAAAAGTCAAAATTGGGGCTTGCGTCATGGCGGGACTTCCCGTATATTTCTTTCTTGCGCAAAGGCACAGCCGAGC
>UMHU01028352.1_pt1 | contig 10673 bp, 6 predicted proteins | sample 1965591 | NCBI WGS metagenome assembly UMHU01 (sample SAMEA4836101, study PRJEB28245) | human gut metagenome | biome: gut microbiome; material: fecal sample | place: Denmark | collected 2008
AGATTTCCTGCGAAAAAATAGATCACCTTAAAAATATACTGAATGAGTATACAGACGTTAAAAAACAGAAATTCACATACATCTTTTTTGTTCTTTCAGGCATAATTTACTTTACTATAGTATTAGTAATCAACCTTCTCTTGAAAAAGAATTCTACTATAATTAATAACAATCTCGTTATTTTACTTATATATGCTGTATTTTATATAGCAATAGTATCATTCTTCTCAATAAGAATAATAGAGGCACCTAAGGTTAAAGACTTCTCGTTAGATAGATACATATACTGGTCATTCAGTATAATTTTCTTTCTAATGCTTTCTTTACTCTTCATATTTATTCCATTCATTTTCCATTATAATGCATTGCTATCACTAATAACAGCAATAACAAATGGTGTTTCAATACTACTATATATTATAGTATTTTTTACATTTCTTAAAAAGACACAGAGAATAAAATATATGATCACCCAAAGCATTAAGAATGATATACTAAATATTCGAGACAGCGTCATATATAACACTCAGCTATTAATTGACAGGGAAATCAACAGCAAACAAGTATACCTCAAAAATAGTCAACAGATTTTTTCAATTTTGCAGGAAACGCATCTTCCTACCATCAACACAAAAATAGCTAAAAACGATAAAATCCCTTTACTTGGAGCAACCGATCAAGAAATTAAGACAATTCTCAAGGAATTTAAAACTTCAGATAAATACAAGCAGCTAACTTTGTTAGCAACAAAAAGTAGCGAGAATAATCAGAAAGACTCTCTTCTTGCATTAGCTCTATTTCTAGACATACGTATACACGATCATAGCTATATTGAAGCTATACAACGACATTCCCGCCAAATTCAAAAGTCAACATACAAACCATTTTTTCTGAAAATTCTGCATGCATTCTCTCATCAGTAGTGTTTCTTTTCTATACCAATGATTATGCAGTAGGATTTACAGCCACCTAAAGACTTATATTTGATAACCTCGGCAATCCCATTGGACTCTACATCAAACATCATACTCAATAATTTGGTATTTTCCCAATGACAAGTTGATTTAGTTTGATACTGAATATGAAATCACTGATATCGCATAACATATTTGTAATTTACATCTCTTTGCAATTATAGTTCTTCATTGTCTATCGGCTGAAAATCAGTATCTAACACAGGTCATATCCTCCTTCCAGAATTCAAATTACAAATACAACATAATTTTTAATCATTGCACCAAAATCGGTCCATTCCATAATATGAAATACATGCACCAACTTAGCGCGTTTTTCTTATCTTGCGAGTTCACCAATTTGATGAGAAATACTTCTAAGTGCATACTCTATGTTTTTTAATGAGTCCGCTTCGGACTTACCCTCTCTCTTCGAGCCCGTCGAGGGTGCGGGAATCGGTGCATTTTCACAGTCATATGGCAAGTTGTCCTCATAATCTGCGATTATTCTAGAATCATTTTTCCACGAATACCTAGCGGAAATAACTCCTTTAAGAGGAGCCCCCTCTAATACCCTGCTCTCATCTGCAGAATAAATCGACCAATAAATTCTACGGGACGCTCCTGGCATTAAATCAAACTGTGTGGAGCAAAAAGCTTCAAGCTTATCTTTTAAATATGAACCATCTTCATCGGATAGAAAATGATCGTGCAACAATGAAATTGATATGTCTCTTGCGGGAGATCCTCCCGTGTTGCTTATCTTTAAATCCCAACAGCCAACTCCGCCAAGACCCGGAACAACATCCATCGAAATATATGGGCGGTTACGGTCTTCACTCTCTTGTTTTGATTGCTTTGATGTTTCTCTCATCTGCTTTGAAGCCAAATAAATTTGCCATGCACTAACGCCAAGTGCACCAATGCCGCCAATTGTACTTATAATGGCACAAATCGCCTGAACCGCATCCGTCCAATTCATCACTGTCTTTCTTCTTACCTCCTGAGACCTAAATCAACTCATTTCTCATCAATTCGCCTATACGTGACCTTGCATTCCTTAACGCGGCGGAGCTGCTGATGGCGCAGCAACGGGTTAAGCCAATCGCCGTCAACGAATTTTTGGAAGATGTCAAGCCCGCGGCCGGGAAGAATCTCCCATCCGGTATCCGAAGTAATGGAACGGTCGTGCAAAGTGTCTCTGAATTCGTAGGTAAGGTTCACGCCCAGCTGTGAGAACGTCGATGCCAGTTCGTTCAAACCATCTAGCTGCGCTTCTATGAATCCAGGCTCATTATGCCCGGTCACCAGATGAACGGCTACATCCTCATCGGGATTTTTGCATCTCAGCAGCATCTCCAAGAACTCAGCCAGATTACGCAGCTGGTACGGCTTACGCACATACGCATCCTCTACAACGATTTTCTTTGCCCCGGCCAAGTAGGGGCCGAATAATCCGAAATACGTGATTCCACGTTGATTCTCGACCAGTTCCCGCTGCTTTCCATCGGCCTTTGCTGCAAGACGCTCGACCGGCGTCAACATCACCGCTTCTTGATGCCGCGCTACGGGCAAGGCATCGGCATTCTCAGAGGCACCAGCTCCTCCCTCGCTACCCGCAATTGCCACGGCATCATCGGCAACAGGCGCTTCCGCCTCGCCCTTATCTTCCGAATTCTCAGCTACACGCCCACGCCAATACAGCTGCGGGTAGTCGAGCTCTTCCAACGTCTGCACGGCGACTACTTCACCGTCGCTCACACGCTTATAGGTAAACTCGACCTCCTCCATGGTGGAGTCGATGCGGCACAGCTGGTCCTTGACGCGCTTACGGCCCTCGATGGCGCAACGCAGCAACGGTTCCATCTGTTCAGGAGAAGCATTGCCGTCCGGGTAAATAAGCTTCATCAATCCGGAGAACGTCTTTTTGATGCCGTCCTTATCTCGCGTGGACAGTGTGGAAGACAGTTCGAAATACTTTTCGAACCGGTCGCTGTAATCGGCATCGCGCAGGTTGTGCAGAATCTCCGCCAGATAGTCGACAACGAAACCGAATCCGCTGGTGAACATCTCGGAACGGATCTGTTCGAACTCCCAACCCGGCAGATAGAAGTGAATACGATCCAGGAATGCCGGATCGTGATACTGTTTCGGCAGTTCCTCGAACAGGTCGGAGTTTTTCAGCATGTACGGCACGTTATGCGAGGTGTTGCCTACGAACGCCATGCTCGCCTCGCCTTGGAACGTCTCGACGCCACGGGAGAACGACTTGTTGGCCATGTAGTTCTTCATGATGTCCACCAAGTCCCGGCCGGCCTTCTTGGCCTTGCCTGCGAACTCGTCGAACGCCACCGTGTCCCAATAGCCCACAAGCCCCAAGTGTCCGTTGGAATTGTTCACGAACAGTTTGGCCACTGTCACTTCCCCGCCGGATATGAGCATGCCGTGCGGTGAGAATTCCGAGTAGATGTGCGATTTGCCGGTGCCTTTCGGCCCGAGTTCGACCAGATTGTAGTTTCGTTCCACAAACGGCACCATGCGTACCAGATGCAGCAGTTTCGCCCGGTCGGAGAATAGATCGGGATTGAACCCAATGGATTGCATCAGCAGATCGATCCATTCGCTATCGGTGAATTGCGAACGTTGCTGCATGTAGTTTTCGCGATCATCACGCGACATCTGCACAGGCTTGAGCTGCAGCAACTGCCATGGTACTTCGCGCGGGTCGCCGGAATATGCGTAACCGATCTGGCACATGCACCAGATGCCTGTCACCAGCAGTTTCGGATAGGCCTTTACAAGGCTTGGATCGACAATGACCTGGCTGATGCCGAGATTGGAGAACGTTGCCTCATACAGGTCGGTTTTGTCATTGAGCACCACCTGCACACGGTCGATAATCCTATGGCTCCCTTTCTCGCGGATTTTCGACTGGATAAGATTGGCTTCCTCGCGATGCACATAGTTGTTTGCAAGAATGGCACGCACTCGATCCGCACCCGACTCGATACTGGCTTGGTCGGTGTTCGTGGCATATGCGCTGAGCAGGAACTCGAGCACATACGAGGGCACCAGTGCATTGCCCTTGACCTTGTTCACCAGATCCTTGCGGACGGTGACCCCGGGGAACATATCAGTGATCTTAGCGTCCAACGCGGTCAGGGAATTCCCATCCGCGTTGTGTTCAGGACTTTCAATCCAACCGTTCTGGCTCATACCCTGCTCATTCATTGTGTTACCCCTTACGGTCGCTTTCCTCTGTGCTCATCCAATTCAGTCGAAGAATCCGGCATCGTCGGCCACCACGCCCTGTTTGAAGAAGTATCGTGCCTTCTGGTCAAGCATGACCAGCACATTTGACCCATCTGTCTTCTCACGCAGGCGCAGTTCGATATTCGTTCCATTGAATCGTTCCGCGTCACTGGTCAGCATGAGCGTAGCCGTCACATGGCGTTCGCTTTTCTCCTGCCCGAGCAGATCGAAGGCGACCGGTGTCTCATTGGAGATGAGTACATCATTGCCTGCCGTATCGCGCCCCCACAATCCGGCCAATACGGTACGTGCGCGGATTTTTCCTCCAACGGGCTCGTTCTGGAAGAATTCCACAGTCAACTGTCTGCTGGAAAGCCTGTCGGTTCGTTGCAGAATAGTGAATTCCACAGGCCTCACATCGTCGGCCGCGGAACGCCCCTTACTGACATGCAGCACAGGAACGACGATTTCCTGCAATGCTGCTCCTCCATGCACATACTTCACACCGGCGCCCTGCATGCGCAAGCGCATGATGGAGTTCGGTACTTGGATGCTTATGCCTTCATTCCGAGCATCGTCCATTCCTATCTGTGTGGCGTTGAATGTCACGAACGCGCGACCCGGAGCAAGATTGGATCCGATGGAGAATCGCCTCTTTCTCACCCATACCGCATCGCCCTTGGGCTGTTCGCTCAGCCATTCTGTACTGTCCAGATCTCGGTCCTGATAGAGGAATCCGTGATCCGCAGTGATGATCATGTTATGAACGTTGCCGCTGGCAAGTTTTTTGACTACTTCGCCCAGTTCCTTGAACGTCTTCTCGCATGCGTCCACTGTTTCCGATTCCGTTTTCTCCGTATCACCGGTGGCGTCGATATGGTTGTGATACACATACAGCACGTTGCAGGATTTATATAGTTCTTTGATTTCGCTGACTTTCAGCTTTGTCAAATCGTCATATCTAATCGCTTTGCCGCCTACGGACGAAAGAATGGCGGCGCGCGCTTCAATTCCTTTGGTGCTGCGTCCATCAGCCAGAACATACAAACGGTCTTTGCTGTCGAATTCGAGCGAGCCGTGCGGCAGCAACGCCGCCATGCCAAGTTGCGTATAGGATGGCAGAACGCTGTATTGCATGTTCAGTTTCGTACTGAAACGGCTCTCCCTGTCGATGCGTTCGGACAGTTCCTGCGCAACCTCGTAACGTAGCGCATCGGAAATGATCACGGCGATTTTTCTGCCGGACTTCAATACCGGCGCGATTTCACGTTCATAGAAATTGGTTTGCGCGTCCATGTCTATGAACTTCCATTGGCTAAGCGTATCGACTTGTTTTTGCCATGCCTGACCCAAATCCTGCTGGTATGCCTCGTAGGCGCTTTGCAGATCATCGTCCACGCTCACCGCATCCGGGTTGGCACGATGCCATGCGAGCACATATTTTCTGTATGCGCCATCGGCCTTGTACAGCTTTTCGGCATATAGCTTCATCCCTTGTTCCGGTGAGCTGATGGTGCTAATGAGTCCGCTGCATTCAGTCAACACGGCGCGAAGCCTGCTTGCTGCGGCAATGCACTCGTATTGGTCGGTATATTCTGCATACCAGAGCTTTTGCTTACGCCCGTTGATGATTCGTTGCACCTGGTCGTCCGTAATGGATTGCGAGCCCAACCGTTCGAACAGCTTGTTGACGATCATCTCGTCCACGTCGCGGAACAGGTCACGGTCGGCAAGCTCTTCCACGCTCATGTCGGCGATTCGAGTGGACAGGTGCAGTTCCTCCACGGCGTTCTCGGAAAGATTCTGCAGTACCGTGCGCATGTCGATGTTCTTATACCAGTCGTCCCAGTCGCGAATAATGTTCGCATAAGTGGAGACGGCGTTCTTTCCATCGGAGAATCCGTTCCATGCGAGCTGGAACAGCCATAGCACGAAGTCCTTCACTGTCGGCTCGCTGCCGGCATCGGCATCCACATCAAAACGATAAATGCGCCGTGTTCCAGTCCAATGGAACGTGCTTAATCCCATGCGTTCGATCGCGGTGATACCGGAATCGTCACCCTGCGAATATTGTGCAAGCAGCTCAGCCCAGATGTCTTGCATGCTGTGCCGATCCTCTTTCAGCTGCAGCAGCGTGGCGATCATCTTCGCTTGGAAATCGGTGGCGTCGTCGTGAGCGTTAAGACGTTTCGCGAGACGCTTGGCGCGTTCTTCGCTGTCGAAGAACTTTGGCACGCCCCTCATTACTTCCAACCACTTGTTTCGAGTGTCGGCGGAGGCTTCCGGCAGCGTTTCCGTAAGTGTCACGGCGAGTTTGTCCATGGTGAACGTGGGACAGTACGCCAATTCCAAATCCAACAGCCAGTTGTCTTGAACCGCCGGGGCCGGCTCCGTAAGATACACGAGGAATTTTTGATTCGGCTGCTCGTGGAACATGCGATAGCGCACCGTGAACGGAATGTACCGCCTGTCGTTCTCATCCCCAATTTCCGGAGTGATGAGTTCAACCTCACGCAGTATCTCATCAGTGGTGCGCTCCCCCACCAACGTTTCCACAACATCCGCGTACTGTTTCTTGTCATCACGCCAGAACACGATGCGCCCACGCTCGCCTGGCTGGCTGAAACGTCTGGCGAGCAGTCTTGTTACTTGGCTATTCTCACTCATGCAGTTCCGTCCTTTTCTTCGCTTCAGCGTATCGAGTGGCGCGGGCAGCACCAATTTTCACTGCACTGCCTTCCTCTACCAGACTCTTCAATATTCGTTGAGCCTGCCTTTCCTGCACGCCCAGTATCCGTATGGCGTCAGAGATAGAAATGCTCGCATTCTTACGCAGCGCATCAAGAATACGCTCTTTCTGGGATGGAACCACTGCAATGGCGGCATTCGGAGCAGCACTCGTTTTTGAAGTTGCTCCTTCCACAATCCCGTCATCAGAAAGCGAATCCCGTCGCAATCCCGTCACAATCCCGTCATCAGAAAGCGAATCCCGTCGCAATCCCGTCACAATACCTGTCTCTGAGCCATTGCGATAGATATTGATACGCAGATCCGTATCGCCGCCAAGAAATTCCGGTTCCGGCAATCCGGCATCGCGCACCTCCTGCATCACACGCAGGATGCCGCTCCCCCAGTGCTCGATATAACCCATGTATTCAAAAGCAGAGGCCAATGCCTCATTGCGAATTTTTGAATAGCCCTGCTTCATACGTTCAATGGTCTGTCCCATCGGCAGACGCCCGGGCGAAGTGATCTCCAATCGATTATCGTAAATCGCGATCTGAATGCTTGAATGGTCGATATAGCTGCGATGCACTATCGCGTTGACGATCAGCTCTCGAATGGCATCCGGCGGAATCTCGTACACATCCTGCCGGTACACGCCCTTGAACCGAGCACCCATATGGATGTTACGCAACACATACTGGTAGGACTTTTCGATGAGTTCCTGCGGAGTGCCCGTGAACTCACGCCTGTCCACAAACACGGCTTTGGTAGTTCCCTTGAACACTCCGCATTGCACCACGGACCGGACGGCCGTATTACCAGTCAGAATCGCATAGGCGTTGGTGGGCACCAATTGCCCATCCTGTTCCGCCAGCACACCCCATTGCAGCAACTGTTTCTCCGTAACCGTTTTGACTTTTGCAGGGTCTTCGGCATTATCCTTCGCGGTTTTCGTCAGACTTGCGCACAATGCTTCAACGTCTTCTTCCGTTACGGACAATCCAAGGCATTGCACTTGGTCGAAACTCCGGCTGCTACCTTCGATAGTCAGTTCCCGGATAGTGGGCTGATCGGCCTGACGCGTGGTGCCGGCAACACGAACGAACGTTCCTTGTTCCTGGCCGAGCGACTTGATATGGTACGGACGCTGCAAGCCGGGAGCGATCTCAGCCACGATAACCGTTTTGCCGTTCACATCATGCATGGTGATGTCGGGAATAATCAGTGGCTCGCAGCTATTGACGATGGCATCCGAAACGGAGTCCATTACCGTGAACACTTTGTCTTCGGCAATGCCAACCACGCGAAGCGTTTGGTCTTCGACGCCGAACACCAAACATCCGCCTTGTCCATTGGCAAACGCCACCGCGGTTTTGGTGTAGTTGATGCTCCTAGAAGGAGGCGTGAGCTTGTACTCCACATTCTTGGATTCGCCATTCAACAATGTTTTAATACTCATATCCCACCTTCTTCGCCGACATTACGCAGCTCCTCCTTTGAAAGAAGGACTCCAAGTATCTGAGATGATACGCTTCTGCCTTGCTAAAGACACCAATGGACTAACTTTACCAATTCCAAACTTATCGATTAGATTCTGCAATAATTCTTCTACTCGCCATACATAAGGAATATCAGGTTGCTTAAATAAACACGTATAAAACTCAATAAATGCCTCCGCACATTCCTGCGGAATATCATCAATATTTTTAAGCATAATAAGGTTGATAAAATCCCGCCCCATAATTCTTGGGAAATTATTAGAAAGATACTTCATTCCTTCTTTAAGATGCTCATCCAACAGAGGAATTAGTTCAGCAAAAGCAATTCGCTCTTTTTCACTCCAGTTCCGTCCTTTGCCGGCATGACGATCTTCAATAAATCGATGGAGCCATAAATCCCACACCATATTCTTGCTTTTGGAATCAAGCCGGAATTTGAAAGCCCACACAATCCGGTCCATGAATAAAGGAGCATAAATGCCATTCCCAGCTGTCACGACTTTAGACAAAAGTTTCGCTCTCCGTTTATCTTCCAATCCAGCATAAGTAACTATCCAAAATACCTGTAAGAGAAAGCTTTGTTTCTTATAATCATCCAAATGAGACAGATATTTAAACTCATCAAGACAGCTCTCATAAAAAGCTATGTCAATAAGTCGAATATTAAGAATCGGATTCGGGAGCATCACATTCCAAATAAACTTCGTGCCCGCTTTTTTCATTAAATCAGGCAACCAGCTCTCTGTATTTTCCCAATCAAGCGAATGAAGCATATTGATATTTGTAAGCAATGCTGTCCAAACGAGCGGGGAGAAGTCACCTTCATCATCTACAAAACGACGAACCATCTTCTTTTCGAGATCATCAAGACCATTCCAAGAATCAGCTTCTTGCCTATATCTCCAACGGATTCTGCCCATCCAGAAATAAGCGAGTTTACCAGGCCAACAATTCAAGGAATATGTAACTGGATCGTTCTGCCATTGCTGATCTTTACTTGCGCTGAATGTCGAGCTATATCGTTCCCAAATTTGCAACGCGATATCACTCATTATCTGTAACGTTTTCGCGGTAATCGTAGTCTTTTCCCCATCAATCTGTCTATTCAGGAAAAACGACACTGCGCTTACTTCATCTTGCCCCATCTTCGGCAATAGCTTCTTCAATAAATCAAGAACCAATATTTGTTCATCATCCAGGGATGCCTCACCCCACCCACGAATGATTGAGCAACTATATTGAACTGCGTCACTTTCCTTATGCCGATTGACAAGTTCCCAAAGAGTAAATCCCACCCGAGGATTATGCGAAACAACTTCAGAGATTTGATTATTAATACTCAAAGAATCAAATTTAACCATTTTATCTTGGTTACCAAACATTTTTTCTTCGAGAACAGACGGACGGTTCTCCAAAATATCAATAAATTGCTCATCAGTAATTCCAGTAGTCACACTGCAAACCCCTTCAGAATAAATATGGAAATCTGCATGCTCTCGCGGCAAAAAATTATATTTCCGAGCAAGCTCATTCTTCCACTTCTGAGCCTCAGGCCAATTCCCCATTCCACCATTCATATGCTTAAGAAGCCATTGAAGAACATCAAACTGCTCATAAAGCGCCGTTCGTTCATCAGAATATGTTTCCTTGAGGGAATCAAGTTTATTCCTCAGATATTCTAGTATGTTTTTCTTTGAATTCTCTCCCATGCTCGGAGCGGCTTCTTTAAGAACCATATAGACTTCATGATGGGCATCCAAGTTAAATAAATAATCATGTTCGAGAATCCAAGTGATTTTACGGTTCGCATCCCAATCCGAAAAAGCAATAGTATTGATCGCCAAACGTTTGAGAAGTGCAGATCCACTGTTCCACCACCGATATATCAGACTATCCTGTTGATCTTTATGACCATGCGCATAATCACGAAGAATGTCGACAAACATAGATTGCAAATCAGACACATATAAATTCTGATCGCTAGGCTCTATCGATGGCCTACTTAAACAAGAGTATTCATTTTCACCTTGATAGGCTTGTAATAGAGCACTCGCTCTTTGCAAGCTTGATTCAGCAAGAAATGCCATCTTATTCATATCGAAATTCAAATGATTATCAAGCTCTTCTATCCTGTCATATGGCCACGCAATCTCAGCTCTAGGCCTTATGCCATTCCCTTGGAAAAGGGTAGTCAGTTTTAAATATGGGCGAATAATGAGAGATAATATTTGAGGCGAGATGT
>UMHU01069997.1_pt1 | contig 10617 bp, 8 predicted proteins | sample 1965591 | NCBI WGS metagenome assembly UMHU01 (sample SAMEA4836101, study PRJEB28245) | human gut metagenome | biome: gut microbiome; material: fecal sample | place: Denmark | collected 2008
TCGGCAAAGAAATGCTGAAAGGCTATGAGCTGGAGTTCAGAGGTGTTGCGACGATCGTGCCGAATGATAAATCGGAAGTTCCCGTACTCATATGGGAGATAGACGGACGTGACGAACACAGCCTTGACAGGTATGAGGGCTTTCCGAATCTTTACCGCAAGGAGCTGTTTGAGATAGAGGTAAACGGAGAAAAGAAAGAGTGCATGGCGTACTTGATGAACAAAGGACAGATATCGCCGCCGACCAGTTATTATTACAACGTCATAAATCAGGGATATGAGGCGAACGGTATGGATACTAGCTATCTAAGAGCGGCACTTGAAAGGTCGGTTTACGGGCAGCATTTTGATGAAGAGATGGACGAGGAATTTGACGAAGATGATGATCTTCAAATGAAGCTTTAAGGAGATTGATTAAATGAGATACAAGGATTTTTATGTGAGAATTACGCCAGACAAATATATCCCCAGGGTTGACAAAAAAGGTGATAAAATTCTCTGTGAGGGCTTTTTGATACGGATTTTTGCTGATGAAAATGGGCAGGACGAGATCGACAATTTTACTGCTGCGGTGGGGTTTGAGATACTGGAGGACAGTTTGGCTGAGGCGGAACAGTTGGCGAAGGATTTTATTGATTGTGAGGGGAAGTTTATTGACTTAAAGTCATAATTTTGACATTATGAGCACTTGTTTTTACTATTTGTATTTTAAGTTGTCAAATTATGATAAGATTAAGCTAAAGATGAAAATGGGGGCATATTTCTAAATAGTATCCGTAAGTTTTGTAAATCATCTTTGTATGGAAAGTTTACACATTGCAGCACGCTCGTTTATATTTTTGAAATGGGAAATATAGTGAAGAATAGGTGGATCTTATGGACAATAAAATTATTTATATAAAACTAAAAGAAGGTTGCAAACCTATTGAATATTTTAGAAACTCTTTTGATGAGAGAAAGAATTATTATTATAATTTGAGTTCTAATGCTGAAAATGAGCTAGAAATCAGTAAAGCTTGTATTGATAGCAGTTATTTTTTAATTGCCCTAATACACGACAATGATAAAATTATTTATTCATATCTTGGCACGGGAACAATATCTCATAATGATAAGGGATTTAGTATAAAATTTAGCATTAAATCAAAACTCAATTATGGAACAGCAATCAAGAATATTTGCAAATTGTCTGAATTAAGCCTTTCTGATGACTTTGCAAACGATGAATATGTGCTAAAAGAAGAATCGGAGTTAATTGCCAAACAAATAGATTTTATAATTAATAGACCATTTGAAGAAAAAACAAAAGAACAGCGTTATAAAAAAATAAACTCAGAGGATGGCCTTGATGACTTGGCCCAAAGAAATGAATATTGTGAAAGGGCATATAATCTTCGTTCACCAATGCAGCATAGGGGGGAATTTCAGCGTGACTATGAACGCATAGTTCATTCAAAGGCTTTTAGGCGAATGGTAGATAAAGCACAGGTCTTTAGTGCTTCAAAAGGAGATTATTATAGAACGAGAATGACTCATACTCAAGCTGTTTCACAGATTGCTCGTGGAATAGCGGAGGGGTTAGGACTAAATATGTATCTAACTGAGGCTATTGCATTGGGTCACGATATAGGTCATACGCCTTTCGGACATCAGGGCGAAAGGACCCTCGATAGCATTCTACAGGGAAAGTTTAACATAATTAAAAATGTTGGATCGTTTACTGGAGATTTGTCATTTGGAGGTTTTAAACACAATTATCAATCAATAAGGGTCGCTACTTTGCTTGAAGAAGAATATACAGAAATATGTGGCATGGACTTAAGTTATCAGACATTGGAGGGTATGCTTAAGCATACAAAACTTAAACGAGATAATTACTCACTTGATCAATTCATTTCATCTGATGATGCGTCTAATAAGTTGCATTTTACACAGGAATTTTGTTCAACACTTGAAGGTCAGGTTGTGGCAATAGCAGATGAAATAGCACAGAGAGGACATGATCTTGATGATGCTTTTTCATCTGGAGCAATGGAATTTGACGATTTTAAAAATTATTTAACTGTGAAAAAGATGAAAGAATTATTGGGTATTGTTGAAACGGTAAATAAGGATTTAACTTCCATGTGTGAAAAAAATCGTAGATTTGTCGATAAGAAAGAGTTGAGAAATAGCCGGACAGTATCAGCTATTGTTTCATATTTTATCAATGATGTTATTAATAATTCAAAAAGTAAAATGAGTGATTATGATTTGTCTAAATTTAAGGGAAACAATAACAGAGTGAAAGAAGAACTGATTTGTTTCTCTGAGAAGGCATCGACATTAAATAAATATCTTGAAACGATTATCTCAAGCAAAGTTATAAATTCGCCGGAGGTATCTTTATTTGACAATAATGCAGAGACTATAATAAGTGGATTGTTCAAAGCCTACTATAACAATCCAAGGTTACTTCATAAGGGAACACAAAGAAAATTGTATATCAATCTAAGAAACATTTCGGAAAACGTTGTAGATTTTGAATATGGTAACCATGAAGTAATAAAAGAAGAATTTGATATGATTACCAATGGAAATTTAGAAAAGCTTTCTAAAGAGGATGCAGCTGAGTATAAAGAAAAAAGACGTGTTCTTGTGAGAACCATATGTGATTTTATATCAGGTATGACGGATACATATGCTACTAACGAATATAATCGGATTATTAAATAGATCTAAGTTAATAATTGACGTTATATCTATACTAAAAAGTTAGATCGTTATTTGTAACTTTTTGTTGCTGTCTTACCCCAAAACTGAAAAATGTGTTTCTCATTAAGAAGTTTAAAATGTGAAAAGGGTTGGTAAAGAGTACTGTAATATACAGTGACAGATAATTGTATATTATTTTGCGTTGACTTTTATTTTGTTCCATGGATGTTTGGCAGAAAGTAATTCTTTCTGATTAGGCATAACGACATAGGTATAAATTTGAGTGATGATTATAGAACTATGTCCTAAGAGCTTTTGTATGCAGCGAATATCAACATCTTTTTCAAGTAGTAGCGTGGAGGTAGTTTTACAAGCGTTGACTGATATTTCTGCCTATTTATAAAATGAAAAAGGTAATGAATCATTGATTAAGGCTATATTGGTTCATTATCAATTTGGGTTAATCCATTCGTTTGAGCGATACAACAGCATCGCTGGGCGAATTGCGATTTCGATGATTTTGCCGATATTATCAAAGAAACACTATTGCTGATGTGTTTGCCCAAATATTTGCAGCATAGTGAGAATGGATGCTTTAATTTGTTCAGGACAAAGCACTATAGCGATTGATATATTCGATGAATAAAATTTTGTGTAAATGCTATAAGTGAAATTTTTTGTGCTTTTTAAGAGCAAATTACATAGTTACTAAAAAAGCGATAACGTGAGGAATTATATCAAGGAGTATGTTGTTCTTGTATATCTTTGGTTCAATGATAATGCTTGTTTTAAAGATAATATTTGGCTCGGAGGAAGTTATGTATATAAAGAAAATTCACATTCAAAACTATAGGAATTTTGCTGATTTTACAATGGAATTTCATAAGGGTTTAAACGTCATTATTGGAGCAAATAATTCTGGAAAAACAGGACTACTTTATGCTATCAATCTTTTAAATTCTCCTTCGGATATTTCGGTTGATGATTTTAATAAGAATAATCTTTCACAGTATTCTGAACTGTACTTGGAAACCGCACCAAGCATTACGATTGAATACGATATATGTCACAAGATTTGTGAAGACGACACCGATGATGAAAGTATTATTAGATTGATGCCATTTTTAGGAATAAAGGGATTAACTGAAAACAGACAGGAAAATGATGGAGTTGTCGAATATAATATTGCTGCACGCATAAAAGCTGTTTACTCCTTAAATACAAAATTCTTAGAAGAATATAAAAAAGCTGTTTCAAATGAAGCAAAAGACTTTGAGACTTATTTATTGATATTAAAACGCTTTGTAGATAATCATTATTCATGGGGGTATACAAATGGAATTAGTGATACAAAAGCTGAACAGAAATCTGTAACAGATATTTTTGACATTCGATTTATTGGGGCAGAACGCACAAGTGAAGAAGTAAGGATGGAAACAAAACGAGAAATTATTTCTTTTACGAAAAATTCAAATAATGCAGCAGCACTTGCTGTGCTTAAGCATAAAGTATCTGAAGATATAAAGAATTTTCTATCTCCATCTATTACCAAACTAGATGCTTTATTTGAGAATGAAAAGAATGAGATCGGTCTAGCAAAAGGCAATGTTTCAATTGCATCAACAGTTCAAGCCAAATTCCCTTTGGCAGATACTTATATTACAGAAGTAAAAGATACAAAAAGTGGATATACACTGCCGCTACAGCATAATGGACTTGGTTATAATAATTTAATTAATATTTACATGCTTGTTAAATTAACAGAAATACGGCCAGGAAAGGACTTCCGCATTCTTTGCTTGGAGGAACCTGAAGCACATCTCCATCCAGCGATGCAGTATAAGTTGTTTAAGTATTTAAGGAACTTAGACGATACAGATGGATTGAATCAACAGATTTTTGTTACAACGCACTCAAGCAATATTTCTGCCGTCGCAGGTTTAGATAACATGTTTATGATTGCATATAACCGTGAAGGGGATAATTATGATTGCTCTCAGCAAAGCTTGTTGGAACAGTTCGATGATAAAGATGGGACAACAATTAAAGCGGAGGCAAAAGCTCATCTTACAAAATTTCTTGATGTTACGCGGTCGGACATGTTATTTTCCGACAAAGTAATTTTAGTAGAGGGAATTGCCGAGAAACTTTTATTACCACTGTTTATGGAGATATGCGGTTGTGCCTATGAAGACGAACATATTTCAATTGTTGAAATTGGCGGAAAACACTTCAAGTATTTTATAGAACTTTTTAATAGGAATGCAGTTAAGAAAAAAGTACTATGTATTACAGATAAAGATTTTAAATGGATAGATTTTGATGGAGATAGCAATCTGCGAAGTTATTCCGAGTATGAAAGCAATGAACCAACGCATATTACCGACTTGAAAAAAAGATTTCCTATTGAAAATTTTCACATCTGTACACAGTCTATGGGTGGAAGAACATTTGAAGACGAATTTTTTCTTGCGAATATTAAAAATGAAGCTACTGCTACAATAGTGTTTAAAAAAGCAATTAGCGACACAGTAAACGAATTCTTTGATAAATATGGCTTTGACCTAACTGCTTGGGAGTCACATATTGAAGAAATGGATGGGCGTTCACGTAAGGCAGTCAGGAAATTTCTTGATGCGTATAAATCAAGAATAGACAATTCTCCAAAACGGATTTCTGATTATGAAAAATTGATATTTGCAGAAATATTTTTAAATTATGCAAAGGATAAAAAAGGCGATATTGCATTGGGAATACTGACAGACAAATCGCTTATGAACGAGGATGGTTCATCAAAATTGGTAGTTCCACACTATATTCAGGAGGGGTTGAAATGGCTATTGAAATAACATCCGGAGACATTTTCACACCTGAGCAGTTGGAAAAGCATGCTAAAGTGTATGCAGGTCCAGGTGCAGGCAAAACACATTTTCTGGTTGAGAACATAAAAAATATAGTCACAACGAATTCTCTAATAACTCAAAGTCGAATGCGAAAGGTTCTATGCGTTACCTACACAAACGCAGCAGTCGGTGAGATAAAACGGCGTCTTGATAAGTTCACAGAGCATGTCGAAGTATATACTATCCACGGTTTCATTATTGAACATATAATTCAACTATTTCAGCAGGATCTCAAAGACATTATGAAATCTGATTTTGGAATAGAGGTGGGCAACAAAGGAAAAATATCATCTCAAGTTGAGGGATTAGGGATTTTACATGGTATCGACAAAAATGAAATTTTTGATTTCATCCGTCAAATAAATCCTTTAGAATTTTCAGATGATGAATTTGGATATAGCAAAAAAGCAATGGGAGAGGTAGAGGTTAATAATGATGCATTTATTTCTTCAATTACAGAGAGAACTCCTCGTTATATGGGGCTTAAAATACCTTCAAAAATTGATGAACGACATGTTATGCCGATTAAGAAATATATATGGTCAATTGTAAGAAAATTGACACATAATGAAATTCTTTATTTTGGATATAGAATTCTTGAAAGTAACCCTACGGCATTATACGCTATACGGGTAAAGTTCCCTTTTATATTTGTTGATGAGTTTCAGGATACAAATCCGCTCCAAACTTTACTTATAAAATTGATTGGTCAAAAGTCCACTGTTATTGGAGTGGTAGGGGATGTGGCACAATCAATTTATAGTTTTCAAGGAGCACAGCCAACTGACTTCAAGAATTTTACTATTGAAGGAAATCGAGAATTAAAGGAATATGTCATAAACGGCAATCGGCGTTCGACTGAAAATGTTGTAAATTTCTGTAATTTTTTAAGACAGTCAGATAGTGATGTTGTTCAAATTAGTGACCGTCCATATGATACAGAAGAACAGAAAGTTTGGTCGGAAACAAAGAAGATTCATTTTCTTATAGGAAATTCAGTAACAATTTATAGTATTATCAAAAATATTCTTAAAAATAACGGTGTCGTACTTACAAGGACATGGGCAGCAGCTTTCGACTATATACAAGGTGTGGATGAGCAGCAAGCTAAACTATTGAAAAGCATTTATAATTCTTATTACAACTCTCCAATTCAACTTAGAGATGAAATTGCGGAACATAATAATGTAACATGGGTTAGAGCATTTCGTTTTATTTTTAACTTATGGGAGAGTTATCTTAATGGGTCATTTATAGATGTTATTTACGCATTAAAACTATACGCAACTATTAATGTACGAAATCTTACACCAAAGGCAATATTTCAAATAAAAAAGCTTTCTAGTAATGTTTTTGGCGAAGTTGATGAAAAAAGTTATACTTGTGAAATTATAAAAAAATTTAATACAGAAATTGCAAAACCAGATTTTATAAATTTAAGAAAATCATTTTTGGGTTTCGATTTTACTATTCCGTTATTTGATGATCTGGACAATGAGAGGTTAACAACTGCTGTAACCGGGCTTTTTTGGGGGACTTCTTATAAATTGTTTACTGAGGTCTTTTCTGAAAATAGTAAATATATGACTGTCCATCAGGCAAAAGGTCTTGAATGGGATAAAGTTATCGTAAGTGTTGCTCCGAATAAGTTTGATAAAATCAAAATTGCCGACCTTTATTCTAATCCGCAATTGATGAATGAGAACCCTGCTGATGAATTTACAAGAATGTATTACGTTGCGTGCAGTCGAGCAAAAGAAGATTTGTATGTACATATATTAGATGAAAGTTTAATTTCCAAACTTCAAGCATCAATAAATGCTTACATAGACAAAACCGGGAAAAGAATTGATTATGAATTCATTATATAGAAAGGTCTATAGTCGCAATTTCTGAAAAATAGAAATCTAAAATGATCAAATCAGATGATAGCTTGGATTCCTGCTTTTACAGAGAATTCTTTTGAACGTGGGCTTGACATACGGGCGTCGGAACATATTCGGTGTGATATGTATGCAAGTTAGATCATAGCAGTATACTTGCGGATAATTTCAAGAATCGATTGCTTTATGAGGCGATGGTACAGCTCGATAACAAAGAAAAAGCCACGCATTTTTTTGGCGAAATAGGATTAGATTACAATCGTCAATTCTATTCTATATGAACCAAAATATTTTATGTAATTATAAATTGAATACTATTTAAACTTTGTTATTTACTCTTAAATAACAACAAAAGATTAGAGGTTTATTATGACATATAAATATTGTTTAGTTAGAAGAGCTATATATGAAAACGATCCTACAAGTAAATTAAAAAAGCGTCGAAGTTTAAAGGATATGAAAAGATTATTTAAACTTCCATTTTGGATTATGATGTTTTTGGTGATATGTTCATTAATATCTATTGCTTTGATTCTTTTGTTTAAATTTAATACTATGTTGGTTTATATTCCTTATTTTGTAATTGCACTAGTTTCATTCGTTTTTGAGATACCTCGTGAAGATAAAATATATCATATGGAAGAGCGAAATAAAGAAATTCGAATAAAAGAGTGTGAGTATGAAGAATATATTAATAATGTCAGAGAAATTCTAACAGAGTTAGGAGTAAATACTCCGAATAAGATTGAAAAGCTTAAGGAAGAATGCGAGGAAATTTTAATCAAAAGGAACAATAGGTTTTCAAATATAAACAACAGAATAATCGATATGCTAATAGGAGTTCCACTTGGTGCGTTGATAGCAAGTACTATATATGCTGATACTAAAACACAAAATGAGGGTATTGTTTTGATTTTATCTATAGGATTAATATTATTTATAATTATTCAAATTGCAAAAGTTTGGCAATATTACACAGATGCAAATTTTAAAGATAGGTATCTTTTAAATGTTTTAAATGAACTTAGTTATTATAGTGATGAATAAGAAATAGATTCCGTTTTTCAATTGTAAAGTAGATACTGACGATATTCATCTATTTTATAGTAGCAAGACATATTAGTGCAATGAATAGATGCACTTCAGGAAAAGCTTGTATTTACGGGCTTTTTTGCGTTTTGAGGGTAAAAATTTCAGGTGTAAAACCGTAGATTCTTTTCACCGGTTTTCACGAAAAAAAGGGAGTCGAACCCTACACAACAAAAAATATCGAACATAACGGCAGACTTTGAGCAGATTTTGCTCTGAGCCTGCTGATTTGTTATGAAAAAATATTCACAAAGTTTTAAAGACTGTTTTGTCTATTGTCACGAATTTATGTGACGATGATAAAACAGCCTTTTTTCATTTGTAGAAAAAGGAGGAATGTGTAATGTATTACGATTAATCCTGTATAATAAAACTTGACACACAAAAAACAATCAAAGTATAATAAAAACAAAGGAGTGTGTCATCAATTGGAACAGGAAAACAATATGATGAAGAGTTTAAAAAGCAGGCAATAAAGCTCGCAAAGGAGATTGGCACCAAGGTAGCAGCAGATGAGCTGTGCATCCCCAAAGGGACGCTGGGGACGTGGGTGCAAAAGGCGCGGATCGGAGAAATAGACACAGGTGCAGGCTCACGTACACCGGGAGAGTCACTTACTATCGCAAGGCAGCTTCAGGCAGCAAACAAGCGGATCAAAGAGCTTGAAAAGAAAAACCGTGAGCTTGAAGAGCTTAATGAATTTCTAGAGGAAGCATCTGCTTTTTTCACCGCGAACCGTCGGAAGTCAGGAAAGAAGAACGATTAAAGTTCATTTCCAAAAAGACTGATGACGGTAGGATCACAGGAAGGATCAGTTTTTACTGCAAGGCTTTGGAGGTTACAAGACAAGCATTTTACGATCATCTCAGCCATAAAAACGCCCCCTGGAAGTGTCAGATGCTTGCAGATGAAATGATGAAGATCCACGAAGAAAACCAATTTGATCTGATGCCGCTGGGGATAGCTATTGAAGATAATATGAGAGTTTCGCTCTGCTGCCATACTCTTGAAAACGCAAACAAATCATATCCTGATATAAAAGGCTGTATCATCCACTCAGACAGAGGCAGTCAGTATACAAGCGAAGAGTACCAAGCTGATGTAAAGAAATATGGGATCATTCAAAGCATGAACAGCGCCGGCGGAAGATGTCATGATAATGCACGCTGTGAAAGTATGTGGGCAAGAATGAAAGAAGAGCTGTTCTACAGCCGTGAGACAAGCCGGAGAACTACACTATGAAAGAATTGAAGACTATGATCTGGAGATATTATATGAGTTACTGGGCCAACAGAAGAATCTGCACCGCCAACGGCGGGCTGCCGGAGGCAACCCGAAGAAAGCTCTACTATGATCATATCTTTCTCGCTGCATAATTCTTGTTCGAATAAAATGTGTCAAGTGATATTGACAAAACCATATCGGCATAGGCTGTCAGACTTGCTGAGCCTATCAACGTAATACTTGCTGCAATGGGAATTATTTTTTGAATCATTTTGAAAAACTCCTTTCATGTTTTAGTATTGGGTACAATATGAAAGGATTGATTTCTATGTACTACAACGAAAAACGAAAAGCGATTACGGCAAAGTATGTGAAAACACACCTTGATGACATCAAGATTCGTGTTCCAAAGGGACAGCGTGAAAAACTGAAAGCTATTGCTTCTGAAATGGGCATGAGTATGAATCAGATGTTTATCAAGGCTGTAGAGGAATATATTGAAAAGAACTATAAGCCGGAAGCGGAAAGTAAAACAGATTGACAAATCGAAATTTGTACAGAATATTTTTTGAAAAAGCTCTTGACAACAAAGCTTCTATATAGTATAATCTAATAAACTACTATATAGGAGCATTTGTATGAAAACAAATGGCGGATTTCTTGTCACCAAAATAAAACAACTTGGAGATCGGATTTTTGAGAAGATTCTCAGTGAAAAGAATATTGATGCATTTAATGGAGCCCAGGGGCGTATTCTTTATGTGCTATGGCAGGAGGATGGAATCTCAATCAGGTCACTCTCGACTAAATGCGGATTAGCGATAA
>UMHU01015083.1_pt1 | contig 10549 bp, 8 predicted proteins | sample 1965591 | NCBI WGS metagenome assembly UMHU01 (sample SAMEA4836101, study PRJEB28245) | human gut metagenome | biome: gut microbiome; material: fecal sample | place: Denmark | collected 2008
GCTTATGCTTACCGTGCTCAACGACGATTCGATTACCCATCCGGCCCTCGAGTGCGTATTCACCACCGACGAGGAGACTGGCCTGGTCGGCGCCGAGACGCTCGACAAGTCCCAGATTAGCGCCCGCACCATGATTAACCTTGACTCCGAGGAAGAGGGCGTTGCTACCGTCAGCTGCGCCGGCGGTGTCGTCGTTACCTACACCTGCCCGATCGCGCGCGAGCACAAGACCGGTAGCACCCTCACGCTCGACATCTCCGGCCTGCTGGGCGGCCACTCCGGCAGCGATATCAACCTGGAGCGCGGCAACGGCAACCTCATCATGGCCCGCATCATCGACCGCCTGATGGTTGCCGGCGAGCCCGCCATCGTTAGCTTTAACGGCGGCACCAAGGACAACGCCATCAACCGTGAGTGCAAGGCTGTTCTGGTTTACGCCGACCACGCTGCCGCCGAGGCCGCGGCCCAGATCGCAAAGGGCATCATCGCCGACGTCACTGCCGAGCTCGAGGTCTTCGACCCCGGCTTTACCTGCACCGTTGAGATTGCCGACGACGCCGAGGTCGAGGCCATGGACCAGAAGTCCGCGCTTGCCCTCATCCGCGCCCTGCGTCTTGCCCCTAACGGCGTGATTCGCCGCAACGTCGCCACCGACGGCTCCGTCGAGGTTTCCTCCAACATCGGCGTGGTTGCCACCTCTGACGACCAAGTCAAGATCATGCTGTCCCCGCGCTCTTCGATCACCTCGCTGCAGAACGAGTTCAAGGACCGCCTGCAGACGCTGGCCGATGTCCTGGGATTCGACGCCAAGTTTGAGTTCGAGTATCCCGGCTGGAGCTATGCCGAGCATTCGCCGGTCCGCGACATCTTTGTCGAGAGCTATCGCGAGCTCTTTGGCTCCGAGCTACGAATTGAGTCCATTCACGCCGGCCTTGAGTGCGGCCTGTTTGCCGAGGCCCTGCACGGCCTGGACGCCATCGCCGTGGGCCCGACGCTCTCCGATGTCCACACCCCGGACGAGAGCATGGAGCTCGCTTCTGCCGAGCGCTTCTACGAGCTGCTCATCGACGTCCTCAAGCGCCTTGCTGCATAAAGGCTGCGCTAATAGCGATCCGAGTCACGTGCTGACAGATCGCAAATGATCCGAGAGGGGTACCCGAGCTTTAGCGACGGGTGCCCCTCTTCTTTTGAGAAATGGGATATTGCCCGGCGTCTAACCCATATCACCCTTTAGTCAATTTGGGACGTGTCTCTATAGTATTGTCAACTCTCCCAGGACGAGCCTGCCCTCCTCGAGTCGCTCGGGAGGCTTGGCGTTGCAGAGACGGCGAGGCCGGACGGGGATTACCTCTTCGTGATGGAGGGGAACCCCGGCACTGGAGGGCGACAGGGAAGCGCCTCGGGTGCAGCTATACAAGGGGGTTCATCCTTGACTCGCCCTCGATGCCCCTGCCCGTGCCGTCGGAGGTGCGAGCAGGGGTGAGGCGCAGGGTAGCCGAGGGTCTGCCGCGTCGCGGGGGAGCTCGGGGTCACCGTTTCGGCGGTGAACACGGCAGCTGCGTGGGAATCTGCGTGGGAATCGGGGATGGGGGCGGGTTCCGAAACGCCTGTGGAGAGGCCCCGTTGGGCGGGGACTATCCGTGACATTACGCACTGCGCTGTAACTTGAGAGAGGGAATGGTGGCTGCCGTTATAATCGTGGTCTCTGCATTTTTGCTTTCGGCCGTGCTTGCTATGGCCTATGCGTATTGCTTCGCGGCTTCACGGACGATCGCGTGCGACGGGACACCTCCTGTTCATCCTGGTCATATCTCGCGCAATCATAGCGCGGAATGAGAAGATCATGGAAGCATTGGAGTGACTCCGATATCGAGAAGGGCGTCGGACCGCCATTGTCCAAGCGTAACGGCCAAGCGTTTTCGGCGATTGCCCGGCACCTCTTAGGGATATGGAGCGATTCGAACATTGTCTACATAGGTATTCCCGCTTACGGCGTTCGGGAATTGCGAGAACTCCGTCTAGACGGCATGGAGCGCTATATTCACGATGGCTTTGATGTAAGGCAGGTCGACTGCTGAGCAGCTGAGACCTGAGACCTGAGACAATTATTTCTCGAACGGATGAGAGCGCATCGAATCACTTCCTGTGAAGAAAGATGAGGAGGCGGGCGGGCTTCTCTGTGGCCAGGATGAACTTGCGCCGCAGCTGACCGGAGAGTGTACGAAAACAAGATCGGATTCCCCCGCGGTGCCGTGGATGTGCAGTATCCTCTCTTGATCGATACCTAGTCGATCCTCGAGGATTTTCGTGTAGTTGAACGTTAGATACACGGCATCGCTTGTGTTCTCGATTAACCCGTCATCGTGGGCACGGTCGGCGGTATCGATTTTGCTTACCCAAGCGCTGAAGGTGCCCGAATCCTTTTCGGGTTGAGTTTTTTCCATGGCTTGGAGATGATAGTTCCACGATGCGCTTCGCTGCTCCCATTCATACTCGGAATCGCTATCGGGAATGATCAGATTGAATGTGTTCGTGAAGAGCGAGCCCGGGGCAAGCGCCCCGAGTGCGCTCTCGAAGTTCTTCCAGATGTCGCCTGGGCAGACCTCCTCGAGCAGGCCTGAGAGGGCGCTGTCGTGCTCGTTTAGGTACGCTAGATAGTCTAGGTAAGAACTTTTTATTCCGTAGTGCAGGTCGAATCCGTTGCCAATGATGTACAGGCATTCGGGGCGTGAAGGCGGTTGTATGGTTCCCATGCTGCAACTTTCGCCGGATTTCGGTCGTTACCCTGTGACGTACGGACAGTCTGTGGTCTCCGCCTCCCTGATACTTTAGTCCAAGAGCGGCAGTTGAATTGACGGCTTCGCTGTTTTTATGTCGTCGGATTGCAGCCGGATGGAAAGACCTTTGCGCTTCAAAGGGGCTGGTGGCTGTGTGGTGTATGCGGGCTGCTCCTGTGGCCTGATTAGCTCCGATGACGCGAGACGGGTTCAGTGCGTTTCCTGCGAGGGTGCTTTAGGCCCTGCCGTATCTGCGATATTGCACCCAAGTTTTGCCGCCTTTGGTAGTTAGCGCCCAGGACCCGCGGTTTTGTTTCCAGTGAGGTAAATTCAAGGAGTAAAATCAGCAGGTACATTGCGACGAAATAGGCAGGGCAAACCCATGGATGATTCCAAGATAGTGACAAGCCCGGTGCGAGTTGACTTTCATATCCACTCGGCGGCGAGCGTGCGCACCCGAGATGCGGGAAATGAGGCGCTTGCCCGCTGCACGTCCAGCAAAATCGACACGCTCGTGGAAAAGTTGGGCAACCCCAGGCTCCCCATCAACATGTGTTCCATTACGGATCATGACTGCTTCGACGTCGAGATGTATCGTGCTTTGAAGTCGAAAGAGGGGCATGGAACTCTAAAGAAGGTCCTTCCAGGCGTTGAGTTCACCGTTGCCCTCCCAGACGACATGGGCCGCCCGATTCCGATTCACGTGGTCGCGATCTTCGACGATCGAGGTCCAGACGACCTAATCGAGGCCCTAGATAGCCACATCCCCAAGACAGCAGGGGAAGGCCGGAGTACGACAGCAAGGACAAGGGCGCCTTCTCTTCGCAACGCTTCTCTCAGATTCTCAGCGACATCGGCCTGAGCGCGGTGCTTATCGGGCACGAGAAGTCCGTAGGGAGGGAGCAGAAGAATGACGTCAGCAGCCTGGGGGCTGAGCGCGCCGACGAGATCGTGCTTACCGAGTTCGTCGACGCGTTGGAAATCCGTAACAGGCGCAACGAGGTCGATATGCGGGACCTCGTTGAGCGGTACACGAAGCCGGACGTCCCGTTCGTCCTGGGGAGCGATTGCCATAATTGGGACGCCTACCCGCTTCCCTCTGCCGATTTTCGTGGGAGGGAGGATGAAGTCGGGTTCTGCTCCCTGAAGTGCCTTCCGACGTTCGAGGGTCTTGTCATGTCCATCACCGACCCGTCGCGCATCAGGGTCGGAAACGCCTCGTTCTTTAATCCTGCCGCACCGAAGCTGGGCAGCCTCGACCTTGTCATCGATGGAGAGCCCTGCTCCATCCCCATGTCTGCCGGGGTCAACGTTATCATCGGAGATAACTCGATCGGCAAGTCGATGATCCTGCACGTTTTGACTGGCCTCTACGGCGAAGGGGAGGATGCTAGGCGTCTCAGGGAGGGGTACCGTGAATACTGCGGACGCGAGAAGATTGAGGTAAAAAGCGCTATTGCCTCTTCGCAGCTGCTTCAGTTCGATGACCAGGGTAGCATCCGCAGAGCGCTAGAGGGCCTCCATGATGGGACGGAGGGCAGCAGATTCGACGACTATTTCCAAGAACACGTGAACATCGATGTTGTCAAAGAGGCCCTGAAGAGACACCTCGCATCATGTGTTGAGGCGCTTGAAACGAAAGTCGCATATAACGACTACATGAATCGCTTGGGGGAGACCGTGCTTCCGCTCGAGATTCACGAGGTCTCCGATCGCATGGCCGTCGTTGGGTCGCTGCGTTCAAAACCGACGAAAGAGGTTGAAAGCCTCAACAACGCAGTCGAGTCCGTCAGGAACCAGGTTGCCGCCATCGGGGACGATCATCGTGCGGTTTTCTCGAGGCTCGGAAAGGAAGCGGAGATAGACCTCGAGAATGCCACCGCGGCGCTCGACCATTTGCTCGCTCTTGTCAGGGAAGAGATGACTTCCATCAAGCTCGACAACACAAAGAGAAGAATTCTCCAAAGCGCTGCCAACGATCTGAAGAAGCGGCTCCAGCAAGCAAAGACTGACGAGGAGAACTCGAGAGATGCCTACAGAGACCGGATCGACGCTGCGGCTTCCCAGATTGCCGAGGCGGTTGCTCTTCGTCTCGGGAGAAAGGACCGACAGATTGATCCCGTTGACGTTGACGTGAGGGTCGGAAGGACGTCGTTTGGCAGCCTTGAGTTCGTGTCTGAGCTTAGTGTCAAGAAAATCAATCGGGACTACTGCATCTCGCTCCTGGGCGACATGTTCAACAAAGGGCCGCTGCCGTCGATCGTCGGCGGCGTCGAAGGTGAGACGAATCTCACTTCAGAGGAGATTGCTGCCGGCTTCTCTGTGAGCAAGCCTTCAGCGGAAAGATGGGCGTCGGAGATGAAGGGTCGACTGAACAGCGCAGTGGATTCGATCTACGAGCGAGGAAAGATAACAAATGAAAAGATTGGCCTCGACAGCGAACCATCTGCCGGCCTTTATGGGCGAATCTACTTCGACTTGATGGCGGGAGACGAGAAACAGGGCATCTATATCGTCGACCAGCCGGAGGACCAGATATCGCAGACCGCAATCCGCAAGGATGTCATCAGAGCCTTTTCCGAGATGCGGCAGAAGAGACAGGTCATTATCGTCACGCATAACCCTCAGTTCGTCGTGAACCTCGATGCGGATAACGTCATCGTGCTGGGAAGGGATAAGGCGAAGAAGATCACAGTCAAGAGCGGTGCGCTCGAATACGAATGCAAGGATTATTCAATTCTCGGAATCGTCGCCGATACGGTGGAAGGAGGAGCAGATGTCGTCAAAAGACGCCTCAAACGCTATAGAGCGCAGGACGCTTCGCGTCATTCTCAGCAACGGGAGGATAGCATTTGAAGGGGTGGAAGGTTTCTCAATCGACTTGAAGAACCCCGAGCTGAAAGTGGGAAACCTGTATAATGCGGTATTCTCCACGGTTGAGGCTCCGACGAGCTTTACGGTTACGGTGTCGCCTGAGGTGGAAAAGGATTCAAAGGCGCTAGGCTACTACAAAGACCTCAAAGAGCTGATTGAAATCGCCTCCATGAAAATCAACGCTTCCCTAAGATATTCCGATGGCGATGAGGGGGTTGATTCCTAGTTCGGTTTGGACGACATCTAGAGGGCGCTTGCCGGTATAAAAGAGGTTGGCCGTGGATGGATCTGTCGACGATAGCCACGGTGGATTTGATGGTCCGTTATACTTGCCGCTCCGAGCGGAGGGTGTAAGCGACGGCGCGTTAGATGATGCTCTTGGGGTTGTTAATGTATATGAAACGTCGGAGGAGATTGACGGCCCGTTTCCTTTGATTGGCGTTGCGACAAGCGTTTTGGCCGTTTCGTATCATAGATTTCGTCAGAAGGGGAGGGGTTGATGGCAAGGCCTCCGCAAAGATCGAGGAGCCACGAGATAGACTCGAGGGCTTGCAGCATCATTTCGGGGCTGATGCCCTTTGAAAGCTGGGTCATTCGAGATCTGACGGAACGGGATTTCGGAATTGATATAATTGCCGAACGTTTCGACGGGGGCGACGCGACCAGCGAGCTACTAGCTATTCAAGTAAAGGGGACCGAAAAACCAATAGACGATAGCCAGGTTATTTCTTTCCAGCTTGAAACAAAGACCCTGCTGTATGCCGAGATGCTGGCCATCCCGTTCCTACTGTTTCGTTGCTCTATCGCCGACTCAGGTTCGTGCTATTTTGTGTGGCTGCAAGAGTACATTCGCATTCGTCTTAACTTCGAGAATCCGGCCTGGAGACATCAGAAGTCGAACACCGTCCATATCCCACCGAGAAATCGTCTTGGGGAAGAAAGCGCGGATGCTCGCCTAGTCCGCATCGCGCAGTTTCCAAAACTGAAAGAGTCATGGGCTGGCTACTACATCTGTCTGTCCGAACTGATGTACGACCTCCCTCGCCACATAGAGGAAGATTGTCTTGATGTGCGCTATGTGACTGACGTCGTCGCCCCGGCGGTTGAGAGGCTTGAGAGGGCGAGTGGGATGACGGGGTCGATTCCCGATGATCTCATTCCTGAGGAGCTGGCATCCGCGGCGGAGCTAGGGAAGCGTATCTTGGCCGGGGAATGTGATGAGGGGCTCGGTCGCTCCTTCTTCGATTTTATATGCCAATGCAGTGCTGTTCGCAATTCCGTTGACATGGTTGCCCTTAGATTTGACGACCGATATATGCGGATTCTGTTCGAGACTGAAGGGGTCGCATGCTATTAGGTGCGTTGTGCCCCGCGCATCGAGTGAATGTACGCGACAGGCTTGGACGGCGGCTTCCGGACGAGCTTAAAGCTCCATCTACTTTGTGCTCGTTTCAGCTTGAGGGCGTACATCGCCCTATTAGGAGCTGGGGAGAAGCACGGCAGCCACCTGGAGGACACGCCATGGACGTGATGAGAGGCATGTGTTTCCGACGTGCCCCTAGGTGATTTGTGCGAGTGGTATCCGGGCAATGTATTTTTGTTTCGATTACAGTTCGACGGGGCGCCTTCCTCCCACAATAAATGTAATGTACTCATAGTAGTCTTCGAGCTTGAAGTATTTTCCGTTCGCCATGGCAAACTCCCGCAGCTTTGAGTTGCAGGCAGCATCCCAAGAGTAGACCTCGAACTTCCACCCGCGTTCAGTCAGCCTCATCGCGTCTGCCAAAAAGCCTTTACCGGAATTAATGCCCGCACCGTCACCGGTTAGCAGGGCGATGGTGCCTGGCTCCTGGACATCGTAGCCCAACCTGAGCAGGTCCGTCTGAAGTGCGAAGTCGGTTGTGTCCGCCTCGCCATTCGACTCGCTGCGAGGAATCAGTGTGGTTTCGATTCCAAGTCTTTCAACCGCATCCCAAAGAGCGTCATCTCCCGGAGGGATGCTTCCGGCAAGATAGACCTTGTCGATAATCCTGCCGCGAGAGACGAGGTTCAACAGGCCTTTGAAGTAGGTGCGATACCTTCCGCGATCGACATCGGGCTCTTTGACGGGCAGTACGCTATTGAGTCCAGCGTATTGAATGTTTGAGTTGTCCCAGAAGATGTACATGAGTAATCCTTTCGATTTGGAAGAGCTATGCGATCGAAAACGGGGAGCAGCGACTGCCGAAAGCTGATCATCTCGCACAGGCGTCAGCACGACATTCGGGCTTTCGGATCCTAGGGAGTGGATGGCCGGGACGGCGATTCCGGTTCAGAGCCAGAGAAGAAGAGGTGAAGGTTTGAGCCCCGGTGGAGGGAATTAGTACCTTCCCGGGCGTAGCGCCACGTCTCCTCCACGGTATCGCCCGGAACCTTTACGTCCCCGCTTCGGAGCAGATTGATGAAACCCTCGGGGTCGTTCCGGTATTTCTTGCCGAAGGCTGCGGAAAGCTGCCTCTTCTCGTCATCGCTGAATTCGCGTACGGAGCCGTAGAGCGCATGCTCGAGGTTACGGGACATGAAGTAGACTCTGTAGGGGACCGCGTGTTTTCTGTGCTTGAGCTCGCGCGTGCCCGCGAGCTCAAGCAGCGCAGCAGACTTTCTCTCGTTTCTGTCTACCACCCTAGCGGTGTCCCGGGCGGTGATAGAGTCGCGGCCATAGGCGAATCCATCGCAGTCCCCCTCGACGATGCACTCGTTCGGTATGAAGGCGCCGTCCAGGTCGACGATGTGGATGATCCGGTCGAGGTCGGTCCATTCGTATTCGTGCCGCGACGCGATGCGGTCGACGACGAACTGGCGCACGGTGTCGCGCACCCTGTCCTTGACGGCGAAGGAGGCCTCCCATGAGAACGGTCGCACCGTGGTAACGTCGCAGTGGAAGGCGAGCGCCCTCGCCTCGGGCAGTGCACCGTTTGCAGTGAAGTCGAGCGCGGCCTGCATGGGCTCGAGGAGCGCGTTTTCATCGCTCGGCCCCTCCACGAGAATCAGGACGACCCGCTTCTCCCTTGCCATGGTCACTCGCCTCCCATGGAGGACAGAAGGGAGTCGAAGTCGAGGGTCTGGGGGCTTCCAGCCTCAAGGAGGGCGGAGCCTATCGCGGAGGTTCTGGTCGGCTCGTACAGCTGTTCCTTCTGGCCCCCGAGGTTGATGGCTCTCAGGTATTGGTTCCTGAGGTTGTTCGAGGGGGCCATGCCCCGGAACCCGATGTAGCGGTTGTTGGGGTTGGAGGTCGAGAAGACGAGGCATCCGACCGGGAGACATTCGAGCGCTCGCAGGTTGTGAGCGGTGAAGATGAGCTGGCCCTTGCCCTGCTCGGTCACGACTTCGAGGAGCTCGCCGAGCAGGAACTCGAACACTCCGGAGTCGATCTCGTCAACGACGAGACAGGCGCTGTCGTCATTGAAGACGTTTATCAGCCAACCGAGCATCGATGCGATCTTCTTGATTCCTTCCGATTCTGTTCTGAAGGGGACGCGTACCCCCTGCCGGCATGATAGGAGCTCGACGCGCTCGCCCGGTGTGCCGTCTTCCATCGTTTCGCCGTGGAGGGTGTTCACTTGGATGCTGAGTCCCGGAACGATTGCCCCAAGCGCGCAGTTGATGGTCTCGACGGTCTTGCGGACCGAGTCGCAGACTTCTGAGGGGAGGACCGTTGTCTGATCGATAGGGAGTGACACGTCGCGGATGACAGGGGCCTTTCCGGCCTCCTCGGGTGACCATCCGCCTGTGCTGCTGCCCGGGGAGGCGAGGAGGAAGATGTTGAACGCCAGCGCCGCGCTTCGGCGCGTGTCACAGACCCTCATCTTATCGTCGGCGAACCTGTTCAGGAGCGTCGTGGAGTCCATGAGTGGAACCAATACGCTCTCGTACGCCGTCCTCGCCGCCTCGGATAGGGAGTTATTTCCGAGGCGCTCGAGATAGGACTTTCTCGCGGCGACCGCGAAGGCGACCATGGCGTTCGAGAACAGCTTCGAGGAGCCCTGCAGGTCGGGGGAGCGCCGTGCGACGGTGAGGTCGAGGTCGGCCTCCCTTCCGGCGAGGTTTCTGAGTGCCCGCCACCTGTTGACGGGCTTCAGGTTCTGGCTGTCCTCGGTATCGGCCGCATCGTAGGCGGCGAGCCTTCTCTTGACGAGCCCCTCGGCGCGGACGGAGAGGTCCTCGGAGAGGAGGCGCGGTCTGTCGTCGAGCCTGTCGAAGGAGAACGAGTAGCACACTGTGAAGGGCTTCCCGGCCGCTACGGTGTCGCCGAGCCCGCCTACGAAGCCGAGCGAGGAAGGGGAACCCTCCGTCACCTCGACCTCGATGCTGATTTTGGCGCACTCGGCAGAGGGGCCGATCAGATCGACGCTTTCACGGTCGAGCGGAAAGCCGCACATCAAATCCTGGACTCGCGCGAGGGATTCGACGACGGCGGTCTTGCCCGATCCGTTCTGACCGTATATTCCCATCACGCAGGAACCGAAGGGGCTGTCCTTGAAGCCGATCGTGCCGTTAGCAACGTTTTTCACGTTTGAGAGCTCTATGGAGCGAATACGGATCATGGTGCCCTCCTTGAACACATTTTATATTACTATATATCGAATAATCGATATAAAATCAAGATAACAATTATTAAGAATGGAAATGAGATCAACCAATAATTAAAACAAATTTGCATTCAAGCTATTATTTTTACTTGATTTAAGACGGAGTGGAATGTGAGCGCACAAGGAGATGCGGAATCGATGAGAGTCTCAAAAAAAATTACTGCAGTGTTATCATCTTCCATCCTATCTATTCTTCCATTTCTGATTCTATGGGCGGCTTGGTCAGCCCTCCCTGATACAATTCCCGCTCATTGGAGTGGGGGTGTGGTT
>UMHU01008928.1_pt1 | contig 10504 bp, 8 predicted proteins | sample 1965591 | NCBI WGS metagenome assembly UMHU01 (sample SAMEA4836101, study PRJEB28245) | human gut metagenome | biome: gut microbiome; material: fecal sample | place: Denmark | collected 2008
TTAAGGAATTATATGAGGCAAACTTAAAATATTCAAATGGTGAGCCTGTAAAGGTTGTTATCGCTGATACCACAATCGGACGCGTTGGTGAGGCAGCTGCTTGTGCAGACAAGTTCAGACATGAAGGTGTTGATATCACTGTAACAGTTACACCTTGCTGGTGCTACGGTGCAGAGACAATGGATATGGATCCACAGACCATCAAGGCTGTTTGGGGATTCAATGCTACTGAGAGACCAGGAGCTGTTTATCTGGCTTCCGTTCTTGCTACACATGCACAGAAGGGGCTTCCGGCATTCGGTATCTACGGACATGAAGTTCTGGATGCTGATGACACAGAGATGCCAGAAGATGTTAAAGAAAAAATGTTAAGATTCGGTCGTGCAGCTGTTGCTGTTGCAACTATGAGAAACAAATCATGGCTGCAGATCGGTTCTGTTACAATGGGTATCGGCGGATCCATTATCGATCCTGATTTCATCGAGTCCTATCTTGGAATGCGTGTTGAATCTGTTGATGAGGTTGAAATTATCCGTCGTATGACAGAAGGCATCTATGATCATGAAGAATTTGACAGAGCAATGAAATGGGCAAAAGAAAACTGCACCATCGGCTTTGACAAGAACCCACCGGAACTTCAGATGACAGAGGAGCAGAAAGAAGAGCAGTTTGAGTTTGTAGTTAAGATGGCTGTTATTATTAAAGAGCTTATGAATGGATGCGATAACCTTGATCCGAAGTTCTCAGAGGAAGCAATCGGACACAATGCGATTGCAGCTGGCTTCCAGGGACAGAGACAGTGGACTGATTTCTATCCGAATGGTGACTTTGCAGAGGCTATGCTGAATACTTCCTTTGACTGGGATGGCGCAAGAGAGCCATACATCCTTGCTACAGAGAATGATGTTCTCAACGGTCTGGGAATGCTGTTCATGAAACTCCTTACCGGACGTGCTCAGATGTTTGCAGATGTTCGTACATACTGGAGCGCAAATGCTGTTAAACGAGTTACAGGATATGATCTTGAAGGTGTTGCAAAAGAGAACGATGGTATCATCCATCTGATCAACTCTGGTGCATGCTGTCTTGACGCTTCCGGTGTTGTTAAGGATGAGAACGGCGAAGGCGTTATGAAAGAGTGGTGGAACGTTACAGAAGAAGATCAGAAAGCCATCATGAAAGCTACTACCTGGAATGCAGCTGATAACGGATACTTCCGTGGCGGTGGATTCTCCTCCAGATTTGAGACAAGAGCTACCATGCCGGCAACTATGATCCGTCTGAACCTTGTAAAAGGACTCGGACCGGTTCTTCAGATCGCAGAGGGCTGGACAGTAGAGCTTCCGGAGGCTGTATCTGATACACTTTGGAAACGTACTGACTATACATGGCCATGCACATGGTTCGTACCGAGATGTGATGGCAAGGATGGTGCATTCAAGAGTGCATATGATGTTATGAATAACTGGGGCGCTAACCATGGCGCAATCTCTTATGGACATATTGGTGCTGATCTGATCACAATGTGCTCTATGCTGAGAATCCCGGTTTGCATGCATAATGTACCGGAAACTGATATCTTCCGTCCGGCAGCTTGGAATGCATTTGGAATGGATAAAGAAGGTGCAGATTTCAGAGCTTGCAAGAACTATGGACCTCTTTATAAATAATTAGCTTTTTATAACTTAACTGCTTTCTTTCACTCCCCCAGGACAATGAAGGAAAGCTGAGAGAGAGCGGGACTTTTGTCTCGCTCTTTTACTGTCTGGGGACTTTTATGGGACATACATTCGCATGCTTTCGCGCCCAGATTCCCGATTTTTCTGTGAAATTTGTTTATAAAAACACCTCGCGGAACATTTCCAGTGAATAGTAACTGTTGCTGTAAAATAATGGGAAAATATGAGAAAAATGGTTGCAAGTTTTTCCTGGTGTGTTACAATGAAAAGCAGAAAAATGGTTACTGCTCATTCCGTTCACAAAATACCTCGCGGAATGTTATCAGTAAACAGTAACGAAAAATGTATACAAGAGGGAAAAGAGGATATATATGAAGAAAAAGCTGGGAATGTTGCTGGCTGTGCTTCTTACTTTTTGCGTGACTGTGGGAGTTTTTGCAGATGCAGGAAAGACACAGCAGGTTGATTATAAAACAGATTACTATATGATTGTAGAATCGCCTGATGGCGGTGTTGACATGTATTCAGAGGCAGATGCTTCCAGCCCGAAGCTGAATGATGAGCTGATTCCTAATGGAACTGCGATCCATGTAGAAGGAGAGGTCACAGATGAAGCTGGAAAGGTATGGGTATATGCTCAGCTTCATGGCATGTTTGGTTTCCTGGAAGAGAATTATCTGAAGCCGGCTACTCTTGCCGAGGCAGTGGCATCAGAGCTTGCTTTATACGGAAGCAAGGATGCGAATTACAGTATTACAGTCAATGCTAAGGAAGACGGTTCCGTTTGCCTGTATAAAGGACCTGGCAAAAAGTACGGCACAGTTTCCGGAGGCTGTAATATAGCGAACGGTGAGAAGTTATATATTGATACAGAAGTAGATACTGGTAAAGATGGTATCTGGGGACACACAGAGGCTGGTGATGTTTCTGGCTGGGTAAATATTGCAGAAGCCACCAATACGGAAGAGAGTACAGTAGAACTTGTTCCTGAAACTGAGAAAGAAGCGGAAAACGGTTCCCAATCTGTTCAGGCTGGAGAGAATATTTCTGAAGTTGGAAAAGCAGGTACCGAAGGCAAAGATGTCAGTGATGCGGAGGCAGAGCCAACAGGCACTCCTACCCCGAAGCCTGAGAAGACAAGTACTCCTACTCCGAAGCCAACCGAGACGAGTACTCCTGCTCCAGAACCGACTGAGACAAGTACGCCTACCCCGGAGCCAAGTGAGACAAGTATGCCTACCCCGGAGCCGACTGAGACGAGCACGCCTACCCCGGAGCCGACTGAGACAAGTACTCCTACTCCGGAACCCACTGAGACAAGTACTCCTACCCCGGAACCCACTGAGACTATTGCGCCTACAGAAGAGGCAGCAGTAACAGCTGCTCCTTCAGAAAGTGCAGAACAGGAAGCGTCCAGCGAAAATGTGGAGAGCACAGATAAAGGAATGAGCTCTGTTATCTGGATTCTGGTGGTAGTTATTATCATTGGTATCGCAGTGGTAATCTGGCTTCTTAAGAAAAAAGGAAAAAATAGTGAATCATAATAAACATGAATAATAAAAGCTCCGTCGGGAATCCGACGGAGCTTTTTAGCTGAAAAAAATTATTTGTTGATAACAACACCTTTCTGAAGCATAACGTTTGCGTAAACAGCTTTCTCACCTGTAGCGATAATACAATATGCTTTCTTTGCCTCTTCATAAAATGCGAAACGCTCGATATTTCCAACTGCTTCGGCGCCACGTTCATCATGTTTGGAAACAATCTCTTTGTATGTATCCCAGATTGGGGTTTTTACCGGATCGCCAGGCATAACTTCCATCAGGGTAACTGGTTTCTCTACATAAGAATCAAGAGGGATAACAGTAAGGATAGCGTCCAGAAGTTCTGGAACTCCATGTCCGTCGCAGCGAACAACAATTGCATCTTTACCCATTGATTCTACTGGGAAGTTGCCGTCCGCGATAACGATGCGGTCGCTGTGTCCCATCTCGCATAAAACTTTTAAAAGCTGTGGTGAAAGTATTTCTGGAATTCCTTTTAACATAATATATTCTCCCTTCGTTCTTTCTCAGAAATCTGGCACAGTAATCTATAAAAACTGATACCGGTTCCGAAAGTATTCTACTCTATAAGTTACCTTTCTTTGCTGGATTTTTCAAGGTAAAATTTTACGCAAAAAGATGAAATATTTACTGTTGACAGAAATTTGGAAAAGAGTTAATATGAACTAAAACAGAAACGTTTCGGTTTCTCAAAAAACAGAAGATTCACGGCCTGTATCAGCAGGCAGAAGGAGGAGAATATGCCACTTGTTACATCTAAGGAAATGTTGTTGAAGGCTCAGCAGGGCGGTTACGCAGTGGGTGCGTTTAATGCAGAGAATATGGAGATGGTGAAAGCGATCATTCAGGCAGCTGAGGAGTTGAAAGCACCTGTTATGATCCAGACTACTCCATCTACTATTAAATATGGCACTCTTGAGACCTATCAGGCAATCGTTGCAGCAGAAGCTGCAAAGGCTTCCGTTCCGGTTTGCCTGCACCTTGACCACGGCAGTAGCTTTGATCTCGCCATGAAGGCTCTGAAGGCTGGATATACTTCCGTGATGATTGACGGTTCTAAGCTGGATTATGAAGGAAACATTGAGGTGAGCAAGAAGGTGGCTGACGTAGCAGCTTCTATGGGAATCCCATGCGAGGCAGAACTTGGTAAGGTAGGTGGTAAGGAAGACGACCTGGTTGCAGTTGCAGATACCAATACCGATCCACAGGAAGCCAGAGAATTTGTAGAGCGCACCGGCGTTACTTCTCTTGCGGTAGCAATCGGCACAGCACATGGCTTCTATGTGGGAACTCCTGTTCTTGATAAGGAGCGTTTAAGTGAAATTCGTGAAGTTGTAGATATTCCTCTGGTTCTTCATGGCGCTTCCGGCCTTAGCGATGAGGATGTTATGGATTGCGTAAAGAGAGGAATCTGTAAGGTTAATTTTGCCACCGAGCTTCGTGCGGCATACTCCAAGGCTGTCAGAGAGACACTTGAGGATGAGAAGGTATTTGATCCTAAGGCATATGGCAAGGCTGGAATTGCAGCTGTGAAAGAGCTTGTAATGGCCCGTATGAAAGTTTGCGGCTGTGACGGAAAGGCTGAGTAAGAGGCTGATTTATGGCAGCGACGATGAAAGATATTGCCAGACGGACAGGACTTGGTCTGGCAACGATTTCCTCTTATTTCAATGGGGGGAATGTAAGAGAGAAGAACCGTATCAAGATCGAAGAAGCCATCGAAGAATTACATTACGAAGTAAATGAAGTTGCCCGCGGTCTGAAGACCAATGCGACCAAGACAGTGGGGGTTGTGATTCCAGAGCTGAACAATGTTTTCTGCGCAGAAATCATCAGTGGAATGGAGGATATCCTCCGAAGCCATGGATATGCAGCGATTGTCTGTGACTGCAGAACAGATAAGAAGCTTGAAAAAGAAGCAGTGGATTTCCTTACCCGGAAACGTGTGGATGGAATTATCAATATGCCGGTAGATATGACTGGAGCCCATCTGAATGAATTTCAGAAAACAGGTAAACCCATTGTGCTTATCGACCGTATGATCCAGGGAATATCCTGCGACTGTGTGCTGGTGGATAATGTAAATGCAGCTGAGAAGGCTGTTGGCATGCTGGTAGAAGAACAGCATCAGAAGATTGGTCTGATCGGTGGACCGGATGAGGTATTCACTGCCAGACAGCGTATGTTAGGATATATGAAAGCACTTAAGGCTCATGGAATTGCGGTTGATGAAAAGCTGATCTGTCATGGTGATTACACGATCCAGGGAGGGGTTCAGGCAGTAGAAGAGCTGGTGAAAGAGAATCCGGATATGACAGCTGTTTTTGTGACGAACTATGAGATGACTATGGGGGCAGTGATCGGGCTTAACGAGATGGGGGTATCCATGCCAGAGGAGATTTCCCTGGTGGGATTTGACAATCTGCCTTTTGCCCGTGCATGCAGACCTGCACTTACCATTGTTTCACAGCCCACAGAGAAAATTGCAAGGGAAACAGCACAGATCATGCTGGAACGGCTTGAAGGAAGAGATGAGCTTCCTGACCATATTGTACGGAAACTTCAGACTGATATTTTTATGGGGAAATCCATAAGGAGACAAGGATGAGCAAAGACTATTTATTAGGAATTGATATTGGAACCAGCGCGTGCAAGGTTGCCATATTTAACAAGAACGGAAAGGTGATGGCTTCCGCCAATGGGGATTACCCTGTTTATTATCCTCATGAGGGATGGGCGCAGCAGAAGCCGGATGAATGGTGGCATGCGGTTTGCGGCGCTATTTGCGAATGCCTGGAGACAGGTAATATTTCAGGAGAGCAGATTGCCGGAGTGGGAATTGATGGGCAGAGCTGGTCGGCTATTGCCATTGACCATGAGGGAAATGTTCTGACAGATACACCTATCTGGATGGATACAAGAGCCCAGGAAATCTGCGACAGACTCAATAATGAAATCGGCAGTGAGAATATTTTCAATGTTGCCGGTAATTCTCTTCAGCCTTCTTATACCACAGCGAAGATTCTCTGGTATAAGGAGAATATGCCTGAAGTATATAATAAGATTTACAAGATCCTTCAGTCAAACAGCTTTATTGCTTACAGACTGACTGGTGCCATCACACAGGATCTTTCACAGGGATATGGCCTGCATTGCTTTGATATGCGTACTGGTACCTGGGATGAAGTGATGTGTGAGAAAATGGGAATTCCTGTGGATTTTCTTCCGGAGATTGTTGCGTGCGATAAGGTAGTGGGAACTGTGACGGAAGAGGCGGCAGCCCAGAGTGGACTGACTGTCGGAACTCCTGTAGTGGCCGGCGGTCTGGATGCAGCCTGTGGAACACTTGGTGCAGGTGTGATCCATCCGGGGGAGACCCAGGAGCAGGGTGGACAGGCTGGTGGCATGAGCATCTGCACAGATACATACAAAGCAGATCCAAGTCTGATCTTAGGCTATCACGTAGTGCCAGGCAAGTGGCTTCTTCAGGGAGGAACTACCGGAGGCGGCGGTGTCATGCGCTGGTTTGAGAGAGAATTTGCAGCTTATGAGAGGAGCCGCAAGGCGGATACCGGGAAATCCTCTCTGGAACAACTGAATGAAATTGCCGAGGCAGTACCAGCCGGAAGTGAAGGCGTTGTGTTCCTTCCATATATGTCCGGGGAGAGATCCCCTGTCTGGAATCCATACGCCAAAGGCGTTTTCTATGGACTTGATTTTGCTAAGACCAAGGGACACATGGTAAGAGCCTGTATGGAGGGCGTAGCATTTTCCCTGCGCCATAATCTGGAGGTGGCTGAAGCGGCAGGTGCTAAAGCAGAAGTTCTTCGTGCTATGGGAGGTTCAGCCAATTCCCTTCTCTGGACTCAGATTAAGGCTGATGTGACAGGCAAGGCAGTGGTGGTCCCTGCTTCCGATACAGCAACCACATTAGGTGCTGCAATCCTGGCTGGCGTAGGAGTTGGATTTTATAAAGATTACGAGGAAGCGGTTTCCATGACAGTGAAAGAGACAAGACGCCATGAGCCCAATCCTGAGAATAAAGAAGTTTATAATAAGACATACCGTACATATAGGGATTTATATGAATCTCTGAAAGCTATGATGGTACGGAAGTAAGGAGGTATTTCAAGATGAAAGCAGCAGTTGTAGTTGCAAACGAGGATGTACAGTACCAGGAAATCGAAGAACCACAGGCAAAACCAGGCTGGGTAAAGATTAAAGTAAAAGCTTCCGGCATTTGTGGCTCTGATGTTCCGCGAGTATTGAATCATGGTGTTCATTTTTATCCTATCGTTCTTGGACATGAGTTTTCTGGTGATGTAGTAGAAGTTGGAGAAGGGGTCACCAAGGTGAAAGTTGGCGACCGCGTTTCCGGGGCTCCGCTTCTTCCGTGCATGAAGTGTGATGATTGTCAGAATGGAAACTTCTCCTTATGTAAGCATTACAGTTTTATCGGTTCCAGGCAGCAGGGAAGTAATGCGGATTATGTAGTAATTCCAGAGCAGAATGCGATTCCTTTTGATCCGTCTATTTCCTATGAACAGGGTGCAATGTTCGAGCCATCCACAGTTGCTCTTCATGGACTCCTTCAGAATGATTATCAGGGCGGTCGCTGCGTAGCAATTTTAGGATGTGGAACAATTGGCATATTCACAATGCAGTGGGCAAAGATCTTTGGTTCCAAGAAGGTTGTCGTATTTGATATTAGTGAGGAACGCCTGGATCTTGCCATGAGAATGGGCGCAGATGCAGTTATCAATACAACCAAAGAGAATTATATGGAAGAGGCTATGGCAATTACCGGTGGTAAGGGCTATGAATATGTGTTTGAAACAGCCGGACAGGTTCCCACTATGCATATGGCATTTGAACTTGCTGCGAATAAGGCACACGTATGCTTCATTGGAACACCTCATGCAGATCTTACATTTACACCAAAGCAGTGGGAGAATATGAATCGTAAAGAATTTAAACTTACAGGCTCCTGGATGTCCTATAGTTCCCCGTTCCCAGGCAAAGAGTGGGATCTTACAGCTCATTATTTTGCAACCGGTCAGCTGAAATTTGATCCGGGATTTATTTATCGTAAAATGCCAATGAGTCAGGCTCAGGAAGCATTCCAGCTCTATAAGACACCTGGTCTTGTAAAGGGGAAGATTCTTCTGACGAATGAGGATTGAGCATATGATACTGACAGTAACATTAAATGCAGCCATTGATAAGCGGTATGTGGTAAATAACTTTAAGACTGGAGAAGTGAATCGTGTAAAGGAATGTACTTATGTTCCTGGTGGAAAAGGTCTGAATGTATCCAAGCCGGCTTCAATTTACGGAGCAGAGGTGATTGCCACAGGTTTTGTAGGTGGTTATGTAGGAGCTTATATTGAGAATGCACTGAAGCCGTTTGGTATTAAAAGTGCTTTTTATCATGTAGCTGCAGAAAGCAGATCCTGTATTAATATCTGGGATGAAGTTAATAAAGTTCAGACAGAATTTCTGGAACCTGGGTTTACCCTTACAGAAGAGGATTTTGCCGGATTTGAGGAAAAATTCCGTAATCTTGTAAAAGAAGCGAAAGTAGTTGCAATGTCAGGAAGTGTTCCGAAAGGACTTGATGGAACTGCTTATCAGCGACTTATAAAGATTGTAAAAGAGGCAGGAATTCCGGTTATTCTGGATACCAGTGGCAAACTTCTTGAAATGGGAATTGAAGCAGCACCTACTATGATCAAACCCAATATTGATGAAATCCGCATGCTCACAGGCAAGAAATGTGATAATATTCAGGATATTATAGATGCGGCGAAAGAGATTCATGCAAAAGGTGTGGAAATCGTAGCTGTTTCCCTGGGAGCTGACGGTTCTCTTGCAGTAGGTAATGAAGGAATTTTCCGTGCACTGGTTCCGAGAATAAATGCAGTGAACACAGTTGGGTGTGGAGATTCTATGATCGCAGGATTCGCACTGGGTTTATCCAGGGGACTTTCACTTCCTGAGACAATGAAACTGGCAAGTGCTATTTCAGCGGCAGCAGCCATGCGCGAGGAGACTGGATTTTTTGTGATGGAAGATATGGAAAAACTGCTTCCACAGATTGAGGTTACTAAATTATAAGAAAATGTAGTAAAAGATATTAAGCGAAAGTAAATTGCGTTGTAATTGAAAGCCATAGTGCAAAAGAAATGTTAAGGAGGATAAGAAAATGACAATGATTGATCCGGCAATTGTTCCGCAGAGAACACTTTATACTGGCGCTAAGATGCCAGCTGTTGGAATGGGTACTTTTGGAAGTGACCATGCAGATGCAGACGCAGTTTCTGCTTCTGTTGCAGGTGCACTTCGCGTAGGTTACCGTTCTTTTGATTGTGCTGCATGTTACGGAAATGAAGATATGATCGGAAAGATTTTCGCAGATGCATTTGCAGAAGGTATTGTAAAAAGAGAAGAACTTTTTATTGCCTCCAAAGTATGGAACGATATGCATGGTGACGGAGATGTACTGATTGCCTGTGCGAAGACCTTAAAGGATCTGAAGCTTGACTATCTGGATATGTATTATGTTCACTGGCCATTCCCGAACTATCATGCACCACATTGTGATGTGGATTCCAGAAATCCTGATTCCAAACCGTTTACAGTAGAGCGCTTTATGAAAACCTGGCGCCAGATGGAGCGCCTGGTAGATATGGGTCTGACGAAACATATCGGTATGTCTAATATGACAATCCCGAAACTGGAGGCAGTACTTCCACTTTGCAGAATTAAACCAGCTGCGATCGAGATGGAGCTTCATCCATGCTTCCAGCAGCCGGAGCTGTTTGATTATTGCAGAGCGCATGGTATTGAAGTGGTAGGATTCTGCCCAATTGGTTCTCCTGAACGTCCGGAACGTGATAAAATGCCAGAAGATATTGCGGATATTGAACTGCCAGAGCTGAAAGCAATTGCAGCGGCACATGGTGTACATCCAGCAGTTATCTGCATTAAATGGGCTGTACAGAGAGGTGCTTCCCCAATTCCATTCTCTTTGAAAGAGAAGAATTACACCATGAACCTGAAATGTGTCACGGAAGATCCTCTGACAGAAGAAGAGATGGAAACCATCCGTTCCCTTGATAAGAATAACCGTCTGATCAAAGGCCATGTATTCCTGTGGGAAGGTGCAAAGGACTGGCACGATCTCTGGGATGAGGATGGAGTGATTGTAAAATAATGGTTATAATTTCAAAGCTTCTTTAAATATCTTACACAGCAGAA
>UMHU01033258.1_pt1 | contig 10479 bp, 10 predicted proteins | sample 1965591 | NCBI WGS metagenome assembly UMHU01 (sample SAMEA4836101, study PRJEB28245) | human gut metagenome | biome: gut microbiome; material: fecal sample | place: Denmark | collected 2008
TCTTCAGCAATTTCCTCATCCCTTTCTATTAGTATTTTATACTTACGAAGCCCTTTGCAGCCTGCAGGAGAACACATGAAGTATTGGAACAATATCTTGCATGAGTTCTCCATCTGATTTCTAATCTAATTATAGTATAAATGGAGAATCCATGCATCAAGTTCAACTTCATGAACGCCGTTTAATAGGCGTTAATAAAATTTAATTTTCACTAACCTGTGGTTTATGGGTATTCAAATTATGGTCTTGATTTTTTGTTCCATTACCTCATCCAATAAATCGTTACACGCTTTCCACAATTTTCAATACACTGGTCTACAATAATTCATTTGCATTACAAGACTGTCTTAAAAATGTAACTTGATTTAGTAAATGCTGATTATAAGTATAATAATGCCTATTAGTTTGGGTTCGGTTTGCCTTTAAAATTCCTTCTCTACCTCAACGTTATAATATTTTAACAGATGCGCTTAAAAATTCAGCAAAATCCTTTGGTTTATAATTCGTGATATTTGATGTGTTCATTTTAACGCTCTCCTTTGAGGGGATTTGAACACATTCAAACACAACAGTCAATATATTCAGTTACTTAGATTTTCTTCTTAATAATAATTATATCATGGAACCATTTAGCTAAGATATAATCAAATATTTTTTCTTAACTCCTTAATATAGGCTTTATCACATATAACTTCAATACATTGTCTTCTTAATTGGGTTATACTATGTATAGGAGATGATAATGTGCAAACATTTTCACAACAATTGCATACGCTCTCTTTTGGTGCTAGACTTAATATAGTTGGATAGTCAACTAAAGAGGTGAGAGAGATGGATAAGAAAGAGAACTTCATGAGTGATAATGCATTACTATATCGTGCAGCTATTAAATATTATGATAATAGATTAAAGAAATATGATATAGGTTATGGACAGGTTGTGAATCTAATGATGATTCATGAACATCCTGGTATTACTATGAAGGAATTGTCTTCTAGTGGTTCTGTAGATAAAGGTACAATCACAAAGAGTGTATCTAAATTACATGATGCGGGTTATATTCGTATAGAAGAGAATAATCTAGATAAACGTTCTAAGATACTTAAAACAACACCTAAAGCGAAAGATGTGATTACAGAAATGTATCTTGCGAGAAAAGACTGGTGGTCTCATTTAACATCTGATTTGACTTTAGAAGAAGTAGATCAATTAGAAAAGACAATGCATCTTTTAGTTAAGAAAGCAATAGAAGAACCAACATACCAAAACCATTTCCGTATTTTTGGTTTTCAAAAGCTCACTCTTCTAGATTATCCAGGAAAAATGGCATGTACTCTATTTACTGGAGGATGTAACTTTAAATGTCCTTTCTGTCATAATTCTGATTTAGTCTTCTTACCAGAAAATATGGTAGAGATTGATCAGGTTGATGTTCTTGAATTCTTAGAAAAGAGAAAGAACATATTAGAGGGTGTATGTATTACAGGTGGAGAACCTTTATTACAGGCTGGTATTGTGGATTTCTTAAGAGTGATCAAGGATATGGGGTACTCTATTAAATTAGATACAAATGGATCTTTTCCTAATAAGTTAAAAGAATTAGTAGAAGAAGGTCTTGTTGATTATGTAGCTGTAGATATCAAGAATGCGCCTAAGAAATACAATAAGACAATTGGTTTAGAAGGTTATCGTCTTGATTCTATTAAGACAACAGTCCAATATTTATTAGAAAATCATGTAGATTATGAATTCAGAACGACAATTATTAAAGAATTTCATACAGAAAATGATATGAGACTAATTGGAGAATGGATCAAAGGTGCTAAGCGTTATTATCTTCAAAACTTTGAAGATAATGAGAATGTGATTCAAGAAGGTTTACATGCATGCTCATTAGAAACACTTCAGAGTTATAAAAAGATTTTAGAAGAATATGTTGATGAATGTGAAATCAGAGGGATAGAAGAAAGGATATGATAATATGTACCAGGTCATTAAAAGAGATGGTAAGATTACAGAATTTGATTTAAAGAAGATAACCCGTGCGATTGAAAAAGCATTTATTTCATTAAAGAAAGAATATCATCCTAGTGTGATTGATATGCTTGCATTAAAGGTCACAAGTGATTTTGAAAAGAAGATCAAGGATCATAAGATTGCAGTAGAAGATATCCAGGATAGTGTAGAGGATATCTTATCACAGGCAGGTTATAGTGATGTGGCGAAGTCTTATATTCTTTATCGTAAACAGAGAGAGAAAGTAAGAAATATGAAGTCTACGATTCTTGATTATAAGGATTTAGTGAATAGTTATGTGAATGCGACTGACTGGAGAGTAAAAGAGAATTCTACTGTCACTTATTCTGTTGGTGGGTTGATTCTAAGTAACAGTGGTGCAATTACTGCAAATTATTGGTTATCTGAAATATATGATCAGGAGATTGCGGATGCACATAGAGATGGGGATTTCCATATTCATGATTTAAGTATGTTGACAGGTTATTGTGCAGGATGGTCTTTAAAACAATTAATTCAGGAAGGTTTAGGAGGTATTCCAGGTAAGATTACATCTAAACCAGCTAAACATCTTGCATCATTATGTAACCAGATGGTGAACTTCTTAGGTATTATGCAGAATGAATGGGCAGGTGCTCAGGCTTTCTCTTCTTTTGATACTTACTTGGCACCATTTGTAAAGGTAGATAATCTTCCTTATGATCAAGTTAAGAAATGCATTGAATCATTTATTTATGGTGTCAATACACCTTCACGCTGGGGAACACAGGCTCCTTTCTCTAATATTACTTTAGACTGGACAGTACCAAATGATTTAGCTGAATTGAATGCGATAGTTGGTGGAAAAGAAATGGACTTCCGTTATAAGGATTGTCAGAAAGAAATGGACATGATTAATAAAGCCTTTATTGAAGTCATGATTGAAGGTGATGCGAATGGTCGTGGATTCCAGTACCCTATTCCTACTTACTCTATCACAAAGGATTTTGATTGGTCTGAAACAGAAAATAATAAACTATTATTTGAAATGACTGCAAAGTTTGGTACACCCTATTTCTCTAACTATATTAATTCAGATATGGAACCAAGTGATGTCAGATCAATGTGTTGTCGATTAAGACTTGACTTAAGAGAATTAAGAAGAAAGAGTGGAGGATTCTTTGGTTCAGGTGAATCAACAGGATCAGTCGGTGTCGTTACTATTAACCTTCCACGTATTGCTTATTTATCTCATAATGAGCATGAGTTCTATGAAAGATTAGATCACTTAATGAATCTTGCTGCAAGATCATTAAAGGTAAAAAGAGATGTGATTAGTAAGTTATTAGAAGAAGGTCTCTATCCTTATACAAAACGTTATTTAGGTTCATTTAAGAATCATTTCTCTACTATTGGCTTAGTAGGTATGAATGAAGCTACACTCAATGCGAACTGGCTTAAAGAAGATTTAACACATACAGATGCACAGGAATTTGCGAAGGATGTATTAAACCATATGCGTGAAAGATTAGTGATCTATCAGGAAGAATATGGTGACTTATATAACCTAGAAGCAACACCTGCAGAATCTACATCTTATCGTCTTGCAAAACATGATAAGAAAAAATATCCAGATATCATTACTGCCACTAAAGAGGGTAATACACCTTACTATACAAACTCATCTCATTTACCAGTAGGTTATACAGATGATTTATTTACTGCCTTAGATATTCAGGATGAATTACAGACTCTTTATACATCAGGTACTGTATTTCATGCCTTCTTAGGTGAAAAGTTACCAGACTGGAAAGGTGCTGCAACACTTGTAAGAAAGATTGCGGAAAACTATAAACTTCCTTATTATACAATTTCACCTACTTATTCTATTTGTGAAGATCATGGTTATCTTGTAGGTGAACAGCCTATATGTCCTGTATGTGGTAAACCAACAGAAGTATGGAGCCGTATTACAGGTTACTATAGACCAGTTAAGAACTGGAATGAAGGTAAAGCACAGGAATTTAAGGAACGTAAAACATATGATATGGGTCACTCAGTACTAAGTGGCAGACATATGAAGAAGATCAAAGAAGAACAGGTACAACCTGTTATACAGAATGAAAAGCTTTATTTATTCACAACGAAAACATGTCCTAACTGTCGTATTATTAAGAAGATATTAGAAGATGAACATGTAGACTATGAATTAATAGATGCAGAAGAACAAGTAGATCTCACAAAGAGATTCTCTGTTATGCAGGCGCCTACTCTTGTCGTTGCGAATGATAAGAGTTACGCGAAATATGTGAACGTGTCTAATATTAGAAAATATATAGAAGAAAGATCATAACCAAAGTGGGCATCACTAAAAGTGATGCCCATTTCTTTCAAAGTAAAAAAAAGACTGTGAGATCATTCGATTTCATAGTCTTCTTTGACTTCTATTGTTTCTTCAAAATATCCATCTTTTGAATCTCTTACTTCTTCAAAAGTCTTTTGGTAGATATATGCTTTATAGCATAAGAATACTAATAATACAGCAAACGCAACTGATAAGAAATTCTTCAATAATCTTCTTACCTTTGCTTTTTCAATCAGTTTGTCCATATCTTCCTGCTCATAGTAACTAATAATCACTTCCTTGGGTGTACCAAGTCTTTCTACGACCTCATCATATGTCATATCATGAGAACCATCATCAATATTATCTATGAGTTTTCTTATATATTCTTTTTCAGATTTACCATAAGAAGCAAATAGATACTTACATTGTTTAATATACTTTTTAACGTTTTTATTGTAAGTCATGCTCTTCCTCCATAGAAATAGTATCATGAATATATATTTTTATACAATATATAGGAAAACTACATTTGTTGACAAAGATACAGTTGCTATGATAGCATTTAACTGTAGTAAGCGTTTACATTTGCGTTAAAAATGGAGTGTTAATATATGAAAAAATTAATTGTGCTTTCTTTTTTAGTTATGGCTTGTGCAGTATCGTTAGCTAATACGGAAGTGTCTGCTTCAGATGATACAGTTATTAATCAATATCTTCTTTTAAAAAATGAATATAATATAACTAAATCCAGATACATGCTGTCTGAAACTCATAGTAATGCAATGAAGTCAAATAAAGCAGGAAAGGATATTGATTGTTTAAAAAATCATATTTATGAATTAAAAGGTAAATCAAGAGAGGAATTGAAAAGATATAAGTATACAAATTCTCAAATTGATGCGATAAAGAATTATGATGGAACACAAGAAATGACTGTAAAAGCCTCTTCAAAAATCAAGTTTAGCGTTAAGAAGAATATATTAAGTTATGATGCGAAAACAGGATTGTCTACTGTAAAAGCAACAGTAAGCTTTAGCTGGAATGGAACACCTGAAGATTATGGAAATGATGCTTTTGCGATGGCATATGAAGCAGATAATAATCATATTTTTAAGGAAGTTTCATCCGTTACTTCTTCATTAAAATACAAGGAATTCAAATCCTCTAAGAGTGTAAAAACATGGACGAAGTCAGCGGTTAAGAAAGGTAATCAAGATGTTATTGGATCATACGGATGGTCATTTCCATTGAAAATAAAAGGTGATCAATACTATGCGTATTTGTATAAGGGATCTTTTTCTATAACAGGAGTAGTAAGTGGAAAATTAAAATATTTCAATGTGCGTTACTTATACAGTCATAAATCATCTATAGTTCCAACAGGATTTGGAATTAGTATATCTAGAGGTATGTCTTCTGCAGGAATAATACTCACAAAGAAATCTCGACATAAAGGGTATCCTGAAAAAAGTGGTGGCGTTGTGACTTGTTCATAATCTTAATGAATTATAAGGAGATAATAAAATGAAGAAATTATTGATGATAATATTTTTATTTTTTTTGGTAACTTATGGGTGTCATATACTAACTCTAATAAATTTAGAGATATTCATGTATGTATTTAATGCGTGGCAGGATTTTGACTTGTATAACGTGCTTTTTAGCATATACACTGCCTGTGCTATAGTTGTAATAACTATGTATCTTCTGCATAAGAAAAAGAATTAATACACGGGGAAATACCAATCACGATTACTTCTATTATTGGTATACTTTATTTGCAATATGAGGCTGTTGAATTCAACAGTCTTTTTATTTTACAAAAACACTTGATTATATAGTTAGTATATGCTAACCTATAGATAGTTAGTAAGAACTAACTAGGAGGTCAACAATGAAAGTAGTCTATGCATCAAGAACTGGAAATGTAGAAGCATTAATTGGAAAACTAGGTATTACAGACGCATTACATATTGAAGATGGTACAGAAAAAGTCTCTGAAGATTATATCTTATTTACTTATACAGATGGCTTTGGAGATGTTCCTTATGAAGTATCAGACTTCTTAGAAAACAATCCATCTATTAAAGGTGTTATTGCTTCTGGTGATACAGGATATGGTGAAGCATATTGTTTAGCTGGTGATAAAATCAGTGAAGACTATCATGTTCCATGTCTTTACAAAGTAGAAAATGATGGTACTGATGAAGATGTAGAAGCCATCAAAGAGTTACTTTAATATGACCTTAGGATATCATCAATTTGAACATCTTCTTCTTACGCATTGCACACCTACCTTGATCAAGCGTAAGTTAGGTAGTATGTTTCATCTTGATAATAGATATTCAGATGTTCATGAACTTGTAGAATATTATGATCAGATTCTTAACCTTCAAGGATTACGAATAAATCTCTTTTTCTCTCATGGTCGTTATACAGTATATGTATATCTGCCTTCCTCACTCAAATACTTAATGACTAACAAAGACATTCAATCCTTTCTGAAACAATATGATTATCCTGATCATGATATTCTATCTCATCTAGAGAAACGTCTTGAGATGAGTCAATATCCACACGAAATAGGGTTATTTTTGGGTTATCCACTTGCTGATGTATGGGGGTTTGTACATCATAAGAAGTGTCAATGTTGTGGCTATTGGAAGGTATATGAAAATAAACGTGAAAAAGAAAGTCTCTTTAAACAATTTGACTGTTGTAGAAAAGAATTCATACTCCTTTATGAGCAGGGCTATTCTTTCTCACAAATCCTTAATCAGGCTGATAATCAGCCTTTTTCTTTTACCTTAAATGAATTATAATATTTTCGAGGTGTATATATATGATGAGAGTAAATGAAGCAGAAACGAAAAGATTATTAGAAGCTGTTAAACCAGCAAAGCTTGTTGCAGCAACTAAATATATTGATGAAAAAGAAGTAGAGAAGTTAGAAGAATGTGGTGTTATGATCTATGGTGAAAACAAGGTACAGGACTTCTTAAAGAAGTATGAAGATTACCATGGAAAAGGTGTATGGCATTTTATTGGTACATTACAGACCAATAAAGTAAAGTATATTATTGATAAGGTACAGATGATTCATTCTGTCGCAAACTATAGATTAATTGATGAAATAGAGAAACAGGCAGCTAAACATAATCTTGTTATGGATATCTTATTACAGGTTAATATTGCGAAAGAAGAATCTAAACATGGCTTTAACGAAGAAGAAATGAATGAAGTTATGGACTACTTAAAAGATAAACCTCATTTAAATCCTAGAGGATTAATGATGATGGCTCCTAATATTGAAGTAGAAGAAACAAGACAATACTTTAAAGCAACTAAAGACCTATTAACTAAACTACAGGAATCTTATCCTAACTATCAATTAACTGAACTATCAATGGGTATGACACATGACTTCCCTATTGCGGTTGCAGAAGGTAGTACAATGGTAAGACTCGGTCATGCATTATTTGATGAATAATTAAAAACATCCCTAGAAACGTATGTTTCTAGGGATTTGTGTTTAGAATGGGAAATGTGGATTATTATATGACTTACAAGATTCCTGCCAGTATTTTATAGATTCCTTGATATCACAACATACATAATCATAATCTTTCTTCTCTATCTTTCCATGTTCTGCCATACACTTATAGAATTTCTTTAAACTTGCAGCAGTTGTTTTGACTGTTTAAGGAGAAGACCACATACATTTGCGGATAACCTAAAAAGTCATTAATGAATAAATCTGCATTAGATAGATGATTGTAGATGTTTTTACCTGCATTTTTAAGATCTTCATGGAAGAGAAGTAAGTATTCGTGATTTGTGTCTTCATTTTTTCACTAATGTCTAGATAGTCGATAAGCGTTATATTCCTTTCGTTATATAGATATTTTATATAGTAATAAAAATAGAAAGGCATTAGATTGATGTAAATTTTATAAAAATGTATTTTACCGACTTCATCATATCCTGCTGTTACAATAAAGATATGGAGAATACAGGCATGATGAAACGTATATTAGCTGTCTTAGTGCTTGTTTCTGTAATGCTTATATCAGGTTGTATGAAAGATAAATATTCAGGTGAATTTAAGAACGATGAAGAAGTGGCTGATATGTAGAAACAATGATAAATAAGAAGTATAGTCGTTATTTTGATAATGAATAGATAGTGTAAAAATAGTGTAAAAATAGTGAAATAATAGTGAAAAAAACTCTTTTTCTAGGTATAATTATATAAAAGGAGGGCTTTTTATGATCAAAGTGACATTAACGAATGAAATTTTAAATTACATTACTGAAATTGAACAAAATAGATACAAGGTATCATCGGTGAAACTTTCCCCAATCGTTATGAATAAGCTTCGTAAAAATTCAAAGAAAAAAAGCTCTTATGCTTCAAACAAGATTGAAGGAAATCCTTTGTCTGAAAAACAGGCAGAAGAAGTCATTGAAAGTGATGAAAGAAAACATTATTTGAAGCCAGAACAGGAAGTAAGAAATTATTTTCTTGCATTGAATTATCTAGAAGAGAAGTTGAACAATAAAGAAAAGTTATCCAAAAAACTCATTTTAGATGTTCAGAAATTAGTTGAGAAAGGTGCTCCTAAAGAAAAAATAGGCCTTAGAGGACCTATGCCACCAGGAGTATTATTTGCAGTATATGATTCTAAGACAGGAAATCCGGATTATATTCCACCAGAATATAGCGATGTTCCGGGATTACTGGATGAGTTGATAGAGTATGTCAATACTACTGATGATCATCCATTGATTGTTGCAGCAGTTGTACATTATCAATTGGTAACTATTCACCCATTTGAGGATGGTAATGTACCATTGAGATACCAACAACAAATAGCGGCATAACAGCAGCAAACAACTTCATATCACATAAATACAGTTAAATAACATATAGAATTAGGAATACTTGAAAAACGGTATTCCTTTTTTATTTCCAGACGTTCAGAAATGAGCGTCTATTTTTTTACCCAAATGAAAGGAGAATCAAAAAATGAATAAGATATTGAAACGATTGCTTACAGGTGTTCTTACTCTCGCAACCGTCTTTACTGCTCTACCCACAACTGCTGTCCATGCTGCGGAAACACAATACTGGACAGAATCGGAGGAACGTGTCGGCATTGTTGAGAAAGTAATGAATGATGGTTCTATCGGCTCTACATTTAATGAGGGGCATATGACCGTTGAGGGCGAGGACGCTTATTGTATCGACATCAACACAGGCTTTAAGAATGGATATAAGACCAGAAGTGACGCAAGTACACGCATGACTGCTGACCAGATAGAGGACGTTGCTTTATCTCTTGAATACGTCAAACAGTACACGAAAAGCCATACAGGATTGAGCAGCCAGCACGCCTACCTTTTAAGACAGCTTGTAGTCTGGCAGAGATTGAGCGTCCATCTTGGGTGGAGCTGTGACAATGTACGAGCTTCCTATGATGAAATCTCAAAATCCGTGCAAGATGAAGTATTCGCCGGAGCGAAAGCCTTTGTAAGAGAAAATAAAGGACGCTATGACTGTTACGGTTATATCTACACTGGTGAGGGGCAGGATTTAGGACAGTTCTTCGCAGAGCTGGCTGTCGGCAATGGCAAGATTCAGAAATCTTCCAGTAATACCACAGTCACAAACGGGAATGACTGCTATTCTCTCTCTGGTGCGACTTATGGTGTCTATTCTGATAAAGGCTGCACGAAATCTGTTGCCATACTTACGACAAATGCCAATGGTAATACGGACACTGTGGAATTAAGAGCTGCGACATACTATGTGAAAGAAACGAAAGCTCCAAAGGGATTCCAGTTAGATAAGAACGTCTATACTATGACGGTCAAGGTTAATGAAACTACGACTTTAAAAGTCAGCGACAAACCAAAAGTCACTGACACTTTGGTTGAGCTTTTCAAGATTGATATGGAAATTTCCAAAGCTACGCCACAGGGTAACGCTTCTTTAGAGGGTGCGGAGTTCGTCTGGAAGTATTATGACGGTTACTATACAAAAGACAATCTTCCATCAGAACCAACACGCACATGGACGACAAAGACAATCGCTGAAAAAGACAGCAACAATGAAGTCCATTACATCACAAGATT
>UMHU01030992.1_pt1 | contig 10473 bp, 7 predicted proteins | sample 1965591 | NCBI WGS metagenome assembly UMHU01 (sample SAMEA4836101, study PRJEB28245) | human gut metagenome | biome: gut microbiome; material: fecal sample | place: Denmark | collected 2008
CGTTGGTGCGCTGGGAGCGCAGACGGTAAGTGACCTTCTTCAGCTTCCGGCTTCTCATGGAGCTGATGGCCGTGGGGATGGCGCCCAGCAGCGTGAAGGCATACAGCTTCACCAGCTCCCCGATGTAGGTGGAGGAATCGATGATCTCCTGACGCAGCATCTCCGGGATCATGCGGAAGCAGTCCAACAGGCTCAGCTCGTAGTAGTCCTTCAGCTCGTTATAGACGGCGACGGACCAATCCAGCTGGTAGCCCACATAGGTCATGCCCAGCATCAGCACGATGCTGACCACCAGACCCACGGTGGAGAACCGGCCGGCCAGCAGCTCATAACCCTTCATGGTGCAGATGGCCATGACGATGCCGCTGGCTGCCGCCACGTAGCCCAGCTGGCCCAGCAACACGATGCACGCCACGCCCAGCAGAGAACCAAGCAGCGCACCCACGGTGCCGGCCACCACGTTCTCCGTCTTGCCCAGCTCCGCCTGCTGGTTCTGCTCCTGCAGATGGCCCAGCTGCTGGTAGCAGCTGTCGCACAGCAGGGAGGGGACACCGGTCATGATGCAGGGGTCCGTCTCCACGGCGCTGCCGCAGTTCTGGCAGCAGTTGTCATAGCCGGAGGCGTGCAGAAACTCCACCACGGCGGCTACAGCCTCCGCCAGCTTCTCCACCTGATTGGGATTGCCGAAGCGGACATTCAGGGTCAGCTCCACCCGGCTGCGCCGGACGGAGAAGCCCATCACCAGACGGGTCCCCTTTACAAACTGGCGGATGGCAGACTGATCCGGCTCCTGCCCCAGCTTGTGCAGGGACAGGGTCATAACGGCAAGGCCCTGATCGTTGCGCCAGAGCATGGTCTGGTAGCCGCCGACGCTGCCGAAGAGGATGCTGCTCTCGCCGTCCACCGTCAGGTGCAGGCGCTGGGCGGTCTGGTCCAGAAAGGTCTTTTCTTTTTGGGTCATGGGGTAGCTCTCCTTTTCTCTCTTTCACATGGTTTACACACAATTAGGCCGGAGGATCGTCAGAAGGAGACGACCTCCTCCTTGGGCTTTTCGCAGGGGGCGATGGCGGTGACATACAGCACCGGACCCTCGCCCTGATAAGCGTCGTTAGGTTCCTTCTTCACCGTGGCGGTGATCTCCACCCACTGGCGATTCTTGAACTTCTCCAGCCCCTCGCCCTTGGCCACCAAAGCCAAAAACTGCATATCGTTCTCGCAGCAGACCATGGCGAAGCGGCCGGGGCAGTGGACACCCTTGAACTTCTTGGAGTGGCACATGACGGCCTTATACCGCACGGTGACGCCGTCGTAGCGGTCGGGGTTGTCCATCATATCCACATACCAGACACCGTAGTCGTCGTCCGGCACATCCAGATGGCCATCGGAGAGATCGAAGGGGGACATCTCCGGAGTGACGTACTCCTCGCTGGTGCCGTCCTCGTTTTCCAGATAGATATCGGCCCGGCGGTTCACCATCCGCAGGTTGCGGCTGCGGAGCTGGGCCCGCAGCTCCTCGTTGCAGTGGTTGAAGATCAGCATATCGGCGTTGCTGATCTTCTCCATCATCAGCTGGCCCATATTCTTCACATACATCTCGAAGCTTCTGGCGTCCACCAGACACATGATCTGGTAGAGGATCCAGTTGGCAGGCAGGCCATCCCGGTACAGAGGCTCGATCATCCACATACCGTTATACTCAATGATGACCTGCTTGGGCCGGTACTGCTTCTCCAGCTTCTTGAACAGCTCCGGAGTCAGCTGACTCTGCTCGTCCACCGTGTAGGTGAACACATTGCCCAGCACACGGGGGTCGTACTCCAGCTCCCCCTCCTCGCAGCAGATCAGCAGGGTACGGTCCTCCTCGGCAAAGCCGTCCCGGAGGATACCGTTGATGAAGCCGGTTTTGCCGGAATCCAGAAAACCGGCGATGAGATAGACAGGAATATCCATAGTTCCTCGCTCCTTACAGGTGTTACAGGCTGAACAGCTCTTTGAGCTTGTCCTCCTTCAGCTGGGCGCCGATGACGCACAGGCGGCCGGTGTAGTCGGCGCTGCCGTAGCGGACGTCCTGCTCCTCGGGGACATAGTCGAAGTGCAGCCACTTGCCGCCGCTGGGAACGATCCCCTTGGCCCGGAGGATGGCGCCGTAGTCGCCGGTATCCAGCGCCGTCAGGATGCGGCGGATGTCCTCCTCCGTGTAGGAGTGGACCGTCTCGGCGCCCCAGCTGGTGAACACCTCGTCGGCGTGGTGGTGATGGTGGTGGCAGGAGCACTCCGGGTCGTCGCACTCGCCATCGTGGTGATGGTGATGCTCATGCTCGTCGTGGTCATGATGGTGGTCATGTTCCTCGTGGTCGTGGTGGCAGCAGCCCTCGTGATGGTGATGCTCATGCTCGTCGTCATCGTCATCATCGTCGTGGTGATGGCCGCAGCAGCAGTGGCCCTCGTCCTCGTCGTGGTCATGATGATGGTGATGCTCGTCATGGTCATCATGGTCATCATGGTCATCATGGTCGTGGTGGTGATGGTGGTGCTCCGCCTCCTCCGCCTCGTGCTCGGCCTGCATCCTGGCCAGCAGCTCATCGGCCAGAGAGACCTTTTCCACAGCGGACAGCAGAGTCTTGCCGTCCAGCTGGTCCCACGGGGTAGTGAGGATGGCGGCGGTGGGATTCTTCTCTCGCAGCAGAGCCACGGCGGCCTCCAGCTTCTCCTGAGACAGCTTCTGTGTCCGGGAGAGGATGATGGTGCCGGCAGACTCGATCTGATTGTTGTAGAACTCACCGAAGTTCTTCATATACACCTTCACCTTGGTGGCGTCGGCCACGGTGACGAAGGAGTTCAGCTTCATGTCCGGCTCGTCCCGAACGGTGTTCTCCACCGCCACGATCACGTCGGAGAGCTTGCCTACGCCGGAGGGCTCGATGAGGATGCGGTCCGGAGCGAACTGCTCATGGACCTGGCGCAGGGCCTTGTTAAAGTCGCCCACCAGAGAGCAGCAGATGCAGCCGGAGGACATCTCGCTGATCTGCACGCCGGAATCCTTCAGGAAACCGCCGTCGATGCTGATCTCGCCAAACTCGTTTTCAATGAGCACCAGCTTCTCGCCCTGATAGGCCTCGCTGAGCATCTTCTTGATGAGCGTGGTCTTACCGGCGCCCAGAAAGCCCGATACAATGTCGATTTTTGTCATAAAACAACCCTTCTTTTCTCCTCCGCCATGGCAGAGGACAATCTTTCTCCTATATCATACCCTATTTTTCCAAAAATGCAAGAGGGTGGGACGGCCCTCCACCGCCGGGGCGGAAAACTTTTCTTGACAGGATACTCATACGGCGTTATACTGTACTCAATATAAACGAAAGGAGGCGTACACCATGACGAAGAGCAAGCTGACCAGTAAGGGGATCATTGTGTGCGCCGCCGGATCGGCCCGATAAAGGGGTCGATGTGACCGTACCCTGTGTGCGTCCCCGTCCGGGGGCGCATTTTTTGTACGCTGCCGGACGCCGGCGGCGTTTGGACAGGCGGCCTGCGGGCCGCCGGGAGAGAGAAGGAGGCTTATGGAAGAGAATCGATCGACATTCAAGCTGTCGGGGCGGGAGAAGGCCGGGCTCATCTGGCACTATCTGCGCCCCTGCTGGGGGCATTTTGCGGCGGCGCTGCTGTGTGCGTGCCTGTCCATGGCGCTCAACGCCCTGACGCCCCAGATCATCCGTATCACGGTGGACTCCATTCTGGGATCCGAGGCGGCCAAGCTGCCGGCGCTGCTGCTGCGGGTGCTGCCGCTGGAGACGCTTCGGCAGGAGCCTGTCACGGCGCTGTGGTGGGCGGCGGGGGCCGTCATGGTGACGGCGCTGCTGCGGGGCCTGTGCAGCTTCGGGCAGCGGGCCCAGCTGTCCCGTGGGTCCGAGGCCTACGTCAAGGGGCTGCGGGATGACCTGTACCGGCGCATCCAGTATCTGCCCTTTGCGTGGCACAAGCAGCACCCCACCGGCGACATCATCCAGCGCTGCACCTCCGATGTGGACGTGATCCGCACCTTCGTGTGCAACCAACTGGTGGAGGTGGTGCGAACGGTGTTCCTCATCATCCTGTATCTGTGGATCATGTTCCGCATGAACGTGAAGCTGTCCCTGATCGCTCTGGCCTTCATCCCCATTGTGGGCCTGTCGTCGGGGGTGTTCTACCGGAAGATCTCCTCCCGGTTCAAGACCGCCGACGAGGCCGAGGGCGAGGTGACCACCTGCGCTCAGGAGAACCTCACCGCCGTGCGGGTGGTGCGGGCCTTCGGACGGGAGAAGTATGAGGAGGACAAATTTCAGGCCAAGAGCGAGCGGTACGCCGGACTGTGGATCCATCTGGGAAAGCTCCTGTCGGTGTACTGGGCGTCGGGGACGCTGCTGACGTGCTTGCAGGTGATGGTCATCATTCTGGCGGGCATCCACGAGAGCGTGGCCGGGGCCATGACTCTGGGCGCCTTCGTGGCCTTCGTCAGCTACAACGAGTCCCTGGCGTGGCCCGTGCGTTCTCTGGGCCGGGTGCTGTCGGATATGAGCAAGGCCGGGGTATCCATGGACCGTGTGGGCTACATCCTCCGCTCCCCGGAGGAGCAGGATCAGCCCGATGACGTTCCCTTCCCCGGCGGGGACATTGTGTTTGACCATGTGACCTTCGGCTACGAGGGGCAGCCGGTCCTGAAGGACGTGTCCTTCACCATCCGGGAGGGAGAGACCTTCGCCGTGCTGGGCGGCACCGGCTCCGGCAAGAGTACGCTGGTGCATCTGCTGGACCGGCTGTACGACGTGCCGGAGGGCTCCGGTCGCATCACCATCGGCGGCGTGGACCTGCGGCATATCCGGCGCAGCGACCTGCGGCGGCACATCGGTCTTGTTTTGCAGGAGCCCTTCCTGTTCTCCCAGACCATTGGAGAGAACATCCGGGCCGTGCGCCCCGATGCGCCGGAGGATGCCATGCGCCGTGCGGCGGCCATCGCCTGCGTGGATGATGCGGTGACCTCCTTCCCGGAGGGGTATGACACCATCGTGGGGGAGCGGGGCGTGACTCTCTCCGGCGGACAGAAGCAGCGGGTGGCCATCGCCCGGATGCTGATGCAGCAGGCCCCGGTGATGATCTTCGACGACTCCCTGTCCGCCGTGGATGCCGAGACGGACGAGAAGATCCGCACCGCCCTGCGCCGGTCCACCGGCAATGCCACGGTGCTGCTGATCTCCCACCGGGTCACCACCCTCATGCAGGCCGACCGCATTCTGGTGCTGGACGGCGGCCGGGTGGCGGAGCTGGGGACCCATGCCCAGCTGGTGGAAAAGCCCGGCATCTACCGGGATATCTACAACATTCAGATGCAGAGTGCCGACCGGGCGCTGCTGGAGGAAGGGGGGAGCGAGCATGGCAGCCATTGACGAAAAGGAATATACCCAATCCTTCGACTGGAAGATCTGGAAGCGGCTGGGGCCGTTCCTGCGGCCCTATCGGGGCGCCTTCGTGTCCATGCTGGTGTTCAACGGCATCTGCGCTCTGGTGGACGTGGTACTGCCCCTGTTCCAGAAGTACGCCATCCAGAATTTTATCGAAAAGAACACCCTGACGGGGCTGCTGCCCTATGCACTGGCGTATCTGGCGGTCATTCTGGTGCAGGCCCTGTCGGTGGTGATCTTCGCCCGGAACTCCATGCACATCGAGATGAATCTGGGCAAGGATATGCGCGGGACTCTGTTCCACCATTTGCAGACCCTGTCCTTCTCCTTTTATAACGTGACCCCGGTGGGGTATCTGCTGACCCGTGTCATGAGTGACACCAACCGCATCTCCAGTATGCTGGCATGGAACTTCACGGATATCCTGTGGGCGGTGTTCTATGTACTGGGGACCTTTGCGGCCATGCTGGCTCTGAACTGGAGGCTGGCGCTGGCGGTCATCGCCATCGTTCCGGTGATGGCCATTCTGACGGGGTACTTCCAGAACCGCATCCTCCACTGGAACCGGAAGGTACGCAAGCTGAACTCCCGCATCACCGGAGCCTTCAACGAGGGCATCACCGGCGCCCGCACCACCAAGACGCTGGTGACGGAGGAGCAGACCGCCGATGCCTTCCGCAGTCTCACCCGACAGATGCACGACTCCGGCATCCGGGCAGCCCGGCTCAATGCGGTGTTTATCCCGCTGGTGCTGTTCTTCGGCACCATGGCGGTGTCCATCGTGCTGCTGCGGGGCGGCTACATGGTGCTGGATCAGGCGCTGGAGCTGGCCACTCTGTCGGCCTTTACCGCCTACGCCGTCAGCATCTTCGACCCCATCCAGATGACCGCCGCCAATCTGGCGGAATTCATCTCGTTGCAGGCCTCCATTGAGCGGGTGACGGATCTGATGGACGAACAGCCGCAAATTCAGGACACCCCGGAGGTCATCGAGAAGTACGGCGACGCCTTCCACCCCAAGCGGGAGAACTGGGAGCCGCTGCGGGGCGAGATCGAGTTCCGGGATGTGACCTTCCGCTATCCCGACGGCGGCGAGAACGTGCTGGAGCATTTCTCCCTCCACATCCCCCAGGGGACCACGGTGGCCATCGTGGGCGAGACGGGGGCCGGCAAGAGTACCCTCATCAATCTGGCCTGCCGGTTCTTCGAGCCTACGGAGGGGCAGATCCTCATTGACGGCGTGGACTACCGCCAGCGCAGCCAGCTGTGGCTCCACTCCAACATCGGCTATGTGCTGCAGAATCCCCACCTGTTCTCCGGCAGCGTCCGGGAGAACATCCGCTACGGCAGGCTGGACGCCACCGACGAGGAGGTGGAGGCCGCCGCACGGGCCGTGTCGGCGGATACGGTGGTGTCAAAGCTGGAAAAGGGCTGGGACAGCGATGTGGGGGAGGGCGGCGACCGTCTCTCCACCGGCGAGAAGCAGCTGATCTCCTTTGCCCGTGCCGTGCTGGCCGACCCCCGCATCTTCGTGCTGGATGAGGCCACCTCCTCCATCGACACCCAGACGGAGCAGCTGATCCAGAACGCCATTGACCATCTGCTGACGAACCGCACCTCCTTTCTGGTAGCCCATCGTCTCTCCACCATCCGCAAGGCGGACGTGATCCTTGTGGTGAAGGACGGCCACATCGTGGAGCAGGGCAAGCATGAGGAGCTGCTGCGGCGCAAGGGCTATTACCACGACCTATACAGCAAGCAGTTCGCTCAGGAGAGCGCCGCCCGCATCTTGGGCGAGGGCAGCGCCCAATAAAGCACATATCAGAGCAAAAGCCCCATTCCCGGTGCAGTTCACTGATGGCTACCGGGATCTTTGCCGGAGGGCCTCCCCATCTGTTCATAAAATTTTCATATTATTCCTGTTGCCATTTTGTAACTTTTTTTATATAATACCTTATGGTGACATAATACGGCGCAGCCCGACAGGGTTCGTCGTTTCAAATGCAGCGGGCCGGGTCTCCGGCAACGAGGGATATGATATGATTCGATTGAAGGACGTTGAAAAAACATACGAAAACGGGACGGAGGCCCTTCAGGGCATCTCCTTTACCATTGAGGACGGGGAATTTGTGTTTCTGGTGGGACCCTCCGGCTCCGGCAAGTCCACCATCATCAAGCTCCTGACCGGCGAGGTCATCCCCACGGCGGGGCGGGTCATGGTCAACGGCTTCTCCATGAGCCGCATCTCCGACCGGCAGATCCCCTATATGCGCCGCACCATCGGCGTGATCTTTCAGGACTTCCGCCTGATCCCCAAAAAGACGGTGTTCGACAACCTGAGCCTTGCCATGCGGGCGGTGGGGGCCACGCCCCGTGACATCCGCACCCGCATCCCCTATGTGCTGGAGCTGGTGGGGCTGAAGGGTATGGAGGACCGGTACCCCGACGAGCTGTCCGGCGGTGAGCAGCAGCGTGTGGCCATTGCACGGGCGCTGGTGAACAATCCCAGCACCATCGTGGCCGACGAGCCCACCGGCAATCTGGATCCCAACCGCTCGCTGGAGATCATGACCCTGCTGGAGCGCATCAACGCCCTTGGCACCACCGTGGTGGTGGTGACCCACGAGCGGGATCTGGTGAACCACTTCGACAAGCGGGTCATCATGATCGATCACGGGCAGGTCAACGGCGACGGCGTGGGAACGTATGAGGTATAACAGATGAAGCACGATTTTCGATATTTTTTCCGGGAGGGCATCCGCAATATGTTCTCCCACGGATTCATGTCCTTCGCCGCCATCGGCGTGACGGTGGCGTGTCTGGTGATCATGGGGACCTTTTCGCTGGTGGCCTATAACGCCAACGAGAACCTGAAGGATCTGCAGAAGGAAAACGCCGTGCTGGCCTTCGTGGATGAGAACCTCTCTGACAACGAGGCCAAGGCCCTGCAGTCCAAGCTGGAGAAGATCCCCGGTGCGGCGGACTGCACCTTCGTCTCCCGGCAGGAGGCACGGGACAGCTACGTGGAGCAGTACGATGAGGACGACCTGTACAGCGACCTGGATCCCTCCATTTTTCGCCATCGGTACGTCATCCATCTGACGGACGCCGCACAGATGCAGCAGGTGGTATCCGATCTGGAGGCCACCCCCGGCATCGTGAAGGTCCGGGCGGACGAGACCATCTCCAACGGGTTTTTGACGGTGCGGAATGTGGCAAGCCTCATCAGCATCGCCCTCATTGCGGTGCTGCTGGTGATCTCGGTATTCATTATCTCCAACACCATCAAGCTCACCACCTTTGACCGGCGGGATGAGATCGCCATCATGAAGATGGTGGGCGCCACCGACGGCTTCATTCGATGGCCCTTCGTCTACGAGGGTCTGCTCATCGGTCTGATGGGCGCCGTCATCGCCTTTGGGCTGCAGTGGCTGCTGTATGAGGCCATTTCCAAGGGCATTTCCGGGTCCGATACCCTGCAGCTGCTGCGGGTGGTGTCCTTCCGGAAAATTTGGGGGCCGGTGGCCGGTGTGTTCGGTCTGGTAGGGATCCTGGTGGGCGTGGGCGGCAGCCTGACCGCCATCCGGAAGTTCCTGAGAGTATAAGGAGGAGTGCAGCATGAGTAAGAAAAAATGGTGCGGCCTGCTGGCCGTTCTCATGGCGGTGAGCATCGTGTTCACCAGCGGCGCTCTGCGCCCGGTGAACGTCTATGCCGAGACCATCGCAGACCTGCAGGAGCAGTCGGAGGAGCACCAGAAGAAGCTGGAGGAGATCAACCAGCAGATCGAGGAGGCCGAGGCCAACAAGGCCGATGCGCTGGAGCAGAAAAACCTGCTGGATCAGCAGGCGGACGTCCTCCGCAGCCAGATCTCCAACGCCCAGCAGCAGATCGATGCGCTGGAGGCGGAGCTGGCGGACAACCAGCAGAAGGAAGAAGCTCAGTACGACCTGTTCTGCCGTCAGGTGCGGGATGAGGAGGAGCGGGGGACCGCTTCCTTCTGGTCGGTGATCTTCAAGGCCACCAGCTTCAGCGATCTTTTGGGCCGCATCGACTTCATCAACGAGGTGGCCGAGCACGACCAGAGCGTCATCAACGACCTGCGGCAGCTGCGCCAGCAGATGCAGGCCGACCGGCAGGCGCTGGAGGAGCAGCGCTCCCAGTTGGAGAGCCGTCAGACGGAGCTGAACAGCCAGCTGGAGGCAGCCACCCAGCTCATTGCCAAGTACAACGAAACGGCGGACGGTCTGAACGATCTGGCCGCTCAGGAGAAGGCAGCCGCCGATGAACTGGACGCTCAGATCCAGGCCCGGAGGGAGGAAGAAAACCGGAACAACGGCGGCGATAACAGTGGAGGCGGCGGCGGTGGCGGCGGAAGCGGCTCCGACGAAACGCCCTCCTCCGACGGGTACATCTGGCCCTCGGACTGCCGGCTCATCACCTCCGGCTACGGCGGGCGTGAGCAGCCTACCCCCGGCGCCAGCACCACCCACATGGGCGTGGACATCGGCGCCTCCTACGGCAGCTACATCTATGCCGTGAAGTCCGGCACTGTCACCGGCTCCAAGTACAGCTGGGGCGGTTACGGCAACTATGTGGAGATCGACCACGGCAACGGCAACTTCACCCTGTACGCCCACATGAGTGAGCGTCTGGTGGAGGTGGGCGAGCACGTGGAGCAGGGCGAGGTCATCGGCCTGTGCGGCTCCACGGGCATCTCTACCGGCCCCCACGTCCACTACGAGATCTGGGAGAACTACACCCGCATCAATCCGCTGAACCGTCTACCGGGGTACATCCCCTATTGGTGGTAAGCAGCCTTTTCCCCACCTGCACCGCTTGGTGCAGGTGGGGAATTTTTTATGCCGTCTTTCTCCCGCCGCCGGGCCATAGACTGGTGGAAAGGGGGCACTGTGTTATGGTGGGATATGTGCGATGGGAGGAGAAGCGGAAAAGGCTCACCCTGCGGCGCTGTCCGCTGGGAGACGGGGAGGTGTGCCTGCTGGAGGGCGGTGGGCGGCTGGATCGGCGGGTACAGCG
>UMHU01081883.1_pt1 | contig 10426 bp, 5 predicted proteins | sample 1965591 | NCBI WGS metagenome assembly UMHU01 (sample SAMEA4836101, study PRJEB28245) | human gut metagenome | biome: gut microbiome; material: fecal sample | place: Denmark | collected 2008
TGAATAGACCAGAAGGAGGAAGAAAAAATGGAACTGCAACTTGTGAAAAAGTATGACGCCAGAGCATGGGACGGTGTGGTGGTCCCGCTGGGAGAAGGCAACCTGAACAGCTATCAGGGACCTTGGGAGCAGGAGCTTGCCGCAGTTCGTGCCTCGGGGCGCTTTGAAGGGAAAACGGGTGAGATTTTCCGCTTTTCTGTTCTTTCAGAGGGCGTGCTGACCCAAATTTTCCTGCTGGGTCTGGGGAAAGACTGGAGCCTGGAGCAGGTGCTGGAGAGCTGTGCCAAGGTGTATCGTCAGTGTCAGGAGCTGGATCTGCGTGCGGTGTGTACCGATCTGCGGGGCGTGTGCCCGCAGTTCACGCCGGCGCTCTTCCAAAAGGCGGCAGAGGCTGCCGCTCTTACCGGCTACCGGTTTGACAAGTACAAGACGACCCCTACGGCGCCGGGGATCGAAACGGCTGCGTTTCTCTGCGAGATGCCGGAGCGCTACGAGGCCGCCTTGGTAGAGGCGGAGGTGTCTGCTGAGGCCACCTGCATCGCACGGGATCTGATCAATGAGCCCCCCACGGTGCTTACCCCCGCCAAGCTGGCGCAGGCGGCGCAGGAGCTTTTTAAGGAGACACCCGTGAAGGTGACCGTTTACGGCAGAGATGAGGTAGAGCGCATCGGGCTCACCGCTTTTCTGGAGGTCGGGAAGGGCTCGATTTACGAGCCTAAGCTCATTGTCATGGAGTATACCGGCGCACAGGACGTGGAGAGCCGCCTGGGACTGATCGGCAAGGGCCTTACCTACGACAGCGGCGGATACTCCCTCCAGTCATCTGAGTTTATGGAAACCATGCAGCATGATATGAGCGGCGCGGCCGCCGTGATGGGCGCCCTGTGGGCGACGCAGAAGCGGGGCCTTCGGATCAATATTACCGGTGTGGTGGCGGCTTGTGAGAATAAGCTCTCCGCCACGGCCTATGTGCCGGGCGATGTGATCCGCTCCATGTCCGGGCGGTATATCGAGGTGAACAACACCGATGCCGAGGGCCGTATCACTCTGGCCGATGCCGTGACGTATGCCAAGCAGTGCTGCGGCGTGGATCGCATCGTGGATATTGCCACACTCACCGACGGTATTCAGACGGCGCTGGGAAATCGCCGCTGCGGAGCCTTTAGCAATAACCGGGCCCTGACTGCGCAGGTGGAGAAGGGCGCCGCCGCCGCCTGTGAACGGATGTGGGAGCTGCCCTGTGACGAGAATCTCCGCCGGGTGCTGGACTCTCGCGTGGCCCATCTGAAAAACAGCGCAATGGGCTCCAGCGTGGGTGGATATGCCACGGTGGGCGCCATGTTCGTTAAGGAGTTTGTCGAGGAGACGCCTTGGATCCACTTGGATATCGGCGGTACCGCTTGGACCACCGAATGTGAGGGGATCTATACAAAGGGCGGCATCGGATTTGGTACGCGGATGCTTTATGAGACGTTCAAGGTGATGGAAAAGGAGGGGACGCAGGTATGAAGAAGCTGGCATTGACGGATTTTACCAAGTATCGGTATCCTTCTGCACTGGAGCTGTCTCCGGACGGCAGATATCTGACCTTTGCACTCAAGGAGGTCGACAGGGAAGGGGACGGCTACCGGTGGAATCTGTGGCTGTATGATCTGGAGAGCAGAGAGAGCCGGCAGATCACCAGAGGAGACCACCAGCGGCAGGCGGTTTGGGAGGATAACACCCATATTCTCTATAAAACCACAGAGCTGGACGAAGCTATGCGGGCACGGGGCTTTGAGGAAGAGTGGACGGTGTATCACCGCCTGAATGTATGTACAGGCGAAGAGCACGAGGCATTCCGTCTCCCCATGTCCGTATCCGGGCTCTGGAAAATGGACGAGGGCCGTTATGTTTTCACGGGCGAGACCCATTTGGACCGGCCGAATCTTCTGGAACTGACGGGAGAGGCGCTGGAGAAGGAGCTCGTTCGCCGTCAGCAGACCAAGGGCTATAAGGTTTTGACGGAATTACCCCTGTGTGAGAACGGGGTCGGGATGTTTAATCAGACCAGAATTACGCTGTTTCTCTATCTGGAGGCTACCGGAGAATATCGCCGGATCACGCCGGAGGACTATGATGTGAATCATGTGAATGTCCGGCCTGGTCAGGTGCTCTTCACTGCGTTCCCCTTCCGGGATATAAAGCCGGTCACCGAGGGAATGTATCGCTGGGATGCGGAGCGGAACGAGACGGAGACGCTGATCACGCCCGACAAATACAGCATCGACTATGTGGGGCATTTAGGCCGGAAGGCGCTCTGTCTGGGACTGGTCATGCGGGACTATGGCGTGTACGAGCACCCCACATTCTTTGTGGTGGACGAAAATGGCGAGGAAAATCTGGGCCGCTATGACCGCCGGGTCAACTCCGAGGTGGTCACCGACTGCTTCTCCGGCTCCGTCACGGGACAGAGAATGGTGGGCGAGACGCTGTATTTCCTCAACACGGACGGCGTGGGCTCCGGCTTGTGTGTATGGACGCGGGAAACCGGTGTACAGACGCTCTTCGGCGGCGACGACTACCTCATTGATTTCGATACTAAGGACGGAAAGAGGTTCCTCTTTTCTGCGGCTGTGGGTCTGAAGCTTCCTGAGGTGTACCTTTGGGATGGCGGCCAGCTGGAGCAGCTGACGGATTTCAACGGAGCTGTACTGGAGGGCGTGACTATTTCCACGCCGGAGCGGCTTACCTTTACCAACACGGACGGCGTGGATATCGACGGCTTCGTGATGAAGCCGGTGGGCTACGAGCCGGGCAAGCGGTATCCGGGCATCCTTCATATTCACGGTGGGCCGAAGATGGTATTTGGCCCGGGCTTCCACCATGAGATGCAGCTTTGGGCGGCCTCCGGCTTTTTCGTATGCTACTGCAACCCCAGAGGAAGCTGCGGCAAGGGAAATGCCTTTGCCGATCTTCAGGGCAAGTACGGAGAGGTAGACTTCCAGGATCTGATGGAGTTCACGGATGAGGTCCTGCGGAGGTATCCTGAAATCGACGCAGATCGAATGGGCGTTGCCGGCGGTTCCTATGGCGGCTTTATGACCAACTGGGTCATCGGTCACACGGATCGTTTCCGCTGTGCCGTGTCCCAGCGAAGCATTGCCAACTATGTGGGGGATTATCTCCTCTCGGATATCGGCTACTATTATGTGCCTGACCAGCAGCTTGGCACCATTTGGGAGCATCCGGAGCGTTTGTGGAAGGCGTCGCCCCTCACCTATGCCGACCGTGTTAAGACGCCCACACTCTTTATTCACGCAGATAAGGATTACCGCTGCACGCTGGCCAACGGTCTGGAAATGTTTGCGGCACTCAAGCTCCATGGCGTGGAGAGCAAGCTGTGCATGTTCTACGGCGAGAACCACGGCCTGAGCCGAGAGGGAAAGCCCTCCAACCGCATCAGCCGACTCAGCGAGATCCTGCACTGGATGGAGGAGCACCTGAAGGAAGAATAAGGGGGAGCCAACCGGCGGCTTCTGGCAGAGTGTGTGCCGGAGCATTTGCCGCGCTTAAACCTATATCCCTTGGAAGCTGTCTTTTTTACATGGCGATTTCAGCGGACAGCGGCCACAGCACCGCGTCATACAGGTATCGCGGAAGCATTACGCCGAGAGCCCACCTTCTTGAGAAGGTGGGCTCTCGCTGTAAGCACACGAAATGAGACGCTTTATTTCTTGCCAAACAGGATGAACAGCAGGCTGGACAGGCACAGCAGGAAGGGTTAGAACAGCAGGGGAATGATATCAAAGGCGCTGATGGCGTAGCCGAGGGCTGCGTAGGTGGAAATGGCCACCAGCATCTGGGCGCCATAGGGGATGATGCCCTGAAAGATGCAGGAGAAGGTGTCCAGCAGGGAGGCGGAGCGCTTGGGGCTGATGCCGTATCGTGCCAACATTCAGCAGGAAATCAGGTTCATCCTCTCAACTCCTCTCTTGTTTTTCTTATCCTACCACACGCGCCGAAAAAAAACAGCCCCGTCCTCTCCCTGCGCCCTATCGGCTTTCTGGCGGACAGCGAAGAAGAACAGCACAATTACCAAAATGCGGGAGAAGGTGCAATTACCTTCTCCCGCAATGTTTGCGGTTTAAAAAGAACCTGATACAAGGCTTTTCATGAGCCTCTTTTTCGCTGCGGCAGACGGACTTTTTGTGTTTGCAGCGTGAATTTCCAAAAAAACGGTTGAAAAGTTGATAAGAATATGCCATACTAAAATTATGTACTTGCGGGGGAAGGAGTTTTGTACCGTTTGTGCCGCAAAATAATTGCAGAAGCAGGGCTTGATAACGGCGATGGACGAGCGGATGTTCATGTAAAAGTTAGACGATTGCCAAATTATGATTTTCGATTCATCGGACGATTGCAATTACAACGGAACACAAAACAAGGAGTAGAAAGGGGAATGTTTTATGCGAAAATTGTTGTTAAGCGTCTTACTCTGCGCTGCGTTGGTGATGGGGTTACTGCCTACTGCCGCTTTTCCGATGGAGTTGGGTAATACCCCTGAGTCGGTGGAAGAGGCTCCGGCTTCCGCATGGGAGGAACAAACCGTCAACGAGGAGCTGTTGTCCGAATATGGAGAACAGAAAAATGCGCCGAAGGCAGCGGATCCGGCAGCACAGAATGATGCTGCGGAGATCTATGTCAGCAGCACCGGTAACGACGAACAGAATACCGGCACAAAAGATCTCCCCTTCGCCACGCTGGCTAAGGCGGTCGATGCTGCGGCTGATGGTACAACGATCTATGTCATGAGCGATCTGACCATGGATCAGTGTGCTCGTTTTTACGATAAGAGTCTTAAAATCACCAGTGGAGAAGGTGGTCCTTACACTATTACACGCAGCGCTGATTTTAAGCAGCAAAGTGACACAGCCCGCAGCTGGTATAATCCCGCCATGATCGAGGTTCAGTCTTCATCGGCGAGTTTTGTCGGCCTGACTCTTTCCGACATCGTTCTGGACGATGCAGGGATGCACGAGGGTACTGTATTCGCACAGGCTGTCAGCGGTGACGGCAACGAGGGTAATACGGTTTATGTGCAGGACGCTATCATTGCCTCCAACGCCACTGTGCCCTGCACCGTGACGCTGGGTAAGGATGCTGTGCTGCGCAACTTTGGCGGCATGTCCGCTGTACGCGCCACCGACCAGGCAAAAATCGTCATGGAAAGCGGCAGTGTGATAGAGGATACCCTGACTGGTCATACGAGAACAAAAGGCTCTGGGGCAGGCTCAGTCGGTCCGGCAGGTGCGATCTGGCTTCAGGGCGGTACACTCGTGATGGAGGAAGGCTCGAAGATCCGGAATATGGACGGTCGTGGAGTTTATGCAGACGGCGGGAAGGTTGAGATCGGCGGCGCCATCAGCAGCATTGCCGCAAACAAGAGCGCAATGTGGCAGGCGAATAGCGGCATCGTAATTCATCTGCGCAATAACGCAGAGGGAACGCTGACCTCCACCGCACTGATTGAGAAAATCTCCAGCGGCAGCATAATCTACTGTGCGGGTGGTGCCAAATCCTTCAAAATGGAAAACGGCTCCAAAATCACGGATTGCCCCAAGCTGAACGGCAATGTCATCTTTGCACAAAACTGCACCGTCGTGATCGACGGTGAAATCAGCAATGTGTATGCCACAGGCAACCATATCGTGCAAACCGACGGCGGCACAGCGGTGACAATTGGAGAAAACGGAAGGATCCTCAACAATCACGCATACTATGGCGCGGTTTATATCAATGGAACGGATGAGCACTTAGACATTTACGGGAAAATCAACGGGAATATTTGTGCGAATCGTGGCGGCGGTGTGGTGCTGTCCAATAATGGCGGAAACCACAATGCAACCATGTATGAAGGCGCTGAGATCTGCAACAACAAAGCCGAGCAAACAGGCGGCGGAGCCATGATATCCAAAGGCGTCTTCACAATGAACGGCGGTACGATCTCCGGCAACATTTCCGGTACAAACAGTGCAAAAGGCGAAGCTGACCGGATCGGCGGCGGCGTATTTGTCCGCAGAGGCGGCCAGTTCATTATGAATGGCGGCGCAATCGAGAACAACGCAACAACAGCCTTTGGCGGCGGTGTCTGCTTTGATGCCAGTGATTATGGCGGTATGGTGCCGAAGATCGAGCTGAATGCCGGTACCGTCAGAAACAATCTCATGCAGGCCACCGTCGGTGACGAATATCAGATCACAGGCGGCATATCAAATGATCTGGCTGTCACCGGTAAAGACTATGGAAAGTGTGATCGTTACCTCTATATCTCCCGTGAGGCAGCTGTTGGAGATAAGGCAGTTTATTTCCAGACTGGCAGTAAGACCGTGACCCCGGATGACAGCAGCCTTGACATCAGGCTGGGGAACACCAGTGCTGCAAATGTGACCGCTCTAACCGATGCTTCAAAGAGCATGGGCTGGAATGATCCGTTGACGACCCTCTGGGTTCAGCGTGATGGCGCAGCTGAACTGACGATAGGCGGCCTGACAGTGAACGATCTGCCGGTTTATGTGCTGTCCTTGCCGGTGGATGAAACCGGAAAGGTTCCCGATGCTTCGGAGGTGCAGGTTTATGAAGCTCAAAAGACGGACACAGGAGATGGAGATGATATAGACATCACGCTTCCGGATGTGTCCGGAAACGGCTATGCCGTAGCCATCGTTCAACCCTCGCAGGACCACGGCACACTGGTCATAAATGGACCTGAAACCATCGAGAGAAATAAAACCGGTGCAGACTATCCCGTGACATATACTGTAACGTATGATATGTCTGAAAGCATGGAAAGCATTATTGAACAAGCGGGCGGTGAAGCTGAATATGTCCTTACTATTGATCAGGATGTCCGCCTTACAGGAAATCCCGGCAGTTTCAATGGGGAAAGCATCCAGGTGATATATACTCTGCCCCGCTCCGAGTTCAAGGTAGGTGACTTCCTGCATGCCTCTGCAAAGCTGAGAATCACTGTCGGACAGCACGACTATATCATTCCCTCTAATGTGACGAAAACGCAGAAGATTGAGACGACCTATAACCTGACAACACAGGTGAATGGTGGGAATGGAACGATTTCTGCAAGTAAAGCAGGGCTGGCGGCCGGATCGCATGAAACAATTGTTTTTACTCCCGATAGCGGCTATGAAATTGACACTGTTACGGTGAATGGTGTTAAAGCAGAGGTTCTCTCCAATACGCTGGAAGTTATCATGGACGCCGACAAGACCGTTATTGTAACATACAAGAGTATTCCGCATATCCATAGCTATGGAGCGGATTGGAAGTCAGACGCAGATAACCATTGGCATGAATGCCCCTGCGGTGACAGGAAGGACACGGCGGCGCATAGCTTCAAGTGGGTGATCGATAAGGAAGCCACCGCAACCACGAGAGGCTCCAAACACGAGGAATGCACCGTCTGTGGCTATAAGAAGGCCGCCGTTGAAATTCCCGCAACGGGTTCTGCGGCGAAGCCGAGCGACCAGCCCGACAAGTCCGGAAATACTACCTCGCCCAAAACCGGTGACAGCAGCGATCTCATTTTGTGGAGCGCACTTCTGTTCATCAGCGGCGGTGCTGTTATCGGCACAACGGTTGTAAGCCGAAAGAAAAAGTACAACAGATCATAAAGCAATACAGTACCATCGATTGGCAAGGGCGTGTTTTTTCTGCCGCGGCGGCCCAGAAAGGAAAACCGTTCTCCACTTGTACCGCACCGCAGCATGTTTTGTCCATAATGATAACTAAGCGATGAACACAGAAAAAGACCGCCCCGGGGCACCCTCCGTAAGGAAGGTGCCCCGGGGCGGCTCTTGTATCTCAGGTCAATAAGTTTTCGGAAACGGTGTAACCCTTGTGGTTACGCCGTTTTCTCTTTGTTGCGCTGGGTGAGGTGGTGCTGCGAAAATTCGCCGTACCGTACTTTTGGCAAGATTGGTTCTGCCGTCTACAAGCGTGAGCAGGATACCGTCGATCGTCAGGTTCCGATTGGTGTGCTTCTTCACCTTGGCAATCGTCGATAAAAGCTGCGTCATACCTTTTGCGGGGAGATACTGTGCCTGCACGGGAATAATTACGCTGTCTGCCGCAGTCAGAGCATTGAGCGTTATCATACCGAGGGACGGCATACAATCTATCAGTTTTTAACCCCCTGAGCGAAAAAATTTCAAAAAAATTTTTGGGAACGAAAAAAGCCGCTGATTTCGTAGAGAAACCAACGGCTTGATTTGCGGTGTGTTCAGCTGAAAATGGGCAAAAAACTTCATGCCTGAGCACCGCACCACGAAAATGCGCAAATGCCGGCGCATGAAGTTTTTGTGCATCATTTCCGGTTGCCCCACAGGGGCGAGGAAATGGCACATTTCTTATTTTTGCCATGCTTTTGCATGGCAAAAATAACGGTCACACAATCCGAAGGGACTGTGTGACCGTATTTATATCAGTTGTTTTGCCTACGCTACTGCGTCAGCTTTTTATTGGCGCTGTTCCTTGATAGCTGCCTGGGCGGCGGCCAGACGGGCGATGGGCACACGGAAGGGGGAGCAGGACACATAGTCCAGACCCACACGGTGGCAGAACTCCACAGAGCTGGGATCGCCGCCGTGTTCGCCGCAGATGCCCAGATGCAGGTCGGGGCGGGTGGCACGGCCCAGCTTGGCGGCCATTTCCACCAGCTTGCCCACGCCCACCTGATCCAGCTTGGCGAAGGGATCGTTCTCGTAGATCTTCTTGTCGTAGTAGGCGCCCAGGAACTTGCCGGCGTCATCACGGCTGAAGCCGAAGGTCATCTGAGTCAGGTCGTTGGTGCCGAAGGAGAAGAACTCGGCCTCCTTGGCGATATCGTCGGCGGTGAGGGCGGCACGGGGGATTTCGATCATGGTACCTACCAGATACTTCATCTTCATACCGGCGGCGGCCAGCTCCTCGTCGGCGGTCTTGACCACCACGCTCTTGACGTACTTCAGCTCCTTCACCTCGCCCACCAGCGGGATCATGATCTCAGGCACCATGTTCCAGTCGGGGTGACGCTTCTGGACATTGATGGCGGCACGGATGACGGCACGGGTCTGCATGACGGCGATCTCCGGGAAGGTGACGGCCAGACGGCAGCCGCGGTGGCCCATCATGGGGTTGAACTCGTGCAGGGAGGCGATGATGGCCTTGATCTCGGCTACGCTCTTGCCCATATCCTTGGCCAGCAGCTCGATGTCGGCCTCCTCGGTGGGGACGAACTCGTGCAGAGGGGGATCCAGGAAACGGATGGTGACGGGATTGCCCTCCATGGCCTCGTAGATACCCTCGAAGTCGCCCTGCTGCATGGGCAGCAGCTTGGCCAGAGCCTTCTCACGCTGCTCCACGGTGTCGGAGCAGATCATCTCACGGATGGCGGCGATGCGGTCGCCCTCGAAGAACATATGCTCGGTGCGGCACAGGCCGATGCCCTGAGCACCCAGCTCACGGGCCTTGGCGGCGTCGTGGGGAGTGTCGGCATTGGTGCGGACCTTCAGGCGGCGGAACTTATCGGCCCAGCCCATGATGCGGCCGAAGTCGCCGCTGACGCTGGCGTCCACGGTGGGCATAGCGCCGTCGTAGATGCTGCCGGTGGAGCCGTCCAGGCTCAGCCAGTCGCCTTCGTGATAGGTCTTGCCGGCCAGCGTGAACTGCTTGTTCTCCTCGTCCATGACGATGGCGCCGCAGCCGGAAACGCAGCACTTGCCCATACCACGGGCCACCACGGCGGCGTGGCTGGTCATACCGCCACGGACCGTCAGGATACCCTGTGCGGCCTTCATGCCCTCGATATCCTCGGGAGAAGTCTCCAGACGGACCAGAACCACCTTCTCACCACGGGCGGCCCACTCCTTGGCATCCTCGGCGGTGTAGACGATCTTGCCGCAGGCGGCGCCGGGGGAGGCGGGCAGAGCCTTGCCCACGGGAGTGGCGGCCTTCAGAGCGGCGACGTCGAACTGGGGATGCAGCAGGGTATCCAGATTGCGGGGATCGATCATGGCCACGGCCTGCTGCTCGGAAATCATGCCCTCGTCCACCAGATCGCAGGCGATCTTCAGAGCGGCGGGAGCGGTGCGCTTGCCGTTACGGGTCTGGAGCATATACAGCTTGCCGTGCTCCACGGTAAACTCCATATCCTGCATATCCCGGTAGTGATCCTCCAGCGTGTGGCAGACCTCTACGAACTGGGCATAGGCCTCCGGGAACTTCTCGGCCATCTGGTCGATGGGCATGGGGGTACGGACACCGGCCACCACGTCCTCGCCCTGGGCGTTGGTCAGGAACTCGCCCATGAGCTTCTTCTCGCCGGTGGCGGGGTTGCGGGTAAAGGCCACGCCGGTGCCGCAGTCATCGCCCATGTTGCCGAAGGCCATGG
>UMHU01065470.1_pt1 | contig 10341 bp, 7 predicted proteins | sample 1965591 | NCBI WGS metagenome assembly UMHU01 (sample SAMEA4836101, study PRJEB28245) | human gut metagenome | biome: gut microbiome; material: fecal sample | place: Denmark | collected 2008
CAAATTACTAAGCTTACAGAAGATATCAAAGGCTTGAGAGTGCAGAAAAAGAATCTTTCTAAAGATCTTGTTGCAGCAGAGAAGAAAGAAGCAGCCGTAAAAGAAGAACAGTCTATGAAAGATCTTGCCAAATTACTTCGAGAAAAAGGACTTTCTGTAGAAGACGTTCGGAATATGCTTGATAAAGAATCAAAGTAAAAAAATGGGTAGCCAAGTATAATGCTTGACTACCCATAAATTATAGTACATTGTCTTTTGTATATCTGACTTCCAGAGATTCAATATCTGGAAGTAATTTCTCATGATAAATATCATTTCCACCAGCCTTTTCATAAAGCTTTCCCATCTCTAGGAATGTCTTTAATCCATCCGGTGTGATGTACCCTTGTGCCATAAAGTCTCTATGCATTCTCCAGAGAGAACTTCTAAATGATGCTACAGTGCACTCATCTTGATTAGTTATAAAGTTCTGCATCAAAGTTGTAAGATCAGTAAGCTGTGTGCTCAGAGTATTTTGATTTGTTCTCAGATCATCTCTGATATTAATGGACTGGTCATGATAATTATGTTGAGACTGTTCAAAATCAGCAATTTTCTGTTCCATATCAGACAACTTCTTCTCTAAAGCTTTCTTCTGTAGAGATGCTTTTGTTTCGAGACCAAGAACATCAAGAAGTTTCTCCCATCCAGCTTTTAAAGCTATAACAAGCATTGCACAAAGAAGTAAAGATATGATCACATTGATCTCACCAAACTCATGGATTTTCTGTATCTGTTCAATACCCATGACGTACCTCCTTATGCCTTAATGATATATTTGGCTGATACATAGCCAACATATTCTTTTTTAGTGATTGATACTTTGTACCATCTGTCACCTTTAGTATCTTTTGTAACTCCGAGGACATTAATAAGATTGTCTTTATTTAACATCGGATACTCTGGAAGTAACGGATGTTCAGTACCGGGTTTTTTGCGAACATTCAATTTACTTGCAGTTACTTTTCCTACAAATGGATATTTTTTTGTAGTTGTTGCAGCAGGAGTATTAGGATTTTTAATGTTAGATTTTTCTACATACCCTATATATTTTGCAGCGATACGAACCTGATATCTTGTACCAGATTCACCGATGATATCCACAAGATTACCTGCATTAAGTTTAGGATATGTACTTAGCTTAGAAGCTCCTGTAGCGTCTGAGAATACATCTGTTCCATTAGCTGTACAAGAACCTACCCATGCAGTATAAGATGGCTGTACAGGTGCAGTAGATGTTAAAATAGATGTGACAATAGAATAGTCTGGACGACAGAATTTAGTGCCTGGAAGATTAGAATTGTAATAAGATTTAGCAAAAACTCCTCCACCATTTGGAACAACAGTAGAGCCAGCTGAAGTATTCCCTTCAATAGTATAAAACTTATCACCTTCAACTTTTGTGACAATTCCTGTATGTGCAAAAGTACCGTTACGATAGAAGATCACAATGTCTCCTCGCTGTGGATTTGCATACTTTGTAAAGAGATTTCCAAGAGTAGGACAGTATACATAAGGCCAATGTTTAAGGAGTTTTTTAGTTGTCTCTAAGCCGAATGTTTTCATCATGCACCAACTCACAAATGCAGCGCACCAAGCCTGTGCCTGATACTGAGGATATACGTCTCTCCAGTATTTAGTGTAGTTATTGTAACCTGCATTTGCAGTTTTATCATCAAGCTGAGAATTAGATTTCTTCTCTAAATATCCAACCTCATTTTCAGCGCAAGCAATAAGAGCATCAATAGCTTTATCTTTATTCATAGTATCACTTCCTTGTGTAGTTGTTGGTTTGGGAGAGTCTGTAGAAGTAGTAGAAGATTTAGAATAGTCTTTATAGAATACACTTCGATCAGTTTTTGTTGGAATACCAGGAATGGTTGCTTTACTAGAGTATTGCCATCCAATAACACCAGTAGAAGCAGGAACTCTTAATCTTTCCTGTAATTCACCGGTATCATTATTAGGATATCGGGCAACCCAACAATCATACTTTTTAGCACCTTCTGGTAACTGGTTCTGATACCAAGAATAGCCGCAATAAATACCAAATTTATATCCAGCTTTGACAATAATAGCTCTAAACGCTTCGATCATTTTCATCATTAAATTGTCAGATAAATTCTCCTGACATTTATCCTCTATATCAAGAAACACTGGATAATCCAGTTTTCTTTTATTCAATGTTTTAATAACTACATTTGCTTCATTTTTAATCTGAGCAATAGTAGTAGCATAGCTGTATTTATAGACTCCAACAGGAATTTTATTCTCAATACAGCCTTTATAATTAGGTTCGAATGTGCTATCAATAATATTTCCTTTTTCTGTGATTCGTAGGATAGCGAAGCCCATTCCATAATTAGCAACGGTTTTCCAGTCGATTTTTCCATTCCATCTGGAAACATCAATTCCTTTAATTTCTGCCATAATATCAAGCCTCCTTTTAGTCAATAAAAAAGAGAGGCTTTTAATCCTCTCTTTCAAGTTCTTTCAACATATTAAGTTCTGATTCAGAAATAATCTCAAGCGCCCATTCATCTGGCACATAGTTTTTCATTCGCTTACTCATATTATTTTTTCTATAATATTTATTCCAGAAATACAGATTCCCAAGAGCACGAGCTTTATGCATAACACATATATAAGTAGCTTTTGAGTCAGGAGTACCATTCACTTGATAATCATAACCAGAACAATTAGAACATCCTGCAGCTATAGGACAATAGAAACATTCATCTGTACTCTGTGTCCTTCTATCTATTTTTGCCATACAATTAATTCTGCATTTATAACATTCTGTGCATCCTATACCATTATCTACATCACCAATAGAGTACGGTTCTTGCTCTCCATTAAGAGAAGATTCCATATATCTGATACATGGAAATATGCGACCTTGAGGATCGCAAGCAATCATTGAATTACCAACGCCTCCACACCAACTTTGTAAATCATCAGGATCTTTAGGCTGAAAGAAGTCTTCATTATAAAGGGAACAGAAGAAATCACGTTCAAAATCAAAATTCTGTTCCAAGAAATAATCAGATATGCGTTTCATTTGATCGTAAAGAACAGTTGCATGTACAGGTGTCCAACCCTTTTCATATACACAATTGGCATTGATTTCATCATATCCAAGATCGACCATATGCTTAATAGCATCGTATAGAAAGCTGATATTGCCCGGAGCAATTGTGATCTTGCTTCCCATATGATTTCCACGTTTCATCCAATCTGACGCAGCATCGACAGCTATGTCATAACTTGGACCACCATCTGGAAAAACTCGACAGGAATCATGTAATTCTTTATTCCCATCAATAGTAACTGAGAAAGATAATCTATTGGCCCACTTACGAAGAAATGCTTGTACTTTTTCGTCTCTGTATAAAACACCATTTGAACAAATAGAGAACATAGTTTTCATGGCCCAAGGATGATCCAACTCTATGAGTTTATCCATAATATAAGTACAGATTTGATCTATAAGCTCTATCTCAAGAAAGGGTTCTCCTCCAATGAAATCTACAACCAATCCAGGAGATTTCTCTGGATTGATATAAGATTTAAAACCTTTTTCACCTGATACAACTAAATCAAAGAATTTCTTAGCTGTTTCAAACGACATTCGATTTTTTCCTTTGTGTCCTTGGTAACAATATAGACACGCAAGGTTGCAATCATCAGTTACTTGAAAAGTGATACTCTGTGTTAATATTCTTTGTCCGTCATCGGTTTTTACCTTCTTAGATGGATAAAGTCTAGCTATCTGATCCGAATATTGTTCTGTTCTTTTCATGCTATTCCCTCTAATTCTGGAATCTCACAATTACATTTAATAGTAATAGTCATTTCATCAGAATTATTTGGAATAATCCAACTATACTGATGACCTTCGAGGTATTCTGGGATGTATTCCTTTGCCATCTCATTTGCAAGAGCAGCATACTTTCTCTGTAATTCTGCACCACGTTTATTGTAAGACATAAGAGTATCTCCATTGATGAGTTCTAAATCGCTTGGATGTGATTCAATAACTCTCTGTACAATGTCTTTTACGAAGTTTAATTCAAAATTAACTCTTTCAAGCTCTGTAGCTTTTTCTTTATCAACCTTTACGATTATTTTTCTCATATCCTTATATTCCTTTCATTCTTAATTATTTATCAGAAGCTGTTTCCGTTTTTTCTTTAGTTTCTTCTTTAGTTTTTTCTGTTGTTGTTTCAGTGGTCTCAGTAGGAGCTATGGTTTTATCTGTAGCTAATGAGATATTAATAACACTTCTTTCATTGGAGATTTCTTCTGAAATACTCTCAATTTTCATTCCAGTATAATCTTTCTGGGTATTCCCATAAATAATTTTAAAACCTGTTCTATTTTCATCAGTAATCATATCCTTAATAGTGTTTAAAGATTTATCAGAATTGAAGATAGAAATAGTAGCTACAATATTTTTGTTCATATCATTTCCCAACCCATCTTTATATCCTTCATATGAATATGTATCGTTAGCACGAGTAATAACTAATTCTTGTCCGTCTTTAAAAATAAGTTTCATAACAATTCCTCCTCGTAATTTAAATATGGACCAAAGTGTTATACTTTGATCCATGAACCGTTTTGTTTTACAAATATTTTTCCTGATTTACGGGTGATTCGACAGAAACCATTTCCGGTATGCCCTGTTTCATTTGTTCCATCAGGTGATTTAAATGATTGATTTCCTGCTATAGTTTGCGCATTGGTAAGGTAGTAAGAAGAATTTACATAATTACCACTTGGATAATTAGCAGCAGTAGCTGAAGTGTAAACATATCCTGAACCTCCGCCATTATAGCCTTGGTAGTTAGTGCTGTCGCTATAATCAGAACATGCACCACCGCCATACCATCCACCACCGCCACCGCCGGAACCATAATTATAATTAGTTCCAGAAGTTGTTGCAGAACCACCTTGACCAAACGAACCATTTGTACCTGCAGCAGTTTGTGTAGCTCCGTATCCAGAAGCAGAAGAACCACCAGTAGTTCCACCGCCATATTTTGTTGTAAGCGAATTTTCTGATGATGAACCTCCGCCGCCACCAGCGACAATAACTCTAGCATAAAGATCATTTTTTCCTATACGAACATCGGTTGCACCGCCGCCACCTTGTCCATAACTACTATAATTATAAGTTCTTGAACAACCTTTTCCTCCTCCGTTAAATCCACCAGGTGTTTCACCTGTTGAAGTTGTAGCTTCTGGTTGTCCACCAACATAAATATATAAATCCGTAGAATTTTTAGTTAGAGTTATGGTTCCGACAGAATATCCTCCAGCACCACCATAATAACTACTATATGAACCGCCTTGAGCGCCCCAGCATTCTATAATATATTTTCCTCTTGGAAGTGATATAGCTTGAGCTGTTCCTGTATAAGCAAAATCCATTACAGCATTAGCGCCAGCATCATAAATTTTATTGTTCATCTTCATAAATACTGGAGCTGCTTTTTTAATTTCATTGTTCATTTTACAATGTAGAGTTTTCTTTTTGACATAACAGGTAATCCTACAATAGCCATTATCAGAATGACCTGTTTCTGTAGAGCCAGAAGGAGATTTAAAAGATTCATTGCCAGATAAATTAGAAGCATCAGAAAGATAATAAGATGAATTTAGAAGACAGCCTTGAGGATAGTTAGAAGCAGAAGAGGAAGTATAAACGTAACCTGAACCACCTCCGCCACCGCCATCATCATCTCCAGAACCATCAGGGTAAGTACCTTGTCCACCATACCATCCTCCGCCACCGGCTCCACCATAACCTGAAGCGTAATAACATCCAAAACCACCGAAACCAAAACCAGCAGCACAATTAGAAGAAGAGTTTGTGGTGCCTTGTGAATTAATAGCACTTAAAGATGAATATGAAGCAGTTTGAGATCCACCATATCCATATGAACCACATCCAAAATTTCCCCTAGTACCAGATACACCACCTGCATACCCACCACTATAATTAGGACTACCATCAGAACCACCGCCACCTGCAACGATAACACGGGCATATAAAGAAGCACTTCCAATACGAATATCAGTAGCGCCACCACCACCTTTATAATTGTATCTATATCCACCACCATTGAAACCTCCGGGATAGATTGAATTTGATGCTGATGTAACAGAATTTCCAGATCCACCGACATATATGTATATAGTAGTTTTTTGAGTCAATGTTAAAGTCCCTGTAGAATAGCCACCTTTTCCACCATAACTAGAATTAGAACGATAACCTCCCTGTGCTCCCCAGCATTCAAGAACATATTTTCCAGGCTCAAGGGTTACAGATTGAGCTTTACCTGTATAAGCAAAATTCAATACACTCTTTTCTGAGTTTCCACCGTACACAGAAGATACAGAACAAACAGCAGTACAATTATTATCACATGAAGCTTCACAAGAAAAGCCGCATGAATTATCACAAGAACCACCACATCCACCTGTACAGGTTCCTTTGCATCCGCCAGTGCAGTCATTGGCGCAAGTGGTAGTGCAAGTAGTATTACAAGTACCAGTGCAGGATCCAGAACAGGTAGAATCACAACCATAACAACCAGTATAACAACCGGAATCACAATTTCCTGAGCAATTACTTGAGCAAGATCCACCACAACTGGTGCAATCGTTGGCACAAGAAGCAGTGCAAGTATGCTCGCAATCATAAGCACAAGTAGCAGTACATGCAGCATTGCAATCATTAGAGCACCTTTGAGCACAGGCGCTTGTACAGTCTCCATCACAGTTGTTTCCACAGCCAGTGCATCCGGTTACACAAGCATTTGTACAAGCTCCAGTACAGTCATTAGCACATTTGGCAGTACAGTCAGAACAAGTACTTCCTGAACCTCCCTTACAAGTTCCATCACAATATCCAGAACATCCACCAGTACAGTTAGTAGAGCAAGAACCACCACAAGAACCACCACATCCACCAGATGATGAATGAGTGCAGTTGGTAGCACAAGAAGTTCCACATCCACCAGAGCAAGCCATAAGCCTCACCTTCCTTTCAGTCTTTTATTCATAAGTAATCCAAATATCTCCATTCTTTCCGTCACTAGCTGCAGGTTCCGTTGTTGAAAGATGAATACCTATTTCAGCTAATGACCAGCTTACGTTTCCAGATCCATTTACAGATTTACTTGTATTTCCTACAGTAACAGTTCTTGTTGTTCCCCAATTAGCAGTAGTAATATTAGCTGTACCATCAAAATTCGTACCATTAATAGTTCGTGCGGTTTTTAGTTTTTTAGCAGAGCCGCCACTACCTGTTCCGTGAAATATAATCGGCATAGTTAAGCCCTCCTTTTATAAATCTATGTGTTCCCAACCAGAGTTCGTTTTTACGTATAATCCATATTGTGTTGGAGTTAAATTTGTGATTCGACAAAAGCCATTACCTGTGTGTCCAGTTTCATTTTTTCCTGTTGGTGATTTAAATGATTTATTTCCTGCGATAGTTTTAGCATTTGTGAGATAATGAGTAGAATTTAGTAGACATCCGTTAGGGTAATTTTTAGCTGTAGAAGAGGTATAAACATATCCTGAGCCTCCTCCACCCCAACGTCCATCAGAATCAGAATCATTGTCGTAGGCTCCGCCACCTCCGTACCAGCCGCCTCCACCACCACCACAAGAGTAGCCGGAAGCATTTCCGCCTTGACCAAAAGTAGCCTGAGTGCTCGTGCTCCATGTTTTGCCACCTGCAGTTTGTGAGGCACTACCACCACATCTATTTTGACCTATAGTATAAGAACCAGTGGTATCATTGTAATATCCATCTCCACCATATTCTCCACCACCACAACCACAAGGATTAGCATTGGCACTTGTTACACCAGCTCCGCCGCCACCTCCGGCTACGATAACTCTTGAATATAGAGAATTTTGACCTATGCGAACATCTGTAGCTCCTCCACCACCTCTACCAGAAGAAATACCAGTTCCTCCACCATTGAATCCTGCAGTAGTAGAAGAGGAAGATCCAGCCCCACCAACAGATATATAAACAGTAGTTGCTTCAGTAAGAGTAATAGTGCCCTTGGAATAACCACCGTATCCGCCTATGTAACTACTGTAAGTTCCTCCTTGGCCGCCCCAGCATTCTATTGTATACGTACCTGGTTTTAGAGTTTTAGATTGTACTAAACCTGTATAATTAAAATCCATTATGTCGTTCTTAGCATGAGTAAGGTATATTACATCTGTTAATTTAGTGATTCTTACGTAGCCATTACCTGAATGGCCTGTTTCTGTAGAGCCAGAAGGAGCAAGGAACGATTGATTGCCGGCAATAGTTTGAGTGTCAGTAAGATAATAAGAAGAGTTGAGTAAACAACCTGATGGATAACTAGAAACAGTAGAGGATGTATAAACGTAACCAGATCCTCCTCCACCAGAACAGTGATTTGTAGCACCACCTCCATACCAGCCGCCTCCACCGGCACCAGATGCTGTATTGCTTGAATTGTTGGAATAAAAACAAGCACCAATACCAAAAGTACCAGCTTTAGAATTATTTTGTTCATCAGATTGATAAACAATACAATCTCCACCTGTAGTTTGAGTTGCATAATTACCAATTACATTATTATAACCATTGTTATTGATACTCACACTTCCAGTTCCGGCCACATAGCCAATTCCATTATAACCTCCTCCATGACCAGAGGCACCTCGACCATTCCCGGATCCACCACCGCCACCAGCAACAATTACTCTGGAATATAAAGAATCCTGGCCAATACGGATATCTGAACCTCCACCACCGGAACCAACACTTTTATTATAACTTCGAGTCCAGCCTCCACCATTAAATCCACCATTTGTTATTGTCCATCCTGATGCACTGGGTGTAGCAATTCCGGCACCGCCTGCATAAATAAATATATTTAAAGTCTGGCTTAAAGTTAGAACACCAACTGAATAACCACCTTTACCATTGGTATTCGGAGAATCAGTTCCATTGCCACCTTCTGCTCCCCAACATTCTAACTTATATCTACCAGGAGTTAATGTAGCAGTCTGAACTGATCCGGTATAATCAAAATTCATAATTGCACTATTAAAATTAGCAGAACCAACACCATACATTTTATTATTATTTAATTTGAAATAAAAAGCAGTAGCTTTTTTTATTGAATTATTTATTCTGGCATATAGTGCCGTATTCTTGCATTCAATAACAGTAATTCGACAATGGCCATTACCAGAGTGCCCTGTCTCAGATGAACCTGTGGGAGAAACAAAAGAATTATTGCCTGCGATTGTTTGAGCGTCAGTAAGGTAATAAGAAGAGTTTAATAAACAACCTGATGGATAGTTTTTAGCTGTGGATGATGTGTAAACATAGCCTGAACCGCCTCCGCCACCTTCAGAATCAGATCCAGTAGAGTATGATGAAACGGAGTATCTACTCGCTCCACCATACCATCCTCCACCGCCAGCTCCGCCATTATATGTATTGCCACCAAGTCCAAAGCCAAATGAATTAGTTCCACCAGAAGTTTGAGAAGCTTGTGTTAATGAAGTGTTCCCAGATCCTGCGCCACCGGTTTCACCACCACCATATCCACCAGTTTCGTTATCTTCACCTGAACCGCCACCGCCGCCTGCAACAATAATTCTTGCATATAACGAGTCTTGAGCAATTCTTACATCAGTAGCTCCGCCACCACCATTTCCAGGTTCACCTGTACTCTCGTGAGAAGCAAAACCACCGCCATTGAAACCTCCTTCAACTTTCACATTACCTGTAGAACTAGACATTCCACCTTGCCCACCGACATAAATATAACAAGTAGTTAATTGTGTTAAAGTTAGTGTTCCAATAGAATAACCACCAAGTCCAGAACCTGTAACTGTAGCAGAAGCACTATCTTGGCTCCGATTTCCACCTTGAGCACCCCAACACTCTAAAGTATAAATTCCTTTAGGTAATGTGATACTCTGAACAGCACCAGTATAATTAAAATTTAAAATATCACCAGTTTTAATATTATTAGAATCAAACCCCTTAAGTTCTTCAGGCGCTCCGCTATAATACAATTTATTCTTTACTAAGTCCTTAAAACAATATTTTTTATTATTATCTTTATATGGAATAAGGTTTAATATTAAATTTGAACCATCATAGAATTTAAAAGAGTATATATTTACATTGCTAAGTTTACTTATTGTGCCGTTCGTACACACTGCACCAATATGAAGTTTATTCGGAGCGGAATTTGATGAAACTGTATGTGTATATATTTT
>UMHU01036722.1_pt1 | contig 10326 bp, 7 predicted proteins | sample 1965591 | NCBI WGS metagenome assembly UMHU01 (sample SAMEA4836101, study PRJEB28245) | human gut metagenome | biome: gut microbiome; material: fecal sample | place: Denmark | collected 2008
ACAGGTTGAACTCGGGCACATAGGCGATCAGATCCATGTGCGCATCGTAGAACTGCTTAATCGTACCGACGTCGCGCCAGTAAGCGTGATCAGTGGCCGTGGAGCCCGGAATCTCGTTCGAGTTGAAGTCGTAGACGCCGGCTTCGTTGCGGGAAGCGAAGTACGGGGCGATGTCGCCGCCCATGTCGTGCTTGGTGTCGGCAGCCTTCTCATCGAGAGCCAGAGCCTCGAACAGGGCCTTGGTGTTGGCGACGTAGTTACCCATGGAGGCCAGAATCTGGTTCGGATTGTCCGGCAGACCGGTGGTGGTGGGCGGCTTCTCCTGGAAGTTCTTGATCATGTTCGGGTGATCGGGATCGACCTCAATCACACCGAACTGGTTCGATTCCTCGATGGGCTGGCGGATACCGGCCACGGTGAACTCGGCGCCGGACTCGATGTGCTGCTGTACCATCTGTTCGAAGTCCATGCGGTAGACGTGATCGGCACCCACGATCACCACGATGTCCGGCTGGACATCCTCGATGATGTTGATGGTCTGGTAGATGGCGTCGGCGGAGCCGAGATACCAGTGCTTGCCGAGACGCTGCTGCGCGGGCACAGGGGAGACGTACGAGCCAAGCAGCGGGGAGAAACGCCAGACCTGGGAGATGTGGCGGTCAAGCGAGTGAGACTTGTACTGGGTGAGCACCACGACCTGACGGTACCCGGAGTTCACCAGGTTGCTCAACGGGAAATCGATCAGACGATACACACCACCGAAGGGAACGGCGGGCTTCGCGCGATCACGGGTTAACGGCATCAGGCGGGTCCCCTCACCACCTGCAAGCACAATCGACAGAATCTTGGGATTCTTGGTCATCGTAACTGTCCTCTCTGTTACTGAGCGTCTTTCGACACCGCACTGCCGGGACGGATGCTTCCTTGCATTCGGTTTACATAGTTAATAATTGCAGAAAAAAACGAACATGCAAGGCTTTCGCCCCCGCGTGCCGTGAACTTGCGATGAACAGTTTCGTAGATTTGTTAAGGATCCGGCCTTTTCGGAGCGCGTGCGATTCCTTAGCGTGTCGCGTAGAACGCCACTGCGCTGGATGCCGCCACGTTCAGGCTATCCACGCCGTGGCTCATCGGAATCTTCACGGTCAAATCGGCGCGGGCAATCGTATGGTGGGACAGGCCGTCGCCCTCGGTACCGAAGATCAGCGCGAGCTTGTCGATATGCGTCGGATCTTCGGCAGGCGCGTGCAGACGGCGTGTCAGTTCGTCCAACGAAATCGAACGATCCTCCAATGCCATGGCCACGGTGGTGAAGCCCAGCGACTTCAACTCGTCGATGCCCTGGAACGGCCAGTAATGCTTGTTTTCGGTGCCGTCGTCGTTGAACCCGGTGATACGGGTCCACGGAATCTGGAATACGGTGCCCATCGACACGCGGGCGGCGCGTCGGTACAGCGGATCACCGCAGGAGGGTGTGACCAGCACGGCATCCACATCGAGCGCGGCCGCCGAACGCATCAGTGCGCCCACATTGGTGTGGTCCACGATGTTTTCCATTACTGCCACGCGGCGGGCGCTCTTGCAGACCTCGGCTACGGAGGGCAACGGCCAGCGTCGCATCGCGCATAGGGCGCCGCGATGCAAACGGTAGCCGGTCAGACGCTTGAGCTGCTCAGGTGAGGCCACGTAGACGGGAATATCCGCGCCCCAGCGCCCGTCGATGAAGTCGAAGGTGTCTTTCATGCCCTCCAGCCAAGGTTCCTCGACCAGCAGTGACAGCGGTTCGCGGTCAGCGGCCAGCGCGCGGTCGATAACCTTGGGGGACTCGGCGATGAACACGCCCTTGGCTGGTTCCAAGCGATTACGCAACTGCATTTCGGTGAGGCTCACATACGCTTCGACGCGCGGGTCGTCGACGGTGTCCAGCGTGATGAACTGCATTGGTGGCCTTTCGTGTGTGCAGATAACGAAAAACCCCTTGCAATGCAAGGGGTTTATCTGTGCCCGAGACGGGACTTGAACCCGTACGCCCGTATAAAATAGGCACTAGCACCTCAAGCTAGCGCGTCTACCATTCCGCCACCCGGGCAGGTGTCGTTTGGACAACGAGTAGATAGCTTAGCATGAAATTACCGGGATGCAATTCGCGCGTGTGCCCGGCGTGTCGCGTGTAGCCTTGAAGTCATGACTGATGCCCTTTTTCTTTTCGACCCGCAGGTCGACGACGTCCCGGTGAACAGCGACGAACTCCACGCCGGCTGGAAGCTAACCCTGCCCGCTCACATCAAGCGCCATGCCGTGCAGGCCATGCGACTCAAGGCAGGGGACAGCCTGCAACTTTCCGACGGCAGCGGCTTGAGAATCCAGGCAGTGATGGCCGATCCTGAAGCCGGACTGGCTGAAGTCGTGGAAGTGGGGCGCGAACCCGAGCCGCTCACCCGTTTGGCGCTGATTCAGGCATTGGCGAAAACCGGCCATGATGAGCAGGCCATCGATATGGCTACTCAGATCGGCGTCGACCAAGTGGTGCCATGGCAGGCGGACCGATCCATTGCCAAGTGGAAGGTCGGCCGTACAGACAAGAAGTGGAATTCGGTACTGGATGCCGCCACCGAGCAGTCGCGGCGCGCCTTTAAGCCGCAACTGGAGGCGTGTGCGTCCAGCAAGGAGGTCGTGGCCATCTGCCGCAGGGCCTGCGTGCATGGCGATGTGGTGATTGTGCTGCATCAGGATGCTACCGATACGTGGTCCGGCGTGGAGGAGAAGGTTGCGCAGTTGGTGGAACGCACGCTCCAGGACGGCCTGCCGCGGACTGTCAGTGTGGTGGTCGGGCCTGAGGGCGGCATCAGTGAGCAGGAGGTAGCTGATTTCGTCAAGGCCGGAGCGGTGAGCTGCGTACTGGGGCGCAATATTCTGAGAGCCGCGACGGCCGGTCCTGTAGCGTTGTCGCTGTTGTCTCGGGTGTTGGGACGTTACGAGTAACGCCCACGCGCTAAGCTGGTGCGTAGCAACATCAAACCAAGGAGCATGATGAGCGAATCCGACGATTGCCTGTTCTGCAAGATCATCGCAGGGCAGATTCCCAGCAGCAAGGTCTACGAGGACGAGACGACCTACGCATTCAACGACATCAATCCCAAGGCCAAGGTCCACGTGCTCGTGGTGCCCAAGAAGCACTACGCCAACGTCGCCGAACTTGCCGCCGGTGACCCGACCGAGCTGGCCCACATCGTCTCCATTGCGCAGAACATCGCCGACAAGGAATTTCACGGCGCCTACCGACTGGTGTTCAACACCGGTCTCGACGCCGGCCAGACCGTCTTCCACGTGCACGCGCACGTGATGACCGGCGAAAAGCTCGACGAGTAGTAGGGGAATATCCGCTTCGTGGCAACGACTACACGTACCATCACCATCCCGCCCCAACTTGACCCCGTCGCCGTGCTCGGCCCGGTTGACGAGGTCATTCGCGAGGTGGAGCGCGCCTTTCCGGACCTGACGATTATCGTGCGCGGCAACCGCGTGGCGATCGTCTCCCGCTCCAAGCAGACCGAAGCCCAGGCCGCACAGGCCGAGGATTTGGTCAATACCATCATCCAAGCCGCCTACACCGCGCCTATGGACGCCGACACCGTGCGTCGCATGCTCGACCAGAACGTGCTCAAGAACCACGTGCGCCTCGAACATCCCGGTCACGGCCCGGTGCGTGACAAACTGGCGCAATCGACCTCAAACGAACGCGCCCATGCACGTTCTGCCGGCTCCCACGACCCGACGTACCGCAAGCCCACGGTTCCCGGCGTCATCACCTTTGCTGCCGGCGTGCCGGTCCGTGCGAAAACCGCCGGACAAGTGGCCTACGTGAACGCCATCGAATCGCACACCATCACCTTCGGCATTGGCCCCGCAGGCACCGGCAAGACGTATCTGGCCGTGGCCAAGGCTGTGCGTGCCTTCCAGGACAAGCAGATTCGCCGCATCATCCTCACGCGCCCGGCCGTGGAGGCCGGCGAAAGCCTCGGCTTTCTGCCCGGCACGCTGAATGACAAGGTTGACCCGTATCTGCGCCCGCTGTACGACGCGCTTGGCGACATGCTCGGCGCCGACCAGCTCAAGCGGTACATGGACGACGGCTCCATCGAAGTGGCGCCGCTCGCCTACATGCGCGGCCGTACGCTGAACGACGCGTTCGTGATCCTCGACGAGGCTCAGAACACCACCGAACAGCAGATGAAGATGTTCCTGACCCGTCTGGGCTTCAACACCACGATGGTCATCACCGGCGATATCTCGCAGGTGGACCTGACCGTGCCTCGCTCGGGACTGGCCACCATCGAACGCATCCTGGGCGGCATCAACGACATCGCATTCGTGCATCTCAAAACCGAGGACGTGGTACGTCACCAGCTGGTCGGACAGATCGTGGCCGCCTACGACCGTCACTCCGCCATCGCCGGCGACCACCGCGACATCGAACGCAAGGGCCGCCGCAACCATACCGACTTCGATGCCCGCCAGCAAGCGGATTCAACCAACCAAAGCGAGACAGACGATGAGCGTTGACGTCACCAATGAAACCCAGTGGGTCATCGACCCCAAGGTCTTCTCCGATTTGGGTATTTGGGTACTCGACCAGATGCGCGTGAGCACCCAGTCCGACCTGACCATCATGTTCGTGGATCCCGATCCCATCGCCGAACTGCACATGCGTTGGATGAACCTCGAAGGCCCGACCGACGTGATGAGCTTCCCGATGGACGAGCTGCGCCCCGGCGACGGCAAAACCGTGATGGAAGGAGTGCTCGGCGACATCGTCATCTGCCCGTGGGTCGCTGCCCAACAGGCTGCCGCAGCCGGGCACAGCACCATGCAGGAGATGCTATTGCTCACCATCCACGGCATCCTGCACCTGCTCGGCTACGACCACGTGACCCCCGAGCAGGAGCGCCAGATGTTCGGCCTGCAGCGACAGCTGCTGCTCACCTTCTTCGCCCTACGCCACGATGCCAACGTGCAGGCCACGCTGCCCGCCGGCACACCCGACGCGCTGGCCCTGTACGACGCCGCGCACGGTGCTGGCCGCGACCTCGATTCCAAATAAGCTCCCAAATCAATCACACCAAATCCGGATTATTCGATACCGTTCAAGGACATTCAAGGACACCGAAAAATCATTATGGAGTATTCCAGTACCACGCCGATCGCCATCACCGTCATTCTTGTACTCGTGGCGGCCCTGTTCGTCTGGCTCTCGCTGACCATGGCCGCCGCTGAAGGCGCCGTGGCCCGCGTAACGCGAGCCAGCCTTAACAATCTCATCCTCGAGGTGCAGACCGACTCCGAAGCAAGCCAGTTCCTCAAGATGAAGAAGATCGACAAGATTCATCGCGTGCAACGGCTCATCGCCGACCGTTACGCCACCGCCGGCAGCTGTGCGTTCTTCCGCATCGCCTGCAATGTGCTCGACGGCGTACTGGTGTCTTCCATCGCATCCCTGTGGGGTGCGGAACTGTGGATTGAACTGCTCTCCGGATTCCTGTTCGCGATTATCGTAGCCGTGGTCTCCGTACTGGTCCGCCCGCGCACCGCCGGCATGGCCAAGCCGGTCGGCATCATGATTTCCAACTCGCGCATCGTGTCGTTGGCCACCAAGCTCACGCCGTTCGCACGCATCGGTGGCGACAAGTCCGGTTCCAAGGGGCCGGGCCGCCGCTCCAAGGACTCCGATCTGTCCGACGACGAGGAGCTTGAGAAGATTCAGCTCGAGCAGGGCAAGGCCGCCATCGACCGACTGGTGGAGTCCAACGACTTCGATCCGGAAGTCTCCGAAATGTTGCGCAACGTGCTCACCCTGTCTGATACGTTGACTCGCGAGATCATGGTGCCGCGCACCGATATGATCTGCATGGAGCGCGACTCCACACTGTCTTCCGCGCTGAAACTGTTCTCCCGCTCCGGTTTCTCCCGCGTGCCGGTGATCGGTGAGGATGTGGATGACCTGATCGGCGTGGCCTATTTGAAGGACGCCGTGCGTGCCACCGCCTTCAACCCGGCGGCCATGGAGCGCGCGGTCGAATCCATCGTCCGGCAGCCGCTGCTTGTTCCCGAATCCAAGCCGGTGGACGACCTGTTCCATGAGATGCAGCGTTCCCGCCAGCATGTGGCCGTGGTGGTCGATGAGTACGGCGGCATCGCCGGCATGGTGACTATCGAGGATGCCATCGAACAGATCGTCGGCGAGCTGGAAGACGAGCACGACCGCACCCAGCGTACTGAGCCGGAGAAAATCGGAGACAACAAGTGGAAGATGCCCGCCCGTACGCCGATTGCCGATCTGGAGGAGATCTTCGAGATCGACATTGATGAGGACGATGTCGATACCGTGTACGGCCTGCTGACCAAGATTCTGGGCCGCGTGCCGATTGTCGGTGCCTCGGCCGTGACGCGCGGTCTGCGACTGACCGCCGTGGACTCCGCCGGACGCCGCAAGAAGGTGTCCACCATCGTCGTAGAACCGGCGCACGTCGAGGGCGGCGAGGAAAATAACAAGACCCATGAGGAAACTGACGGCGAGCCCGTCGAAGGCGATGATACCGCCAGCAAGGAGTGATATGACCGACCAGAACAACAGCACGAACGACGTCGATGACATTGACGTTACCGATGCTTCCGATGTTGCCGGCGTTGCCGAAGTCGACGCGACCGGTGAGACGGAGAACGTGACCAAGCAGGACGTGCCGTATCGCTCCGGATTCGTGGCCGTGGTGGGCCGCCCGAACGTCGGCAAATCCACGTTGATCAACGCGTTGATCGGCAAGCAGATCGCCATCGCATCCTCTCGCCCGGAAACCACCCGTAAGGCGATTCGCGGCATCCTGACCGCCGACCACGCGCAGCTCGTGCTCGTGGACACGCCCGGTATTCACCGTCCGCGTACGTTGCTCGGCCAGCGTCTGAACGACGTGGTCGACGAATCTCTGGCCGATGTGGACGTGGTGGCCTTCCTGCTGCCCGCCGATCAGGAAATCGGCCCCGGCGACAAGCGTATTCTCTCCCGACTGCGTACCGACTTCGCCACCAAGCGTGAGGACGGTACGTTCAAGTGGCGCATCCCGCTGATTGCCATCGTCACCAAGATCGACGAGCTTGGCCGTCAGCAACTCATCAACAAGCTCATCGAAATCAACGATTTCGCCGATTTCTCGGACATCGTGCCGGTGAGCGCTCTGAAGCACGACAATCTGGCTGAAGTGAAGAACGTGCTCATTGAGCACACGCCCGAGGGTCCGCAGATGTACCCGGACGATCAGATCAGCGAGGAGCGTCCGGAAGACACCATCGCCGAACTCGTGCGCGGTGCGTTCCTTGAGACCCTGGACGACGAGCTGCCGCATTCGCTGGCCGTGGTGGTTGATTCCATCGACTATCCGGAAGACAACGAGACCGGTCAGGGCTATGACGGCAAGGCGCAGGTCAACGTGTCCATTTACGTGGAGCGTGACTCCCAGAAGCCGATCATCATCGGCAAGGGCGCCTCGAACCTCACCTACGTCAAGAAGAAGCTGCGCACCCCGGTCAACCGCATCGTCGGCCAAAAAGCCAAGCTCGACCTCCACGTCAAGGTAGCCAAAGGCTGGCAGTCCGACCCCAAGCAGCTGGAGCGCCTGGGCTTCTAAGGCTTATAGACGAAAAAAGCTCCCTCGTCAGAGGGAGCTTTTGCTATACGGTTTACTTCCGCTTCGTGTACATCTGGGTGTTGAGGAGGGTGGAGTAGCGCTTGATGACCTTGGGACGAATCACCTTCATGGAAGCGGTCATCAGGCCGTTTTCCTGAGTGAACTCCTCGGGCAGGATGATGAACTTGCGCACGGACTCGGCGCGGGAGACGCCCTCGTTGGCCTGATCGACCCACTTCTGCACTTCGGCGCGCACGGCGGCGTTCTTGGCGGCATCCTCCAGCGGCATGTTCTCGTCCAGGCCCTTGGCGGCCAGCCACGGGCGCAGCGACTCCTCGTCCAGCGTCACCAATGCGGAGATGAACGGACGCTTATCACCCAGCACCAGCGCCTGGGAGACGAACTCGCAACGCTGAATGACTTCCTCGATCGGGCCGGGGGAGACGTTCTTGCCGCCGGCAGTGATGATCAGATCCTTCTTGCGCCCGGTGATGTACAGGAAGCCATCGTTGTCGATACGGCCCAAGTCGCCGGTGGCATACCAGCCATCTTCGGTGAACGACAGCTCAGTGGCCTCGTCGTTCTTGTGATAGCGCGGGAACACGGCACGACCCTTGACCTGAATTTCGCCGTCCTCGGCGATGCGCAGGGAGAATCCGGGGAATGCGATGCCCACGGAACCAGCGTGGAACGGCGTACCCAGCGGGCTGAACGCGCACGGCGCGGTGGTTTCGGTCAGACCATACCCCTCGTATACAGGCACACCCGCGCCACGGAAGAAAGCCAGCAGTTCCGGGTCAAGCGGGGCACCGCCGGCCACAATCCACTTGGCGCGACCGCCGAGCACTTCGCGCAGCGAAGAGTAGACAATCGGATCGAAGGCAGCGCGGCGAGTGCGGGTCAGTGCACCCGCCTTGCCATTGGCGGAGACTTCCTTCATATAGTTCTGCGCGGCCACCACGGCGGAGGCGAACACCACGCCCTTGGGGCCGTGGCCGGCCTTCTGGGACGCGGCGTTGTACACCTTCTCCAGCACGCGCGGCACCACGATCATGAGAGTGGGCTTGGCCACCTGCAGATCGCTGATCAGCGTCTTGATGCCGGTGGCGATGTAGATGCGGACGTTCGAGGAGACGACGATGTAGTTGATGGCGCGGGCGAAGGAATGGGCCTGCGGCAGGAACAGCAGGATGGTGTTCCTCTTGTCGTGCAGCAGATCGGGCATGTAGGCCGGCAGATTCAGCGCGGTCTGGCAGTAGTGCTCGTGGGTCATCTCCACGCCTTTCGGCGCGGCCGTGGAACCGGAGGTGTACACGATGGAACACAGGTCGGTCTTCTTGACCGAATCGATGCGCTCGTCCAGCTCCTCGTCCGAGACCGTGGTGCCGTAGGCCTTGATCTCGTCCAAGCCACCGGTCTCGATGGTGATGATGTGCTCCAGGGACGGGCACTCTTCGACGGCCCCATCCGCCTTCTTACGCATGTCCGTGTCCTGCACGATCAGCAGTCGGGCATCGGAGTTGTTGACGATATTGCGAATCTGCTCGGCGGAATCGGTGTCGTAGATGGTGGCGAGCACGCCGCCGCACGCCATGATCGCCGCGTCGGTCAGGTCCCAGTCGTAGGAAGTTCGGCACATGAATGCCACGGCATCGCCCTTCTTCAGGCCGTAATGAATCAGGCCCTTGGCCACGGCACGCACGTCAGCCAGGAACTCGTTGGCGGTGACGGTCACCCAATCGTTGCCGGACTTGTAGGTGTACAGCGGCTCATCGCCCATACGTTCGGCGCGGTCCGCATACAGGTCGTAGATGGACGTACCTTCGTCCAGCGGCGGATTGCCTTCGGTGGAGGTGGTGAGCAGGCCGGTGGCGGGGTCGATGTCGGTGACGGTCAGGTGGCCGTCGTCCCAATCGTCGCTGTGAGGCAAAGCGATATTGGTCTCGACCGGCACGTCGGCGTTGGACAGGTAATCGGGCTCGTCCGGGGTGTCGTCGTGGACCGGGTGGACGAAGTCGGATCCCAACCTGAGCGCCTTACGGGTGAGATTGATAGTGTGCTGCGTGAAGGAATTGATAACCGACAAGTCTTGCTCCTGTAAACCTTTCAGTGTCGTCCAGCCATGAGGCGAACGCTTCTCAAAGTTCAAATTGTAATCGCCCAAACCGAACTCGTCACCTTACGCAACCGTAGGATTCTGGCTGGTTAGGGGAGTGCGTGGCAAAATATTGCACAGGTCCCGATATTGTTGAGTAACCGTGAGCTGCGAAACGGTGATTGTCGATAATTATTGAGCGGTTGGTTGCTAATCGATGCCAGGTGATTGTTGGACGGCTTCCGAGCAATTCATCCGCAATGCACATGGACACATTCGTATTTCTCACTAATTTCGGGTTCGTTTCTGTTTCGATTGGCGGAATCTCAAGTCATGGTCTTTACCTTCCGGCTACACTTACTATGCGGATAACCATGTCCATTTTGAAGCAGAACAAGAAAGGGCTCTCATGGCGCAAAACCCAGAAGCCACCGTGGTGTTCGGCGTTTTGAACGAAACGTCCGAAACGGAATCCCGCGTCGCGCTGACGCCGGATATCGTCACCCGGCTGAAGAGGAGCGGTGTCTCCTCACTGATTGAAGCAGGTGCCGGCAT
>UMHU01001817.1_pt1 | contig 10288 bp, 8 predicted proteins | sample 1965591 | NCBI WGS metagenome assembly UMHU01 (sample SAMEA4836101, study PRJEB28245) | human gut metagenome | biome: gut microbiome; material: fecal sample | place: Denmark | collected 2008
CGCCGGCGCGGCGTGCAGGGCCTCGGCGGCCAGCAGGTAAATTGTCGGCTCATGCTTGCTGACGCCGACCTCTGCCGTAGTGAAAAGCCGGGTGAAATACCCGAGCAGCCCCAGCCGTTCCAGCGCCCGCGTGACGTGCTCCCGCGGGCTGGACGTAGCCGCCGCCAGCTTCACACCGCGGGCGGTCAGGGCGGCCAGCAGTGCCGCCGCGCCGTCCTTGGCGGGGACCTCATAAAAATAGAAGTCCCGCAGCATGTCCGCAATGCCCGCGCCGACCTCGGCGGCAGACTGCGGCAGTGCATAGTGCGTGTGCAGATACTCCGCACCCTGCTCCATGCTCATCGAGAACAAAATCTCGTTGAGTCCCTCCTCCGGCGTGACGCCCAGGCTGCGCAGATACCGCGCGCCAAGGTCGTTCCAGATGCCCATGGAGTCGAGCAGCACGCCGTCCAGATCAAAAACAGCAGCCTTAGTCATGCAGCATTTTCTCCGTGGCAGCTTTCAGGTCGGCGGATGCCTGTTGGATGTTCTTTGCCGCGTAAATCGCGCTGATGACCGCGACGCCGCAGATGCCGCTGCCCGCGAGCTTCGCGACATTTTCCTGCGTGATGCCGCCGATGGCGACAACGGGGATGGACACGGCCCCGCAGATGGCCTTGAGCGTCTCATAGCTCACATCGTCGGCGTCGTCCTTCGAGCCGGTCGGGAACACCGCGCCGACGCCGAGGTAATCCGCGCCGTGCTTTTCGGCCAGAACGGCCTGCTCCACGGTCTGGGCGGAGACGCCCAGAATCTTGTCCGGACCCAAAATTGCGCGGACGTCCTGCGCCTCCATATCGCTCTGGCCGACATGCACGCCGTCTGCGTTCATCTCGCGGGCGATCTCGACGTTGTCATTCACAAGGAACGGCACACCGCGCTCGCGGCAGAGCGTTTGCAGCTCCTTTGCTTCCTCGAGGAACTTCCCCTCCTCCAGCGTCTTTTCGCGCAGCTGGACCATCGTCACACCGCCGTCAAGGCTTTCGCGCACAACGTCGATAAGCCTGCGCCCATTCAGCCAGTGGCGGTCCGTGACGGCATAGAGCAGCAGATCATTTTTATCGCAGTTCATACTTGGCGCCCCCATTCAGCGTTGCACCGTCCATATTGTAGATGGCATCAATGATGCGGTTGCGGTAGGTGGAGTTGCCGTCGCCCTCGGCCATACGGCTCCAGCCGATCTCGCCCGCCAGACCCATGGCGCAGACCGCCGCGGCGGCAGCCTCGAGCTTATTGTCGGGGTTTGCAGCGACGAAGGCCGTCATCATGCCGGAGAGCTGGCAGCCCGTGCCGGTGATCTTGCCCATCTCGGGGCGTCCGTTGCGGATGACATAGCAGGCCGTGCCGTCGCTGACAAGGTCGATGGCACCGGTGACGGCGACGATAGCGCCGCTTTTGGCCGCAAAGTCATTGACAAATTTGACGGCACTGTCCAGATTTGCGTCGGTCACGGCGTCCGCAACGTCAGCGTCAACGCCCTTCGTCGTGCCGCTGCCCAGCGCCAGCGTCTTGATCTCGGAGATATTGCCGCGGATGACGGTAAATTTGATCTTCTCCATCAGCTCGACGGCGGTGTTCGTGCGCAGGGCCGACGCGCCCGCGCCGACGGGGTCGAGCAGCACGACATGGCCGAGGGCATTCGCCTTTGCGCCCGCGCGGAACATGCCCTCGATGCTGCGCTGGTTCAGCGTGCCGATGTTGATGTTCAGGCCGCCGCAGATCGACGTGATGTCCTCGACGTCCTCCGGCTCATCGGACATGATCGGGCTGCCGCCGCAGGCCAGCAGAATGTTGGCCACGTCGTTGACCGTGACATAGTTCGTGATATTGTGCACCAGCGGCACAGTGTTGCGCACATTTTCAAGACAGGTACCCAGCATACAAAACGCTCCTTATAAGTAAAAATGCGGATACGCCTGCAAAGACATATCCGCACAAAAGCTCACAAGAAGTGCAGTGCTACGGTATCTCCCTACGTTGGCATTATCCAAATCAGGTTCAGGCAATACCGTATAATTCTAAGTGCCGCTCCGGCGAGCGAGGCGCGCCAGCTGCTAAGCAAAAAGCGCAGATAATACTTTGTGTATTATCGAGCATTTTTGCAACGCAGATGGCACGCCGCAGCCGCCGGAGCGGTGCTTAAGCCCGTAGGGCGGGAATTGTGCGGTATTGCCGTTTGGGTCAGGGCGATACAGCCCACTCTCAGCCCGCTTTACGCAAGCTCCCCTTTTGTACAAATTTACAGTAGCACAGTTTGTCGTGTTTTACAAGGCTTTTGCTTCATTTTTTGCAAAACCACTTGACAGTAAACCCGGCTTCCATGCTATGCTAGAGACAGCAGAAAAGCAAAAGTGAGGGTGCGAACCGGAGCTGCCGCTGCGGTTTCAATAGCCTTCCCCCGAGGGGGAAGGTGGCCGAGGCCCCGACCGAGGCCGGATGAGGGGCAGCCCTCCGTTGGCCACCCGTGAACAGGCAGCAATCGCATGCTTTGCCCTCATCAGTCCGCTCCGCGGACAGCTTCCCCCGAGGGGGAAGCCCAGACTGTCGAAAAACTCCTGGAGAATTATGACAGTATGCTCGTGCTCATCCACTTCAAGGGTCACCCGATGGGCGGCTACGGCGGTGCGCTCAAGCAGTTGTCCATCGGGTGCGCGTCCAGCGCCGGCAAGACGTACATCCATTCCGGCGGCAAGGTCACCGACCAAAACATCCTGTGGGAGAACTGCGCCGAGCAGGATACCTTCCTTGAAGCCATGGCAGACGCCGCCTCCACCGTGGCAAAGCACTTTGCGGGCAAGATCGCCTATGTCGCCATCATGAAGAATCTTTCCGTTGACTGCGACTGCTGCGCCGTGGCCGAGGACCCCTGCATGAACGATGTGGGCATCCTCTCGAGCCTTGACCCCGTCGCGCTGGACCGCGCCTGCATTGATCTGGTCATAAACAGCAATGACCCGGGCCACGACCACTTTATGGAGCGCGTCAACAGCCGCCACGGCACCCACACCATCGACACCGCCGAGACCCTTGGCATCGGCACGCAGGCGTATGAGCTGGTGAAGGTGTAAACGCCCATTTGCTTGAAGAAGCCAAAAGCCGTAAAAAAGCATCCGCCGTGCAGAGAGGCGTCCCTCTGCACGGCGGATGTTGTTATTGTCGGTTCAGTATCTTTTCCAAGTCTGTTTTCGGGTCGCCCGTGGGCGTCAGGTTGTACTGCTTAACGAGAAAGTCCAGTACATTCGGTGAGACGAACGCCGGGAGCGTGGGGCCAAGGTAGATATTGCGCAGCCCCAGATACAGCAGCGTCAGCAAAATGCAGACAGCCTTCTGCTCATACCACGACAGCACCAGCGTAAGCGGCAGGTCGTTGACGCCGCAGCCAAACGCCTCGGCCAGCGCCAGCGCAATGCGAATGGCGCTGTAGGCGTCGTTGCACTGCCCGCAATCCAGAACGCGCGGGATGCCTTCGATGCTGCCCAGATCCATATCGTTCAGCCGGTACTTGCCGCAGGCCAGCGTCAGAATCAGCGTGTCGGGCGGCGTCATCCGTGCAAAGTCCGTGTAGTAGCTGCGCGTCGGTGCTGCACCGTCGCAGCCGCCGATCAGGAAAAAGTGGCGTATCTTCCCCTCCCGGACCAGCCGGACGATCTGCTCTGCGTGGGACAGCACCGCATTGCGGGCAAAGCCGGTCATGACCGTGCTGCCGCCGTTCATCCCGGTCATCGGGTGATCCTCGGGGTAGCCGCCGCATTCCAGCGCCTTTTCAATGACCGGGGTGAAATCCTTGTCGTCCCCGATGTGGGTCAGCTCCGGGTAGGACACCACCGACGTCGTGAACACACGGTCACTGTAGCTCTGCCGCACCGGCATCAGACAGTTCGTTGTGAACAGGATGGGCGCGGGGATGTTGTGGAACTCTGACTGCTGGTTCTGCCAGCCCGTGCCGAAGTTGCCTTTGAGGTGCGGATATTTTTTCAGTTCCGGGTAGCCGTGGGCGGGCAGCATCTCACTGTGGGTGTAGATGTTGATGCCCCTGCCCGCGGTCTGGTCCAGCAGCAGCTTCAGATCGTGCAGGTCGTGGCCGCTGACCACGATGAAGGGGCCCTTCTCAATCGTCAGCGGCACCGTGACCGGCACGGGGTCACCGTATGCGCCGGTGTTGGCTGCGTCCAGCAGCGCCATACAGGCCAGATTGACTTCTCCGGTTTTCAGCACCAGCGCCAGCAGCTCGTCAGGCGTTTTCTCTGCGCCGATGGCCTCGAGTGCCTCATAGAAAAAGGCGTTCACAGCGGGGTCTGTTCTCCCCAGTGCGCGGGCGTGGTACGCATAGGCCGCCATGCCTTTGAGCCCAAAGAGGATCAGCGATTTCAACGAGCGCACGTCCTCCCCCGCCGCCCAAAGCGCGGCAAGGTCGTAATCGTCAAGCTGCCCGGGGCCGACGGCAGCCTTTTCCTTTTCGATTTCCGCCTTGCATTGCAGGATAGTTTCGTTGTTGAAGTTCACGTTCGTGATCGTCGTGAACAGGCCCTTCAAAATCAATTCATCGGTGTGCGGTGTCGGTGTCCCAGCCCGCGCCGCCCGCGCCAGCCCGATAAGTGCCCCGATCAGCTCATCCTGATAGTTGGCGGTGTCGGCCTTTTTGCCGCAGACACCGGCCTTGCCGTCGCAGCCGGTGTTATGCGCCGTTTGTTGGCACTGAAAGCAGAACATTTCTCGCATTTGGTTTCCTCCTGTCGGCAGAATCATCACCTTCTATTCTGCCCGCCAGGAGGATTTTTTATACCGTTCTCACGGCTGCGGTGTCGCGCCCTCCTGCTCCATCTTGCGCAGCGTTTCCTGCCGGAGGGCCTCCCGCAGCGCCTGCATATAGGGCGAGAACTGCGACTGCTCCACGCCGTAGGTCAGGTTCAGCGCATATTCCTGCTGCTCCCAGGTCGCAATCGCGGACTCGTTGTGCTGGACGATGGCCTCCATTTTATCCAGCGCCTTGTAGATTTTGGCCTCCGTCGTCTGCAAGGCAGCCATCTCCGCGTACAGCGTCCGCATCTCGGTGCAGACCGGCTCGGGCAGTGAATCGACCCAGCGGGAAAGCAGCGCTTCCTCGGCGGCCTCATCGGCGGCGGTCTTGTCAAACGCCGGGATGTCCCCGGTAAAGCACTCGCCCAGATCGTGGATCAGGCACATGCGAATGACCTTGTCCATGTCCGCCTGCGGAAATTCATCCCGCAGCCAGAACGCCATCAGCGCAATGCGCCAGCTGTGCTCGGCCACGCTCTCATGCCGTCCCTTCGATGTATAGCAATGCCGTGTTGTGTCCTTGAGTTTTTCCGCTGTGTGCAGCGCCTCCAACAGCTTTTCCGGTTCCATGTGCAGACCTCCCCTGTTTTTACCGCTATTGTAGCAGATATAAAACGCAGTTGCAAGGCGGAGATTTTTTCTTTTTTTGCAGAAATTCTCTCGCAATACAGGGCATTAAAAGTACAATTTGGAAACATTTAATTTACTATTACTGTTTGTAAATCATTCTGCCGTTATAAAACTCTGTAGGGGCGAGCATTGCTCGCCCGTGCCCGCGCGCTATGTGCAAGGCCTTCCCGGAAAAGCCTTGCTGCACCAGGTTGGCGGGCGAACAATGTTCGCCCCTACATTCTCTCTATAACAAAGCAGGTGCTTTTTTCTCACTTTTTTCAAGAAATTTTCTCGCAATACTCCTTTCTCTCCCCTGCCCTACCACAAACTTTCTATAAAAAAAGACCCGCAAATCCATTGCGAGTCCTTTTCTGTAGCAATTATTGCTTCTGTAATTCCTGCAGCAAGGGATTGTGCAGCAGCAGCCCCACGATTTGATAGCGGTAGCTTTTGACCGTCTGCCCCTGGGATTCCGAGTAAAGCCCGCGGACACAGCCGCTTTCCCGGTCAAACAGCGCGTCGATCAGCTGCAGCTGCTCCGCTGTGACCAGCAGCGTGACCTGTCCCTTCGTGTCAAGGCCGCGGCCATGGGTCGGCATATACTTTTCGCGGCAGTCAAACGACGGCAGCATGTAATAGCGCTCGGGGTGCTTCTCTGCCTCGATGCGCCGCGCGGATGCTGCGTCCTCATCCCCGCACACGCAGTGGTCCAGGCCGACCTGCCGGAGCTTGGCCAGCTCCTCCTGCAAGATGCGGTTGGCCAGCGTACCAATCTTACTGTCCTGCCACAATGCTTCCATCTCAAGCAGGTCGTAAATTTTGCGGTGCAGGCGGATACGCAGCCTATACTTCCTCGGTTTCATCGGCGCTGCGCTCCACCTTTGCAATGATTTCCCGCAGCCGCGTGGCCGTGGCGATCATCTCGTCCAGCTCCTTCATGGCCTGTTGGCGCTCCTCGTGGGTATATTTTTCTGCAAGGCGCTTCTCGGGGTTCTTCCTGCGCAGCATCGTTTCCAGGCGGCTCGTCTGGCTGGACAGCTTGCCCGTAATTTTGCTCTGTACCTTGGCGCTGGCGGTCTTTTCCCTGACCTCCCGGATGACCTCAGTCTGCTCGACCTGCGCGGCGGGCTGCTCCGGCGGGATGGTCTTGACCTTTCGGATGGTCTCCTTCAGACACGCCATCTCCTTCTGGACCGTGAACACCGCAGCGACCAACGCCTCGTGGGCATCCTGCATACTGCTGGTGTCGGCCACCGTCCGCAGTGCATCCACGAACCGCCCGCGAATCGCTTTTTTCTCGTCCTGAATGGCTGCGCTGCCCGGGCCGTTGTACGCAATAGCATAGAGCTGCTGCAGCATTTGGGCAGCGATTCTCTGTTCCTCGGGCGTCATCCGCAAAAAACTCTCCGCCTCGCTGCGCAGCACAAAGCCACGATCCAGCAGATCCTTTAGACCCTCATTCAGATTTTTTTCAATGCTCAGATCCTTATCGATCTGCCGCCCGTTGATGGGCGTTGCCTCCTTGATGGCCTTTTTTGCCTCGGCTGCTGTCAGGTTGTACGGCTCTGCCTGCAGGCAGGACACCAGCTCGGCAACCGCCTTGCGGCGGATCATCTCGTTGGCAAAGCCGCCGCGCACCTGCAGGTTGGCGCTCAGCAGCATGACCTTTTTCTCGTTGTCGCTCAGCGGTGTTGTGACAACACGGCAGTTTTTGACTGTGTTCCACTTTGCGTCGCCGCGCGCCTGCAAATAATTCAATGCCTTATAGCGCCGCTCGCCGGAGAGCAGAACGTACTTCGTCTGTTTGCCATCCGTCCGCGGATATACGACCAAATTGTGCATCAGGCCGTTGCGGTCAATGTCGTTGGCCAGTGTTTCCACATCCTCGTCGGTGTCCAGCTGGCGGAAAATTGCATTGTCCGGGTTCAGCTCGATGTCCTGCAAGGCAATTTCTCGCAGCTCATAGGCAAGCTCGGCGCGGTTCTGCGTGGCCAGGTTGGCAATCAGGCTGCCGGAGGCGTTGTTGTTTCCGGCGCTGAAAACCGCCTCGGTGGACGGAATGCCCACCTCGACCTTGGATCTGCCGGGCTTCTTTTTCATAGCCATCTTACTTTTCCTCCAATTCCGCCAGGCGCTTTTTCAGCTCCTCATACGCCGCCACATAGCTTTTGGCCGGGGGCTGCGTGCGGGCCGAGTAGCAGACCGGCACGCAGCGGTTGATGCTGTTATCCACACTCTTGCCAAAGGCGATTTCCGCGTTGAACAGCGTTGCGCCGAGCTTGGCCCGGCAGTCACTGCGGATGTCCTGCGAGGCTGCACTTTTCTGCACCATCGTCAGCATCACGCCAACGCCCTTGATGCGGGAAGTCTTGCTCTTGCGCATCTCATTGCAGAGCACATAGGTGCGGAACGCCGAGTCCTCCGAGAAGGAATCGCACTTCAGCGGGATCAGCACATAGTCCGCCGCGGCAATTGCGTTGGAAAGCAGCAGGCTGTCCCGGCTTGGCTGGGTGTCGATCAGGATATAATCGTACTCGTCCTTGACCTGGCGCAGGAAATAGTCCAGCACGTCGGTATCGCTGGCCAGATACTTCGGGTCGCCGCGGTCATAGTCCCGCTGGGCGTCCGTGTACAGATCCTCCAGCCGCTTGGACAGGCGCGGCGTCTGGTCGTTGGCAGGGATCAGGTCCACGTTTTCATATTCCGACTCGACGATAAAATCTTTGGTCTGTGTATTGTAGCGGAAGCCGTCGATCATATCATACAGACTGCGGTTGGCAAAGGCCTTGCTGGTAATGGCGTTGCCGCCTGTCATGGCAAACGTCAGGTTGCCCTGCGGGTCGGTGTCCAGGCAAAGCACCTTTTTGCCCTCGTCGCCCATCAGATAGGCAAGGTTAGAGGTCGTTACGGTTTTTCCGCAGCCGCCTTTTTCCACCGCAATGGTTATCACTGTTGCAGCCATTCGCTTGTTCCCCATTTCATTATGTAGTTATAACACCGTGGCAAATTATTTTTTATGTCGTTTTCGTCTATGTATAGTATACCACATTTGCCAGCATCGTCAACAGCACTTTTGCAGTTTTGGCATGGCCTTTCTGCGGCAGAAAAGTCTTATGGCAATACCGCATAATTCCCGCCTTACGACTTAAGCACCGCTCCGGCGGCTGCGGCACGGCATCTGCGTTGCCAAAATGCTCGATAAGACATCCAGTATTATCTGCGCTTTTGGCTTAGCAGCTGCCGCACCTCGCTCGCCGTATCGGCACTTAGAATTATGCGGTATTGCCTTATAACTCCGTGGCAAATTTTTACATAAAGAAAAAAGCATATAGACACGCCCATGCCGCAGTTTTTTGCGGACCGGGTATCCATACGCTTTTTGTTATGCCTTTTGGTCTTATAACTCCGTGGCAAATTTATTCATCAAAGACGGATAGATCTGCCTTGAAATGATTCGTTGCACCAGCGCTGCGCAGCTCGTCCCTGCCGCTCGGGATGATCGTAATATCCTCCATCGCGTTGTATACAATGATCGCGTTGTACTGCGGCGACTTGAGCTGGCCGTGCTCCTTTTTGGTCAGCATCATCCGCGCCATGCCCAGCGCCCAGCAGGTCAAATCGTGCTGCTGGGCCAGGATGCGGTTCAGCGCGTCGCGGGTCTCCTGCGCCTGCTTTGCCCTTTTCTCGCTGTTGGTGTTGGTCAGCAGACGCGCCGTGTATACCAACACCGAGGACACCGCACTGTACAGCTCCGGCGAAATTTTTTCCTGCAGGGTCTGGCTGCGCGCCCTGCTTTCCAGCACGCGAACAGCCCGCGTCACCGTCATAGTAAACAGCTCGTCCCCCAGCGGCTCTGCCACGGACACAACTGCCGCGCTTCGTTCCGGCTCGGTGGTTTTCCGCGTCCTTCTGCGGCGCGGGACTTCCTCATTGCGAGCGCTTTTCTGCGCGTGCAGCTGGCGCACTGCGTCCATCTCCTGCGCGGATTTGTAGCGGATGAACAGGTACAGCCGCTCGTATTTTCTGCCGCCGCGGATGCGGACCGGGATATAGTCAAACCAGAGGTCGGTCATCTGGTTGATCTCGTCCCTGGCCTTGGTCAGGACGTAGCGCTCAAAATCGTGGAAGTTGCTGTATTTTTCGGTCAGCGGCTTTTCCTTGTCCTTTTTGCGCTTTTCCGGCGGGGGAGAGAGCTGCTCCTTCAGCTCCTGAATGTCAAACACTTTGTACTTGAAGCCGCGGATGTCCTGCGCCTTGTCCGGGAAACGGTCCAGTATCTCTTTTGTGACCGGCTGAAACACCAGGCCGTTCGTGTAGCCGTAATCGGTGTCTCCGTTGTCGTAGGAGAGCAAAATTTCGTAAAAACGCATGGAGTAGGTGCTGTTCATCGTCAGCAGATATTCCACGTTGTAGGAGGTATAGTTGCTTTTCAGCTGGGAAAGATAGGGGAGGATTTCCGGATTGAAGCGCACGCGGATCTGCTTGTCCCGGTCATTCACGGTGGAACCGCGCTGCAGCCAGGACAGGACCTTGTACTGATGGCCGTCGCTGGCCGGGTCCAGGCTCCAGAAGGAGCGGTCCTCCAAACTTTTGACGGTGTCCTTCAGGTATTCCAGATAGGTGTTGTCGTGCATGTTGACCCCGGCCAGCCGCCCGAAGTCGGAAAAGCTCAACGAATAAACGCGGTCCGCATCCGGGGTCTCCTTGGGGTTGATCTGTGCCATCATCGCCAGCAGCACCTTTTGCTCCAGCTTTGGCAGGGCATATTTTGTCTTTTGGATCAGGTCATTACTCTTGGTGATGATTGATTCCGACGCCGGGTTGTACTTGGGTACATTGC
>UMHU01004620.1_pt1 | contig 10280 bp, 9 predicted proteins | sample 1965591 | NCBI WGS metagenome assembly UMHU01 (sample SAMEA4836101, study PRJEB28245) | human gut metagenome | biome: gut microbiome; material: fecal sample | place: Denmark | collected 2008
TGGTTGAACCCCAACCGGCAACCCGTTTAGTATGCCACAGACCGGCCGACTTATGCAAATACGGCGTGTCGCGACAGCCAAAAACGGCCCAAATCGTTGAAATTCCAACGTTTTGCGCAAATCGGCGCCGAACAACGCAGAAACCCCGCCTCCCGAGCCTTGCGAATCGCAATATACGGGAAACGGGGTTTCGACAGCTACGCGCTAGTCTCAGCCGAGGATGGCCAGGATGTCACGAGCGGAGACGATGAGGTAATCCTCGCCCTGGTAGTGCACCTCGGTGCCGCCGTACTTGGAGTACAGCACCTTGTCGCCGACCTTGACGTCGACCGGGATACGCTCGCCGGCGTCGTTACGACGGCCCGGGCCGACAGCCAGGACTTCGCCCTGCTGCGGCTTCTCCTTGGCATTGTCCGGAATGAACAGACCGGAAGCGGTCTGGGTCTCGGCTTCCGCCTGCTTGACGATGATCTTGTCTTCCAACGGTGTGAGTGAGATCGACACTGTGGACCTCCTCTTTCTAAAGAGAAATCGATACTTACCGCGCCGGGACCCGCTAGCAAGAGGCTGACGATCACTTACGGCGTCGTCCTTTCGCGCTGTGACTTATCCTAGCGCGATTATTAGCACTCTGCCAACTCGAGTGCTAACGCTCTGAGAGAAATTATCAAAAAAGCCTGAAACCATGCGGTTCCAGGCTTTGTAAAAAACGGTTCAAGCGTTTCGTCAGGCGCTACGACGGGCCAGAATGGCCTCCAGGCCGGTGCCTAGGGAGTCCGAAGTCACATCCGGAGCCTCCACATCGGCACGTACTTCGGCATCGTGGAATCCCGGAACGTCGACCTCTCTGAGGTGCACGCCCTCATCCACGCGGGCGGCGGCCTCATCGGCATCCATGCTGCCCATTGCGTCGCTTGGCGGAATCAACGGCTCAGCCTCGTCGGAAGGCGTTTCGACGGGCACGGCCTTGGCCACTTGTTTGGTGGATTTGATCTCCATGCTTTCCGGAGCATCCACCTCAACGTCGGCACCGTCGCGAGGCGCACCCAACGAGAAGGAAATCAAGTCCTGCGTGGACTTGACGGCAACGGTTTTGGCTTCTTCGGCCATATTGTCTCGCTCATCGTGGATGGACAGTCCCACTTCCTTGACGTCAGCGGGCGCGGCATCCGCACGTTCGGCTGTCTGGTCGACGGCCTTCTCGGCAGTCTGCGTCTCTTCCTTGGAAGACATCTCTTCCTTGCGCCGTTTCACCGCGGCGTCCCGATCGGCCTTGCCGCGGGCGATCGCCTGGCGAATCTCCCCCTCGGGAACGACATCGGTCTTCAACTGCTCGTCGGCGACCTTGCGGGCCTCGGCCAGCTCCTGCGCGCGCAGTCTGGCACGTTCCGCCTGCTCCGCCTGCGCACGTTTGCGTTCGGCGGCGGCACGCTTCTTCACCTTGGCATGGTATCTGGCGACCTTCCGCTCCCACGCCACGGCCTGCTTGGACGCACGCACACCCAACGCGAGCACCGCGGCCAGCAACGCGGCCGGAATGAGCGCGAACAGCGGGCTGAAGTGCAGTGCGAACGCACAGACCAGCACAACGACCGTGATTGTCAGCAATGAGACGGCGATGACGCGCCTCCTGCGGACCGCGGCGTGACGAAGGGCGCGAATTTCCGCGATCCGTTCTTCGGATGTTGCGCCTTTGTGCGCCTCTGTGGACTGCATCAGTACCCCTTTCGCTGCCGCGACGGTCTCATCGGAAAATCGCGTTCCGCTGTCGGCATCCACCAGATGCAACGACGGTGAAAAGCGGTCCTCGCGATGTTCGATCACCCTCTTCATGCCTTTAATCGTCCGTCTGGGCAACCACATGAGCATCAGGATGACAACGATCGCAAGCACGACCACCGTGCTTAACGATTCATAACCCATATGTCATAAGAATAGGTGACATTCCGACATTCGAGGCGAGTCCTCCCCGGCGTGTCGAATCAGGAGGGTGAATTCCCTGTCATCAGACGCGCGGTGAAACCGTTTGGCGCGTCCTCGGCCATCAATACGTAGCTTTCATGATCGCGCCATTGGCCGTTGACGTACATATACGCGCGCCGTACCCCCTCCAACGTTGCTCCGACCTTGCGTGCGACGGCACGGGACCGCTTGTTTTCCGGCAAAATGTCGATTTCCATGCGATGCAGTCGAGGTCCGGTCGGGTCGAACATGGCCCAATCCGCCAACAGCGCCACCGCCATCGGCGCGTAGCCACGCCCGGCGCAACGCTCGTCCACCCAATAGCCGACCACGCCGGAACGCATCGCGCCGTAGCAGATCGCGCCCAACGAGATCTGCCCGACGATACGACCATGCTGTTCGATGGCGAACACGGCACCGGTACCGGCCCGTTCGTTGCGCCGCAGTTGTTTCATCCATTCCTTGTAGGTGATGGGCGCGCCGTGCAGCGGATCGCCGGATTCCCACGGCTTGAGCCAGGCATCGTTGCGCCAGCGAACCTCGTTCCACTCGTCATAGTCGGCACCCGTCAACGGGCGCAGACTCACCGGGACGCGCATGCTGTGCGATTGGATGAATTCCGGCATTTCAAAGGAATTATTCCCCGGACGACGCATCATGTCGCTCAAGGATTGCAAAATCGTCACCCTTCCATTGTGCCCCACCCATACCCCATGTTCCGTTTTCCACGCAATCGAACCGTGGTACAACGAACGATATGGACATGTATGAGCAACAACGCGAGCTGAAACGGCATTGGCGCGCGGATGCGATCGAACGACGAAAGCGGACGTCCGCCGACCAGCGTCGCGAAGCGGGACGGCTGCTTGCCGAACACGCATTGGAAGCGTCGTTGATTCGACCGCGATCGACCGTCGCGGCCTTCGCCTCGATGGGCAGTGAAATATCGATGATGCCGTTGCTCGAAGCGATGTTCGACACGGATTGCCGTGTTTTGGTGCCGCGTCTGGGTGCTGGCATGGAAGTCGGCTGGAGTGAGCTGAACGGTCTTGACGATCTGCGCGACCAGCGCAATGCTGATGGTTCCATCAACACACATCGCCCGCAGGAGCCGGAAAACGCAGCGGAAGGACCGGAAGTTCTCACTTCGGCCGAGCTGATCATTGTGCCAGCGTTCGCTGTGGACGAACATGGTTTCCGATTGGGGCGCGGCGGCGGTTGGTACGACCGCGCTTTGGAGCATCGTAGCAGCACCGCGCGCGTGGTCGCCGTTTGCTGGCCTTGGGAGCCGACCGACGAGACCGTGCCGCATGAGCCGCATGATATTCCCGTCGACGGCGTGCTCACGCCGGATGGTTATGCCGATGTCCGAGGATAGGACGGTTGCGGGGCCGTCTCAGGGAACGTACTAGGATATGTCCCGTTAAGAAATTTGGGATTGTGCGTAAAGCGAGGATATCGTGCCTACTTACCATTACCGTTGCAAGAACTGCAACTACGACTTCACCGAGCAGCAGTCGTTCACCGACGATCCGATCACCGTATGCCCGGAATGCGGCGAGGAGCAGGTCCGCAAGGTTTATTCCGCGGTGCCGATCGAGTTCAAGGGGTCCGGCTTCTACCGCACTGACAAATCCAAGTGACCCACAGGCGCGGAATCCAACGCGACACGCCGGAGATTGTGGATAACTCCCATTCTCCGACCACAACCCCGGATTCCGCTTGCCGCGGTCATAACAATCAGGTCATCATGCATGCATGATGACCTTTTTTCATTCCTTGATGGACCGCCGGCCACATTCGAGTTTGCACACATCGACGGCTTCGGAAGGACGGACCGCGCGCACAACGCGTCTGCAACGAGACCGTCATGGTTCGACTGCCGCATCGTTGGAAGCCAGACGAAGCAACGCACGCCTGCATCGGTTCCTCGCCGCATTGTGCGCTGGCCTGACGGTATTCGCCACGCTGCAATGCGTACGCGCAGCCATCGCCACGCAGCCTATTGTGGTCGCGGTGCGGAATGTCGCCAAAGGCACGGCCATCACACGCGAAGACGTGGAGTTACGTGAGGCGCCGAGCGATGGCTCGCTGAGCAACGCCTTCCATACGCTTGACGACGCCGTCGGCCTGATCGCACAGGTGGGCATCGGCGCGCACGATGTGCTTATGTCGGGCATGGCCCGTGCGTCCCCCGTTGTGCCGCAGGGCCATACGAGTATCGAAGTGCGTTTGGCAAGTGTGGCCGGCGGTTTGATTCCCGGAGACAAGGTGACACTTTCCAGCGCCACCATGACAGATGCTGAGATGCAGTCCGGCACACCGAATGTCGCGGATATGCCGAACGGTACGGAAACGCCGTCCGGCATGGCTAATGATATGCCGGACGGTGGTGTGGATGCGCAGTTACGCACGATCTGCGCCGAAGCGCTGCTGACCGGCAAACCGGCTAAGGATGCGCAAGGCAATACCATCGCGGTGTTCGCCATGCCGCCCAATGAGGCGGCCGTCGTGTTGCGGGTTCAGGAATACAGTGCGGTCATCGCCACCATCAATTAATGGCTGATAATCCTAATCGATAGCTGGCACCCGGCTGGACGTATCAGCGGCCGCGTTCGGAGAAGACCGCCCAATGTGGCGGAAGCTCGTTTAGGATGCGCTTGTCGTCATCCACCTCGCGTTGGCGCTTGGTGAGCACGTCCGAAGGTTCGAGTTTGACGCCATCGGCATCGAACAGTTCCGTACCTTGGCGGACCACGCGCTTATGCTTGCGTGCGGTCCGCCGCGTGGCGGAATAACTGGGTGTGGAGTGCGTCTCGGACTGGGTCTGCGAATCGTCATGCTCCATGACGTTTTCGATATGCTCGGCGCTCACCGTTCCTCCCGGTACAGGCTTCCCAGTCGTGCCACGATGCGGTCGACTTCCTTATCGGGGTTCACGAACGCGCCGACGCTCCATACCGTCATCACCGACCAGCCAAGCGATTCGATGTCCTGCAGCAGCACGCGATGGCGTTCCCTGGTGGATTGCAGTCCCATGAACTGCGCGTCATCGGTGAGCACGGCCAAAGCGAACGGCTCGCCTTTCAGACCAACCACCAACGGCAGTTTGAGTCCGTCATCGAAACCGTAATCGACGGCCACGTCCAAGCCGCGTTCGCGGATCCTCTCGGCGAGATCGTTGAAAAGCACGTTCTCTCCGGACTCCTTGATCGCCGGGCGAACCATGCTGTCATCAAGCTGTTCGGCCCAACGCAGCACGGTTTTGAGCGCCTTCGGACCATCCTGATGCAGTCGCTCGTCGTCCATATCGTCGGATGCGAAGGACGAGACGATGTCGAGATGACGGTCCGGTACCGCCAAAGCGTCCAGCAGCATGCCTCGGCCGCCGTCGGATTCCAGCGCGCCGAACTGCTGCAGCAGCCTGCCGTGCGAGGTCTTGGCGTAGCACATCGCAAGAATCGCGTCGGTGGCGTGGGCGCCGGCCACATCGACGATGTCCACGATGCGCACGTGGCGCAGGAACATGCCCATGGCCTTGTCTTTGTTGGCAAGCGACTTGAGCTCGGCACCCAGACGGATGCGGAACGTGTGCGTGAGCGCCACCACGGTAAGCACATACGATGCGGGAACGATGGTGAAACCGGCCGCGCGCTTGCGGATGATGCTCACCACTTCGTCGATCTCCTGCTGGCTTGATTCGACCAGGCCGGAATTGATGACCGGCACACCGTTGGCGTCCGGCACGAAATGGTACGCGACTTCGCCTTGGTATCCTTCACGCGCCACATCGCACGGCACGGAGCCGTATCCTTCCGATTCAAGGAAGGCGTTGAGCTTCGGCGCACGGCGAACCGGCCTGTCGGTTATCTTCACGCTTGGCAGCAGTGCGATCAGTCGCTGCAGGCCATCGGATGTGACGGTCTTGCGGTGCGCGATCACCACGACCTGCTTCGCGCGGGCGATGATGCTGAGCAGCTCGATGGACGGAATATGCGCGGCCGTATCGATGATGACGGTATCGGCAAGCGGCGCCGGGTCGGTGATGGCAGCGAGCGTGGCTGGCGTTGCCACCAGAATCGGCTTTGCCGCGGCCAAAATCTGCGGATGCTCCCTGCGCAGCCTGTTCAACGGCACGTTTCGGGAACCGGCAAGCGTGGTATGCAGCAGATTGGCTTCCTGCGTGCGGGAGAAAAGCATGTCGCACAGACGGCGTACGGACTCTTGGGCGACCATCGGTCCGATGGAACGCACGTGTTCGACATCCACCTGGGTGAATCGGTCGGCGGCGCTTTGCATGGCGGAGCCATCCTGGTTGGAAATGATGGCGGAGGACTTCACGATGTCTTCGAAAGCCGTGGTCCACCACGCCAGCTGCAGTTCTCCGGCCACGGCGTCGTTCGGCACGCCGCGGTTGCTCAGGTCCGCCACAAGCTCATCCAGACCGGCCGAATGGAACTCACGTTCCAGACGGGCGCGTTCCGGCAGCGTATCCAACGCCTGCTTGTCGTCATACAGGGCCTTCAGACGCTCTTCCACCTGGTTGAGGTCGACGGTGTCCAGATTGCCGCCCTGCGGTGTGGTGGCGAGCGCCACGTTCAACGCGGTCATATCGTTCGTCAGCTGGTCCTGCGTGTTGATGATGTCGTCGAGTTTGGCGGGCAGCACCGGCCATCCGCCGTGAGGAACGAACATGTGCCACTGTTCGGCCTGCTTGGCCACCACGAGCAGCGCCTCATGCAGGTTCTCCACCTGCGCGCCGACGCGCAGCATCGACTTGGCCTCCTTGATATGGCGGCGACGTTCCCAGAATCCCATGGAGCTGCCTTCGGCCTTGCGCTGGGCCTTGGGCTTGGTGGCCTCGATCATGGAATCGATGTCGCGTTCGAAAATTTCCGGCTGGAAGACGTCGAGCACGCGGCGCAGGTTCTTGAGCACCATGACCTGGCGTCCCCACTCCTGCGCGGTGGTGGGAATCGGGAAGCCGCAGGTCTGCACGGTGCTGGACACCTGTTTGCGGGTGGCGGGCAGCACCTTGCGCAGCAGCTCGACCACACGCTGGTATGCGCTGACCGCTTCCTCTTCGGAATACAGGGAGGCTTTGTACCAGGCGGTGTCCTGCGCGCCGATGGTGTATTCGCCGAGTTCTCCCGCGCGATACAGCTTCTGGGCCCATTCCTCCATCTTGTCCGCGATGGAATGGGCGGACTGCTTGGTCAGACGCACATGCGTGGTCGGATGCGTGGGCAGGACGGCGATTTGTGCGAGGTTCTGGATGGTCTGGTATGCGGACACGCCCCATTCCTGGCTGACGCCATGCAGGTCGCCCAGATAGCGGGCCAGGCGGGAGCGTACGCCCACCAGTTCGTCGGAGATCTGGTCGAAACGCGAAGTCGCGACGCCGGATTGGAAACCGACTGCGGCTATCAGCTGACGGTCGATTGCCGCATTGGCGCCGTCATCGGCGATATCCAGCAATTGGCCGCTCATCTCGTTGGCCGCGATCGTCTGCATGAAACGGCGCTTTTGGTCGGTGACGCACGGCACGTACAGCACACTGTGTCCGCCCATCACGCAACGGGAGGCGATTGCCGCAGCCTGTTCGGCCGTGTTGCCGCTGATCGCGCTGTCCACGAAAATCGAATGCCCGGATGCGGCCAGCTGCGCCGCGTATCGGACGGTGTTGTCAACGTCGCCAATCTCGTATTCGCCATGGGGATCGGCGTCGAACGGACTGTATTCGGGAATCTGCGCGTCTTTCAGCGCGTCCGCGGCTTCCTTGTTCCCGGCGAGCGCGTCCAGGACGATGTTGCCTGTCGGGCCTTGGGACAGCTGGTTGATGATCTGGCGACTTTCCACCAGCATCTGCGAGGACGGGTCCATGAAGCAGCCGAGGATGATGTGACGTTCGATTTCGAAATCGGGGAAAACGCTGGACGCGCGCGCTGTGATGGCCGCGAACACCGCGGACGTTTCGGGGGTGCCGCTTTCGTAATTCGAACCATCGAAGAGCTTGGTCTCGTCCAATGTCACGTTGTTTTCACGCATCACGGCGGCGAAGGCCGCGTTCAGACGCACTCGTCCGGTGAACGCGATGACGGTGCCGTTCTCGATGTTGCGGCCTTCCTTGCGCACTTCGACCGGATACATGAGCACCGGCATCTGGTTGCCTTTCCAAATGGCCACGCCGACCACCAAGGAGAGTTCGCCGACGCCGCTGACACGGCTTTTCGCGTCACGGTCGTCGAGCACGCGTTCCACACGCCTGCCCGCGGCGCGCAGCATGCCGTTGTCTCGGAACAACGAGTCCAAGGTGACGTGTCCTTTGGCGAACAGCTGCGCGATGCCCGATGGGTGCGCATGCGTCAGGTCAAGCTGGGCGCTCAGTTGCGTCACATCCTCAAGCGGGGATGGTGCCAGACCAAGGCGATACTCCTCACGCCATCCGCGGATACGGTCCAACGCGGTGGCCGTCTCTTCGTTTTCGCTCATATACCGACTCACTTCCCTACTGCCTTGCGGTATTCCTCATATCCCGGATTGTGTGCCAAAGCCGCATCGATGTCTTGGTTGCCCAATGCGCCCAACCACGCGTACAGGTCATCGTATAGGGATGGGTTCATGGCGAGGAACGGCAACAGTTCCGGATGACGCGCCATCTGGAACTGCACTGTGAAATCATCCGTGCGTTTGGCGTCATCGGAGGTCAGGCCGTCGACCTCGATGGTCTGCTCCTGCTTGGCGAGGCCGCCTTTGGACACACGGTCGAATACCGATCCCGGTTCGAAGATCGGCTTGAATGCGGCGGTTTCGTCCGGCGCGGGCTGCGATTGGCTGTTTTGCGGGCGGAACCGCTCGTCGTCGTCTTCCGCGGTCACCGTTCCCGGCTGTTCCGTCTGCGGCTGCGTAGCGTGCATCGGCTTCGACTGCTGTTCGGCGGGCTGCTGTTCGGCAGTTTCCGATGTGGGCTGTTCCGCCATCTGCGATTGTTCGGCGGACTGCGTCTGTTCCTGGGCGGACGCGTCAGCCGCATTGTCAGCCTTGTCAACGTTGCCTGTGTTATCGCCAGTGTCGTTCCTGTCGGGCAGAGCGACGGCGATTGGCGTGCTGGGGCGCGCGCTGAACAGCTTGTCCACCGGAATCAGGTTGTTCTTGTTACCGTCATGGGATGCTTCCAAGGGCTGAGCGGCTGTCTCGGTTGAGACGGCAGCCACCTCGGCATCGGTCGCAGCCGCATCAGCGGAATCGGCCACATCGGCCTCGATCTCAGCTTCAGCCTCGGCCTGCGCTGCGGCGTCGGCGAACAGGTCGCGGGGCTTGTCCGCGGCCACGACGGTTTCCTGAACCAAGGAGACCGAGGGGAATGCATCTTCGAGTTCCGACTTGTCGGCATGCTCCGGCGTGAAGGTCTGACGTTCCGCCTGGTGCAGAGCATCGGCACGGTCGGTGACATTGCACGCGTGGAAGAACGTCGTCGGCTCGCCGGCACGCAGATTGAGGATGTCGTCCACGGACATGTCGGCTGCATCCGGTTCCTGCGGAGCCTCGTCGGAGACCGCGTATTCGAACAGGTTCGAAACCGGCTGGCTTGTATCATCCGAGACACCGGAGGTGGCGTCGTCATCCTCGTCATCGTGTTCGAATGCGGATTCGAGCGTAAGACGCACGTCGCCGAACTGCAGGGTCATCGAGTCGATGGGCAGCTTGATGTCCTCGCCTGCGGGCAGGCGCATCAGTTGGCCGTTGTTCGTCACCACGAACGAGCCGTTGGTGGAATGCAGATCTCGTACGGAGCAATTGCCCTGCTTGTCGACGGAGAGGACCGCATGTCTTTTCGACATGGACTTGCCCGGATCCATGATGTCGAGACGAGCGAACCCGTCATCCGACAGCGGGCGCAACGGTTTGCGCCCGATTTCCACGCTTTCGCCGTCATGAAGCGTTTTCACGTTGTTTCCGTCAACTTTGACGGTCCACTGCCGCGTCATTCGTCGATCCTCGCTCACCGTTGTCGGCCTTCCTTTCGCACTACACTATCTGCCATTGTGTCATGATTCATCGCGAAAGTAAGGATTCCGAACCGATAAATTGACAACTTTCGCCTAATTCCCCCATTTTAGAACATGCCTGAGTCATGCTCCATATGCGGAAAACCCCGCTGCCTTACGGCAAACGGGGTTTCCATTACAGCTTGGTGATTGCGGCTTGAAGCCGCGCGAATCACTTGAGCTCGACGGTGGCGCCGGCTTCTTCGAGCTGGGACTTGGCCTTCTCGGCGTCTTCCTTCTTGGCCTTCTCCAGGACAGCCTTCGGAGCGC
>UMHU01036380.1_pt1 | contig 10257 bp, 13 predicted proteins | sample 1965591 | NCBI WGS metagenome assembly UMHU01 (sample SAMEA4836101, study PRJEB28245) | human gut metagenome | biome: gut microbiome; material: fecal sample | place: Denmark | collected 2008
TATTGAGACACCCTTCGAACCGGCACAAGCGAATACTTGCGCAAAAAGGCGGATTATTTGATCCGCCTTTTTTGCTACCCGGAGGGTAAAGCCACCCCGTAGTTTCAAACCGCGCTTCACTCGATCTATGTTTTCCGTGTGGCCTGCTCTTTCTTCTGGGGCATACCGAGCAGGAAGTCGGTAGAAACACCATAGAGCATCGCCAGCTTCATCAGCGTGGATAACGACGGCTGTGACGCACCCGTCTCATAATAGGCATAGGTGGAGCGATCCATGTGCAGCAGGGCCGCCACTTCGCTCTGATGCATCAGATGGTATCCCCGCATACGGCGCAGCCGTTCCGGCAGCTTAAGAGGGAGAGCCTGTTCGATCTGTTTCATATCCGGCTGATCTTTCATAGCCCGCCCCTCCATCCCCATCAGGTGCTTGTAGTAAAACTCTGGTTGGGCGGAAAGTCAAGCCTATGTTTTAAAAATAGAATATACGCACACACGGCAGAGGGAAAGAAAAATCCCTCTTCCTTTTTTATTATCTGGAAGGAGAAACGCCAATGACTATCTATCAACAGGAATTGTTCCGAAAACTGCCCCAGCTGGGGTGTACCGGAGAGTTTGACGGGGAAAGCGGTGTGCTGCATATCTCTGTGGATGGCCGCCCCCTGTGCCTCGCTGGTAAAACGGCAGATCTGTACTGGAACCAGGATAAGGCGCTCCTGCAGGAATACGGGACGGCAATGGACGCTGTACGCCATGCGGCCAAATCCATCCGCGAATATGCAGCCCTCTACGAAGCCGCCCCTCCCCTTGGCGTAGAGAGCCTGCCGGAATACCGTCGGCTTACGGAATACGGCGATATTGTCCTTGGCGCTATGTACAACGAAAAATATGGCTTTATGTTCTCCACCTGGCAGCAGAACAAGACGGGAAATGAGGTGGAACATGGCGATTACTCGCCCGACTACGAATGCGCTAAAGAATCCTTTGTTACCCGTTCCAGACTCATAGATGCAAACCGGTTGTTTACGGCGAAAGAGGCGGAAAACCTGTACCGATGTATCGCCTATGCCCAGGACAACTGCGAAACGCTGACCTGTGAACAGGAACAGCAGCTGAAGGCACTAGCGGACAAGCTGGCCTATGGATATCCACAGTTGGAAGACCATCCGCCGTCCTTTGAACAGGAAGATGTCCCACGCTTAACTATATAACGGATAGAAAAGCCAGGGGAAAGGAAACCATGAATGTAGAAGAAAAATATCCGCTTTTCATCGGACACTCACTTGCAGGCCGGACGCGGCTCCGCTGTATACAGGAAGTAGCAAACTTCATCTGTATACACGGGCAATACGGTGACCTAGTTATTACGCAGGAGAACGGGACGCCCTTTCTTGATACCTTTGGCCTCTATATTGACAAAATCGCCGATATGGAATACCGGGAGGAACTGCTCAAGGTACTCATCCCGATGCAGCAGGAGCTTGACGGCACAAATGAGGAATTTGCGGAGGAACAGGCTGAAGAAATAGACGAAGCTCAGTCCCCCATTATGGGGATGTAAAGCAAAAGCGTTTGAAGACGGCAATCCCGGCTTCACGGACAGGAATACTTCTGAGAGCGTTTCCCAGCCCCGGCTATTGAAGAAATAGCCGGGGCATTTTGTATTTTACAGCAAAGGAGAGGATGGCAATGCCCCTGTTTATGGAATCCTCCAGCGACCGGGCGTTTGAGAGGATGATGGCCGCCGTTCCCGGCTTTCAGTCAAAAAGGTACGGCAGAAAAGAAGCGCTTACGGGACTTGCCCCAAAAGCAATAGTAAGGGAGGGAACCCCTATGGATTTTCGGGACGAGAGGCACAGGCTCGCTTTTTCGGAAGCTGTCCGCAGGCGGAACAAGGAGAACAACGCCCTCATGGCGGCGCTGTATCTGCTGACAGCCGAATCCAGGCTGTGGCTGGCGGCGAAACCCCATGTGGAAAAGAACGCCGTCCACTTTGACGCGATACGGCTGCAAGACAGTGCCGAAAACGCCTATGCCCTGTTCTGTTGTGCCAAAGACCTGTATCTTGGTACAAAGCATCTCTCACTCACAGATCTGGCGGACAAAGACCTGATCCAAGCCGGGACATTCGCGCTCATCTGCCGGGCGATCGCGATACGGCGATTTGGGCTCATCAAAACAGAAAGGCTGTGAGAACCATGGATACTAAGCAAAGAATCGAAGCCTTCAACGCAGAGAACGTCCCTTCTATATCGCCGACCTTGACAACGGCACGTACAGTCTGTGCCTGCCGCTAGACCTTTTAGGTGATGAATATTGCCCCTACTGCCAGGACGCTTTCGACGCTTACGCGGCGGAGATCGGCGAGCCTGCAAGCAGTCCAAACGGGCTGAAAACCCATGGCAGCGGCTATGAATGGGAGGCGGCGTTCCGCCAAGCCTTTGCGAAGGATCCCAATATCAAGAAGATACGCTTTGACTGCGAAATGGGCGGCTTTTTCTGCGATGCTAACAATCTGTCACTGATCGAAGACTTCGGCAAACGTTTCAAAGCCATCTGCGAGGATACGGAACGCTTTACCCCGATTGTGTCACAGGGCATCAAAAAGGCAGAAGCACAGCAGGCCGAACAGGAAAGACTGATGCGAACGGTCAGAGGCCAGCTTATGCAGAACCCGTCGGCTCATTTTGATATGATGACGCCGGACGGTAATATCCGCCTGATGCCGGAGAAGGACAAAGCGCTGCTGGACGGCAAGACACAATTTATAAAGATCGGAGGTGTGACCTATGCCGCCTATGAACTGCTCGATCAGGAAGTCTCACAGATTCGCAGACGGACCTGTTTGACGAAAGCCTCATCCGGCTGAAAATCGAGGAACCCGAAGAAACCATGACCATGTCCATGTAGGAGGAGGAACCACACTATGCCAAATCATGTGAAAAACCGGCTGGAATTTTTCGACGATCCGCAGCAGATCCAGGATATCCTGGAACGGATAAAAAGCGAGAAATACGGCATAGGCACCATGGATTTTAACAAGATCATCCCCAGGCCGGAATCCTTGGATATAGAAGCCGGAAGCAAAACCGACCGGGGCTTGGAAGCCTACAAGGACTTTATTGCCCTGTATATTCACGGGAGAACTGCGGCTGACGCTTTGAAGTCCTTGGAAAACATCCCCCTTGAAAGTGAAGAACTCTTTTTGCGCCAGCGGACGAATATCCGGTGTGACGAATGGGCGCTGGGCCTCCTCGGCAAATATGTGAATATCACCGGCGATGAGGGAAGCGAGGATATGGACGAAGGGATGGGGATGCAGCTATGACCTATGAAGACATGCAGAAAAGAATAGCGGACATCTTGGAAAAGTGCGAACCGGTGGATGTTTACACCTCGCCGGATTTCCAATGCGATCAAACAGGAGGCTTTCCCACCTCCCTGTGCGTCTGCTTTGAAAAGGGCAAGGCGTGGCTGGAACTGAAAGAAAACCTCGTCATCGACAGGGATGTAGATCTGGACTATTACCGTCAACTCTGCGCGGATTTCGGCATCCGTATCTGCTGTGACAACGAGCAGTTTAACGAACTGCTGCAAGAACTGGGCGGCGACGCCTATTCCGTGGCATATCTTCCCGACGAGGACGAGAGCATACAGCTTGGAGGGATTTGAGATCGGGGCTATGCTGCTTATTTCCGGCTTCCTGTTCGGCGGATTCATTGCGTCGGCGCTTTTGTGCTGTCTGCAAATCAACCGCTGCGAGGAATGGATGGGCAAAGAAACAGAAGAAAAGAAAGACTAACCACGGCGGTATCAATCGTTTCAGGGCAGACGATGGATACCGCTTTTTTTGTTGCTTTGGAACGATTGGCCGCCTGTCGGAAGGCAGGTGATGGAAATCAAATCCCCAGTAACCTGGATGGGCAATAAATCGTCCATCCTCCCTATCCTGTACGGCCATTTCCCCTTGGAATATGAGCGGTATATCGAACCCTTCGGCGGCAGCGGATCGGTGCTGCTGGGCAAGCCGTGGACGGATACGTTCGAGGTGTTCAACGATTATAACCACAACCTCGTCAACCTGTTCCGCTGTATGCGGGACAGGCCGCTGGCCTTCATCCGTGAACTGGGTTTTTTGTCCCTCAACTCCCGTGACGATTTCGCCGTGCTGAAGCGGTTTTTCCAGAAGGAGGAATTCAGCGAGGGATTTTTTAAGGAGGAACTGGAACTGACCAGCGTCCTCCTCCCGAAACCCCAGGCGGAGGAACTGCGGGAACTGGTTACGGCGATGAGGCAGGACTACGACCTGCGCCGTGCCGCGATGTTCTTAAAGCTTCTCCGGTACAGCTATGCCAGCGGTGGCAAGTCCTTTGGGTGCCAGCCGTTCAATCTGCGCAGCCTGTTCGGGCTGGTACAGGCGGCTGCCAGGCGGTACGCGGGCGTTGTCATTGAAAATCAGGATTTCGAGGTACTGATCCGACACTACGACCGCCCCGGCGGCTTCATCTACGCCGACCCGCCCTACTTTACAAGCGAATATGTGTATGAATGCGGCTTCACCTGGGAGGATCACCTGCGCCTGCGGGATACGTTGATGAGCGCCGAAAGCCGGTTCCTGCTGTCCTATAACGATTGTGGTGAAATACGGGAGCTGTACGACGGCTGCACGTTCTTTGATTTCAAGCGCGTCCACAGCATGGTACAGAAATATGAGGCAGGCCGGGAATTCCCCGAACTGCTCATCGGCAACTACGATCTGTTTGAACGGGAGAAGGCCAGGCCGCGGCAGCTTACGTTGTCCGAAATCTACGGGGAAACAAGCAGCGATTATGAAAATCGGAAGGAGAGTATTCTGTAATGCAAAAACGGGAAATGGTACTGGTGGCGGTACCGGCAGACCTGCTGCATGAGGCCGGTATCTGCGAGGGCAGCCCCCTGCAGATGTACGCGGACGGCGAGCGGCTTGTCATGGAGAGCTTGGACGATACCGGCAACTTTGTCTGCGACGGTGACTGCCAAAGCTGCCCCTGCGTTGACATTTGCGACGATGCGGAGGCGATGGTATGAATAAGCAGCTGCGTATCCTTGGCAAGCGGGGCCGAATCACCATCCCCTATGCGATCCGGCAGCGGGTAGGCTTTGCATATAACGATGTGCTGTCCTTCACCGAACAGGACGACCGCACGGTTGTGGTCCGGCGGGAAAGGCTCTGCGACAGCTGCGCCGGTCAGGAAGCTGCAGACACAATGGAGCTGGAGGGCTTCCTCGACGCCCTGTCCAAATTTATTGTAATAGCGAGGGAACCCAATGCCTTGTAAAAATGTGAAAGAGTGTAGCTGTCCAAAGCAGACTTGCCCCAATCACGGGAAATGCTGTGCGTGTGTAATTAAGCACCGCACGACCGATAGCCTGCCGTTTTGCCTATTTCCTGACAATGGTGGAGACAAGTCAAATCGGAACCATTATGTAGTTTTGAAAAAACGGTTTTCAAAAGTGTGATAGTTCGAGTCGCTTCTCAAAATTACCAAGGCTATTTTTATGCTTGACGAGTCCGAGACTCGAACCTGCGAGGTTCAGAGCCCTGGGCGACGGCTAGAAAAATGCCCGGAAGCCGTATAGGCATACGGTTCCCGGGCGCTTTCTTTATCTGTGGAGTTGGTCAGCTTTCGGCGATGCTGTTTGAGCAGTCGTCAACCAAAAGACTCAAAAGTCGTTTCCGTAGTTAATGAGTCTATTTGCAAAATCCATCAACATGGCTTTCCGTTTCAGTATAAATTCTCCGTAATCCAGTTCAAAAGTGTCCGAGGGACAAATTGCAGATTTAAGAACATCCGGTATAGAATCGGGATTGAGAAACTGTTTATACTCTGATGGAGAACGGTCTTTTATTTTCTGGTTATCTGCATTATTTAAAAAACAAAAATTTGCCAGCTGATAAATATCCTTACGTTCCAGTGAAAGTTTCTGCAGGTATTTATCCGGAAAAATATGATGAAATTCTTTTGAACTAGCAATTTTCAACGTTTGCGATAAGTCGACACTGGCTCCTGAAATAAAGGATTTGGGGTTGTTATTGGCCAACATTGCAATAAAAGTCCGTGATCACCAGGCCAACTGTAAAAATATGTAGGCCAACTATAAAAATATTCCTTGACAAGGCGGCGGAAAAACAGTATCATTTGAATAGATTTCGTTCTTACCAATCAAATATAGGCAAATCTAGCGAAAGCTGGAGACGCAAAGCTTAAGAATCTAAAGCGGGAAACCCTGCCATGATCGTCTGGCTGCATTATTTGAAAAATAATGCAGCCATTTTTTTGACCCTTGATAGATTCCGACAGGAGGTTTGGCTCTATGAAAAAAACGTTTTGGGGTTACGATGTGCGGGAGGCTGACGAGGTTATCGACTCGCTGCGCAGTCAAAACAGCATTCTCAGTTCCAAGCTAACCAAGCTGAATATGGAACTGGCGGCAAAATCCGAGATGGAGACGCCGGCCCCGGCGGCGGCCGTTCCCGAGGACATGCGCCGAGAGCTGGAGGAACTGCGGGCGGCCAACGCGGAGCTGACCGCGCGGGCGGCCAGACTACAGGAAGAAGCGCAGAAGCTGCACGGCAAAATCGGCGCATTGGAGCGGGAAAAGGAATCCGCGCCTTACGGCATCAACGTGGGGCCGATTTACGCCCGGGCCTATGAAAACGTGGAGAAAATCCGCGCGGAGCTCATTGAGGAGATGCAGGAGCGGATTCAGGAATACGCCGCGGTCCTTACCGAGGCGGACGGGCATCTGCGCGCCTCTTTAGAGCAGATGGCGGTCGTTAAAGAGGAAACGACCCGCCAACTGGTGGAATCCTATGAGGCGATGCTGGAGAATCTGGAGGACTTTGCCGGACAGGGGCAGCAGATGGCCGGCGCGCTCCCGGAGGTGTCCGCTATCTGCGAGGATCTGACCGAGAAAATGAACGCGCTTTTCACGGCTACATTGCAGGAAGAACGGGAGCAAATCCCGGAGGAATTCCGCCCGGCGGAAGAGCCGGAGGAGGAGCCGGAAGAGAACGCGGCGCTGCCGCCGCTTCTCCTAAATGCGCTGCGCTCTTTCAGGGAGGAGCGGCGTGAAAAGGAGCCGGCCGCGCCGGAGGAGCGCGCGGACACGCCGGTGGTTCCGGCGTCAACGGCTGTTAAAAAGCCTACCGCGCCGCTCATCGCCCCTCTCGTGGTGGATACCCGCGTAAAAGCGCGGGATGTGTTTGGCAAAGCCGATTGATGAAGAGGCGGACAGGTAGGAAAAGACAGCTCGGCAGGGGGGGAACGGAGGATGGACAGCCGCTCAAAATCCGTGAACATATGGACGCGCGGCGTCCGCTGGCTGGTTCTGGCGTCCGCCGCCGCGCTGGGGGCTCTGCTTCTCTGGAGCGGTCTGAGCCGGCCGGTTGCCGATCTGTCCAGCGGTGGTCACATGCTGGCCGACTGGGACTATACATGGGCGGAGCAGGCGGATTCCGCGACGAGCGGCAGGGAGACCCTCTCGGCGGGAAAGGACAGCCCGATTCGCCGGTTCGGCCAGGGAGACTATCTGTTTCTGAGCCGGGAAATTCCCGCGGCGGATGCGGGGCGGCGCCTGATGATCACCACGGGAAACGCCCCGCTGCGGGTTGCGGTGGATGGGCAGACCGTTCTGGACACGCTAGGTTCATCCGGCAGCTTTGTGGGTAACCGTGTCAGCGCGGTGACCCTGCCGGCCTCCTCGTCGAAAAGTCGGCTGACGGCGACCGTGTTCTGCCCCTACCGCCTGGAGTTTTCCGCCTGTCTGATTCCTATGGATCAGCTGTCCAATATCGACGGCGTCAGCATCTATACCAGCACCTCGTTTGTCATCGCGTTCGCGGTTATGGGCGTGGTGCTGTTGATTATGGGGGGGCTGAATGCCCGGAGGCCGTGGCGGCGGCAGCTGCTGGCCGCCGGCGCGCTGGCGCTTTTCAGCGCCGCCGCCTGCTTTTTCAATCAGTCGGTACCGACCCTGTCGGCTTTCCATGCTCCCCTGTTCTACCGGATCCATATGCTGAGCCTGGTGCTGCTGTCGGCGGCGACCGTTTTTCTCTTATCCAGCCGGCAGACCTGGAACCGCGCCCAGGAGGTCATGCTGGGCGGCAGCCTGCTGCTAGGGCTGCTGCTTGCTCTTTCGCCCTATGAGCCGCTGACCCTTTTGGTAGCGAAATACTACGGCTTCTGGCATCTGGCGGCGGGTGCTGCGGCGCTTCTGAGCTTTTTGAGAATCGGCCGGAAGCCCGATTCCTCCGTGGGATTCGTCCTGACGGCGGCCCTGTTTTTTGTCGAAACCGCTTTCTGGATGGACAGCCTGATAGGAATCGCCGTCAATCTGCGCGCGCCGGTATTTTTCGGCGTCGTGTTGGTTTCCGCTGCGGGCATCATCGAGGGGCTCCGGCTGATGAAGGCCGGCGCCGCCGCTTCTCTGCCGCCGGAGGCAACCCATTCGGCGCCGGTGGATTTCGCGTTCGGGTATCAGGAGGGGCATACGGTTGTTCTGGAATCGCTGAAAAAGCTGATGAGCATCAAATGTGATACGGAAAACCACCATACGGTTCACGTGGCGGAATATGTCCGGGTAATGTGCCGCACCGCCGGCATGTCTGCGGAGGAAGCCGACTATGTGGCGAACGCCGCCCTGCTGCACGACATTGGCAAAATCGTCATCCCCCCCGACGTGCTTTTCAAAGAAGAAAAGCTGACGGCGGTGGAATTCGAGCAAATCCAGTGCCATGTGCTGTATGGCTATCATATATTATGCGGCAGCCAGGAGCCATTTTTCCAGCTGGCGGCCAATATCGCCAGAGAGCATCACGAACGCTTCGACGGCTCCGGCTACCTCGGTTTACACGGGAGGGAAATCGATCGCTATGCGCGGATGACGGCCGTGGCCGACGTGTTCGACGCTCTGACCACGGAACGGACCTACAAAAAAGCCTGGAGCTTTGAAGATGGCTTTTTGTATATTCTCGATCATGCCGGGGATTTTTTCGATCCGGAAATCGTCCAGCTTTTCGAGGGCAGCCGGGAGGAGATCGAAGCGATTTATCGGGCGGAGAACGTCCGGAAGCCCGCCGTGGCGGCGGAAGCGACCTGAGTAGTACTGCCAAAGAGGGGGCGTTCATATGGAGTTATTGCTGACCGGATGGGTGGCGGCCTTGTCGGCTCCCTTTTGCCGGCGGCTGACGGAGGAGCACAAGCTGGTGGTGGCGGCCAAACAGATTCCATCCGTCGATCTGGGGCGAGGGGTGGATCCCTTTTCCTATGGGCTGCATGAAGATCGGTTCGAAAAGCTCTTTCATTCCTACAGCTTTGATACGGTGATGTATTTCGCACGCCGTCCGGAGGAGGATGGGGCGTGCGCCGACGATCTGCGGGAGCTCGAGCAGGTGCTGCGCCTGTGCGCGGCCCACGACGTGAGGCGGGTCGTGTTTTTTTCTTCCACCTCGGTGTTCGCAGGGCTCGACGGCGTGAACGAGGAAACCCGCCCGGCGCCCATTACAAGCGCGGGGGTGGCGCTGACATCCTGCGAGGAGCTGTGCGCGTTTTATCGGATGCGGCACGCCATCGAGATTCTTATCCTCCGCACTCCCGTGACGTTCGGCTACGGGGAAAGCGCGTCCATGGTGGGCGGACTCATCGCCCAGGCGGTGCGGCACGCAGCCGTGCGTTTCAAAGGCGGGGCCAACCAGCTGTGCGATTTCCTTTCGCAGGAGGATTTGGCCGAATTGCTGATGCGTATGCTGGACAGCTGGCCGGAAGAGCATCCGGTGATCCATGTTCCCGGCGCGAAAGCGGTCACGTTTGGAGAGTTGGGCGCGGCGTTTATCGAACGCTTCCCGACCCTGCGCGTTTCTTACGCCGAGCATCTGGCGCCGATCGCGGAGCCGGTGGCTTCGGATATTCCTCGGCGGGATTACGACTGGATTCCGACACGGGCGGTAACGGATGAACTGGAACGGCTGATTGCCGCCTTTCAGGCCGCCACTCAGCTCCCGAAGCGATCGGCGGGGGAGAGGATAAAAGGCTATTTGTCCGCGCACCCTATCATTATCCGGACGGTGGAGCTGCTGCTGGGATATGGGCTTATGGAGCTGCTGCTGGCCGTTACGAAAACCTCCGTTCAGTTCCAGTACGTGGATTTTCGGCTGCTGTTTGTCATGCTGCTGGCCACCCTTCACGGCCTGCGCACGGGGCTGGCCGCTTCCGCGCTGGCG
>UMHU01010357.1_pt1 | contig 10189 bp, 4 predicted proteins | sample 1965591 | NCBI WGS metagenome assembly UMHU01 (sample SAMEA4836101, study PRJEB28245) | human gut metagenome | biome: gut microbiome; material: fecal sample | place: Denmark | collected 2008
CGGAGATGCTGAAGAACCTGCAATCCAAGGGCTATTTTCTGGCACTGGCTTCCAGCAAACCCCAGATCTATGTGGAACGCATACTGGAGCATTTTGATCTGAAAAAATATTTTGCCGTGGTGGTAGGCAGTGAGCTGGACGGCACCAGAGAGACGAAGGATCAGGTGGTGCAGGAGACCCTGCATCAGCTGTTCAAGGAGAATCCCATAGAGCCGGATCAGGTCTACATGATCGGCGACAGAAAGTTCGATGTGGAAGGAGCCAGAGCGTTGGGCGTGGAGAGCGTGGGCGTGACTTATGGCTACGGAAGCAAGGAAGAGTTAAAGGAAGCAAAAGCGGACTACATCGTACAATCCGTGGAAGAATTGGAAAAATTTCTGCTTCGCGGCAGCGAGGAACTGGTGAACAGCAATCCCGACAATAAAAAGAAAAATCCCATGTACCAGAGGATCTGGACCATGGTGTATTCGTTTCTGATGTTTATATTGGTGCGCAATGCAGTGCAGTATGCGCTGCTGGCACTGTTGTATCAGCTGGCACAGTCCGGTGCTTCCGGTGGACTGGTAGATCTGCTGATCCTGAGGGATGAGACCGGTGCATATAACGGCTATTCCGGAGATGTGTCCAGTATCATAGCGGCACTGGGCTTCATCGGCGGAGCACTGGCGGTATGGTCCACGGCAAAGCTTCTGATCACGAAGAACAAAGAGGATATGCATTTAAGCCATCTAAAAAAAGAAGGTAAGGCAAAATATGCCCTGCTGGTGGCAACCACTATCGGTGCCGTTATCGGTTTCAACCTCCTGTTTGAACTTCTGGGAGTGACCAACAAATCCGAAGCCTATACCGAAGTTGCAGCCCAGCAATATTCCGCACACTTTATCGTAGGAATCCTTGTATTCGGCTTCATCTCCCCCATAGCAGAGGAGCTTCTGTTCCGCGGAGTTATCTACGGATATCTCCGCAGATTCATGGATATCAAACTCGCCATAGCCCTGTCTGCACTGATCTTCGGTGTGTACCACATGAACTACGTGCAGGGCATCTACGGCTTTCTCATTGGCTGCCTCATGGCTTACGCTTATGAGTATTTCGGAGAATTCAAAATGGCAGTGTTCGTTCATGTGGCATCCAATGTCCTCGCCTACTGCCTGTCCTACACCGCCATCGCCGTCACCGGCTTCGTCAGTTGGCCTGTATGCGTGATTTTCCTGGCAGTGGCAGTTGTATCCCTCGGGATGCTCCACAAACAGAAAAATATATTTTAGGCAATAAAAAAGTACATTTGTCACCATCCAAATACTTGATAAGATATACAAAGATGGACTTCATAACCCAGCAGCCGAAAACAGGGTAAGGATAAGCAGGCCGTAAGCAGACGTCGGCACTTAGTGACCGTACTTTGGTCACTTATGTGCCGCTACGCTCTGCGACAGAGTGCGAACGTGCCGCGTTCCTTGCCCTGTTCTCGACTGCGGAGATATTACATCTTAAAAGGAGCAACATATGAAATTCAGCATTATCGTAGTATGCCTGAACCCCGGCACCAAACTGAATCAGACCCTTGACAGTATCCTGGCCCAGACCTGCCCAGACTTCGAAGTCATCGTCAAGGACGGTGGCAGCCGTGACGGATCCATAGAGTCCATGCGCACTGACGGGCGGATCCATCTCTACCAGGAACCGGATCACAGTATCTACGAGGCTATGAACCAGGCGGTCTCTCATGTGACCGGAGATTACATTCTGTTCTTAAACTGCGGTGACCTCTTCTATGACAAGGAAGTTCTGGCGCACACCGCACAATTCATGGAACAGCACCCTATGAAACTGCAAGGCATCTATTACGGAGATACCTACAGCGCGAAAACGGACACGAAGATATCATCCCCGCCCCGAATCACCGGCTTTGTCTGCTACCGCAACATTCCCTGCCATCAGTCCTGCTTCTATGCCGCAGACCTGTGCCGACAGAAGCCCTACGAACCAAAATACAAGATCCGCGCAGATTATGAACATTTTCTGTGGTGCTATTACCGGGCGAAGGCTCCCATGCAGTATCTGGGGCTTACCGTATCTTCCTACGAAGGCGGCGGCTACTCCGAGACAAAGGAGAACCTGAAACGCAGTGCCGCAGAGCATAAGGAGATCACGACAAAATACATGAAACCCGTAGAACTGTTCCGTTACCGCGCTGTGATGGCACTGACCCTGGCACCTCTCCGGACCGCAATGGCAGAAAGCAGACATTTCTCTGCAATCTATCAGGGACTGACAAGCAGAGTGTATGGTCGGAGACAGGAAAAATAGGGAAAATCCCCAAAGAGTTGTGCTAAAAGCATGGCTTAAAAAAGAAAATTAACACAATTCACAGACAACAGCCATACGAACAACTGAATTGACAAATTATCTGACAATTCAAGGAAAAATCTATATTTACAAATGAGAAAAATAGGTGTATAGTACAGAAAAGGTCGCAATGAGGCGCTCGAAAGAGTCTCATTGCGACCTTTTTTAGTTGCAGGAAAGTGCTGAAAGCACAGTCTTGCAAATGAGGTTATGAATAGTAACAGACAGATGAAAAAGAGAGAAATAGAAACCCGGAAAGGAGAACTATATGTTTGATGTAAAACAGGAGCTGCCCAAGGCACCGTTATATCGGGAAGAATTTGAGCATGATAACTGCGGTATCGGAGCCTGTGTCAATATTCACGGAGAGAAGAGCCGCGCGACCGTAGAGAATGCGCTGAAGATCGTAGAGAATCTGGAGCACAGAGCCGGTAAGGATGCGGAAGGCAAGACCGGTGACGGTGTCGGTATTCTGACCCAGATTCCCCACAAATTTTTTGCCAGAGTGACCAGGGCTCTGGGCATGGACATCGGCGGAGAGAGAGAATACGGTGTCGGCATGTTCTTCTTCCCGCAGGAAGAACTGCGCCGCAATCAGGCCAAGAAGATGTTCGAGATCATTGTGGAAAAAGAAGGAATGGAATTCCTCGGCTGGCGTGAAGTGCCTACCTTCCCCAATGTGCTGGGACATAAGGCCGTAGAGTGCATGCCCTATATCATGCAGGGATTCGTGAAAAAGCCTGCCGATGTGGAAAAAGGACTTCCCTTTGACCGCAGACTTTATATTGCAAGACGTGTCTTCGAGCAGTCTTCCGATGATACCTATGTAGTTTCTCTTTCCAGCAGAACGATCGTATATAAAGGAATGTTCCTGGTAGGCCAGCTGCGTACCTTCTTCGCAGATTTGCAGAGTGAAGATTACGAATCCGCCATTGCCATGGTACACTCCCGTTTCTCCACCAATACCAATCCCAGCTGGGAACGTGCTCATCCGAACCGTCTGATGGTACACAACGGTGAGATTAACACTATCCGCGGCAATGCCGACAAGATGCTGGCCAGGGAGGAGAACATGGAATCCGAGCATCTGAAAGGCCAGCTGCACAAAGTACTGCCTGCCATCAGCAAGACCGGTTCCGACTCCGCTATGCTGGACAACACGCTGGAATTCCTGGTAATGAGCGGCATGGAACTGCCTCTGGCGGTCATGATCGCTATCCCCGAGCCCTGGGCGAACAACAAGGCCATGTCCCAGACCAAGAGAGATTTCTACCAGTATTACGCTACCATGATGGAGCCCTGGGACGGCCCCGCATCCATCCTGTTCTCCGACGGAGATATCATGGGTGCGGTACTGGACAGAAACGGCCTGCGTCCTTCCCGTTATCTGATCACTGACGATGATACCCTGATCCTGTCTTCCGAGGTAGGTGTCCTTCCTGTTGATCCCACGAAGATCAAGTTAAAGGAAAGACTTCGTCCCGGCAAGATGCTCCTGGTCGATACCGTACAGGGCAGAGTCATTGACGATGAGGAGATCAAGGAAAAATATGCTTCCAGACAGCCCTATGGTGAATGGCTGGACAACAACCTGACAGAATTGAAGAGTATTCACATCCCGAACCAGCGTGTCCCTGAGTACACCTACGAAGAGCGTCAGCGGATGCAGAAAGCTTTCGGTTATACCTACGATGAGATGAAACAGAGCATTCTGCCTATGGCAAAGAACGGCAGTGAAGCGATTGCCGCCATGGGTGTGGATACGCCGCTTCCCGTCTTAAGCAAGACGAACCACCCGCTGTTTCATTATTTCAAGCAGCTGTTTGCACAGGTAACCAACCCGCCCATCGATGCGATCCGTGAGGAGATCGTGACTTCCACCACCGTATACATCGGTACCGAGGGCAACATTCTGGAGGAGACCCCGAAGAACTGTAATGTTCTGAAGGTCAACAACCCGATCCTGACCAACACGGATCTGTTGAAGATCAAGAACATGAAGGTAGACGGATTCAAAGTAGAAGTCGTACCTATCGTATATTACAAGAACACCAGCTTAGAGCGTGCCATTGACAGACTGTTCGTGGAAGTGGACAGAGCTTACAGAGACGGCGTGAACATCCTGATCCTGTCCGACAGAGGCGTGGATGAGAACCATGTGCCCATTCCTTCCCTGCTGGCCGTATCCGCACTGAACCAGTATCTGGTACGCACCAAGAAGAGAACCAGAGTCGCACTGATCCTGGAATCCGGCGAACCCAGAGAGGTACACCATTTTGCTACGCTGCTAGGTTACGGTGCCTGCGCCATCAACCCTTATCTGGCACAGGATACCATCAAGGAACTGATCGAGAGCAATATGCTGGATAAGGATTACTATGCAGCAGTGGATGATTACAACAATGCTGTCCTCCACGGCATCGTCAAGATCGCATCCAAGATGGGTATCAGCACCATCCAGTCCTATCAGGGTTCCCAGATCTTCGAGGCTATCGGTATTGCACCGGAAGTGATCAGTAAGTATTTCTCCAACACCGTATGTCGTGTGGGAGGTATTACCTTAAAAGATATTGAGCAGCAGGTAGACGACCTGCACTCTCAGGCATTTGATCCTCTGGGACTGAAAAACGATCTGACCTTAAACAGCCCCGGACATCACAAGATGCGCAGCGGCGGTGACGAGCATCTGTACAATCCCGCTACCATCCATATGTTACAGGAATCCACCAGACGCGGTGATTACCAGATGTTCAAACAGTACACTGCCATGGTAAACGACGAAGATTCCATCAAGAATCTCAGAGGACTGATGGACTTCAATTATCCGAAAAAGGGTGTGCCTATTGAGGAAGTAGAGCCGGTAGAGTCCATTGTGACCAGATTCAAGACCGGTGCCATGTCCTACGGTTCCATTTCCAAAGAAGCCCATGAGACCATGGCCATCGCCATGAACCATCTGCACGGCAAGAGCAATTCCGGTGAAGGCGGTGAGGACCTGGATCGTCTGACCGTCGGACCGGACGGACTGAACCGTTGTTCCGCAATCAAGCAGGTAGCCAGTGGACGTTTTGGTGTTACCAGCCGTTACCTGGTAAGTGCACAGGAGATTCAGATCAAGATGGCACAGGGAGCAAAACCCGGTGAGGGCGGACATCTGCCCGGAGGAAAGGTATATCCCTGGATCGCCAAGACCAGACACTCCACGCCCGGTGTGTCCCTGATCTCTCCGCCCCCTCATCACGACATTTATTCCATTGAGGATCTGGCGCAGCTGATCTATGATCTGAAAAATGCCAACACCCAGGCAAGAATCTCTGTAAAACTGGTATCCGAAGCCGGTGTGGGAACGGTCGCAGCCGGTGTAGCCAAGGCGGGAGCCCAGGTCATCCTGGTATCCGGCTATGACGGCGGTACCGGTGCGGCACCGAGAAACTCCATCCACAATGCCGGACTTCCCTGGGAACTGGGACTGGCAGAGACCCATCAGACCCTGATCATGAACGGCCTGCGTAATAAAGTCCGCATCGAGACCGACGGTAAGCTGATGAGCGGCAGAGACGTAGCCATCGCAGCCATTTTAGGTGCCGAGGAGTTCGGTTTTGCCACCGCACCCCTTGTGACCATGGGCTGTGTCATGATGAGAGTATGTAATCTGGATACCTGCCCGGTAGGCGTGGCTACCCAGAACCCGGAGCTGCGGAAAAACTTCCGCGGTAAGCCGGAATATGTGGAAAACTTTATGAAATTTATCGCGCAGGAGCTGCGGGAATACATGGCAGCACTGGGCGTGCGTACCGTAGATGAACTGGTGGGCAGAACTGATCTGCTGAAGAGAAAAGAGCATCTGACCGATCGTCAGGAGGAAGTGGATCTGACCCAGATCTTAAGCAATCCTTACGAGGGCAGCAAGCAGAAGGTGACCTTTGATCCCAGGCAGGTCTATGACTTCCAGTTAGAGAAGACACTGGATGAGAAGGTGCTGTTAAAGCAGTTAGGAAAAGCCATCGACGCAGGACAGAAGCGCAGCATCGAAGTAGACGTCAGCAACACCGATCGTGCTTTCGGTACGATCCTCGGAAGTGAGATCACCAGAAAACTGGGCGATGATGTGGAAGAGGATACCTACCATGTACTGTGCAAGGGTGCCGGCGGACAGTCCTTCGGAGCCTTTATCCCCAAGGGCCTGACTCTGGAACTGGTAGGCGACAGCAATGACTACTTCGGTAAGGGCTTATCCGGCGGTAAGCTGGTGGTATATCCTCCTCAGGGCAGCAGGTTCAAGGCTGAGGAAAATATCATCATCGGTAATGTGGCACTGTACGGTGCAACCTCCGGTAAAGCATTCATTAACGGTGTGGCAGGCGAACGTTTCTGCGTACGTAACTCAGGTGCCATCGCAGTTGTCGAAGGTGTAGGTGATCATGGTTGTGAATACATGACCGGCGGACGTGTGGTAGTCTTAGGACCCACCGGTAAAAACTTTGCAGCCGGTATGAGCGGCGGTATCGCTTATGTACTGGATGAAGGCAACGACCTGTACAAGCGTCTGAATAAGGAAATGGTATCCTCCAGCGAGATCACATCCAAATATGATGTGCTGGAGTTGAAATCCATGATCCAGGAGCATGTGGCACTGACCAATTCCGCCAAGGGTAAGGAAGTGCTGGACAACTTTGGAGAGTATCTGCCCAAGTTCAAGAAGATCATCCCTCATGATTATGAGAGAGTCTTAAAGACCATCGTCCAGATGGAGGAAAAAGGACTGAGCGCAGAGCAGGCACAGATCGAAGCATTTTATGCCAACACCAGAAAGTAGGAGGCCAGTGTGAAAAGTAATCTTGATAGATTGCTTTTCACACGACTAATTTGTGCCGCGGGCGCCACAAATTAGTTTATCGCAGAACTAAATATGAAATTTAGTTCGCGATTCTTCCGACGCCGAAGCGTCTGCAGAATGGAGAGAGTCATGGGAAAACCAACGGGATTTATGGAATATAAAAGGGAAGTCAGCGTGGCTGAGGATCCTAAGAAGAGAATACAGCATTTTAACGAATTCCATGAGCATCTGCCGAAGGAAAAGCAGCGCTTACAGGGTGCCAGATGTATGGAATGCGGCGTGCCGTTCTGCCAGTCGGGCATGATGATCTGCGGTATGGCCAGCGGATGTCCCCTGCACAATCTGGTGCCGGAGTGGAACGATCTGGTATATACCGGCAACTGGCAACAGGCTTACAACCGCCTGAAAAAGACCAACAATTTCCCCGAATTCACGTCCAGAGTATGTCCGGCTCTGTGTGAGGCGGCATGTACCTGTGGATTGAATGGGGATCCGGTCTCCACCAAGGAGAACGAATATGCAATTATTGAAAACGCCTACAGCGAGGGTTATGCGGCAGCCAAGCCCCCTGTGGTACGCACCGGCAAAAAGGTAGCAGTCATCGGCAGCGGTCCTTCCGGACTGGCAGCGGCGGATCTGCTGAACCAGAGAGGACATCAGGTCACAGTATTTGAGCGCTCCGACCGTGTGGGAGGACTGTTGATGTACGGCATCCCTAACATGAAGTTGGAGAAACAGATCATTGACCGTAAGATAGCCATCATGAAGGAAGAGGGCGTCACCTTTATCACCGGTACGGATATCGGTAAGGACATCAAGGCATCCAAGCTGTTACATGATTTTGACCGTGTCGTACTGGCCTGTGGTGCTTCCAATCCCAGAGACATCAATGCGCCAGGCAGAGATGCCAGGGGAATCTATTTCGCGGTGGATTTTCTGAAAGCCAATACCAAGAGCCTGCTGGATTCGAACTTTGAAGATAAAAAATATGTGGAGACCAAGGGTAAGAACGTGGTCATCATCGGCGGTGGTGATACCGGTAATGACTGTGTGGGAACTTCCATCCGTCACGGTGCCAAGTCTGTAACCCAGATCGAGATGATGCCCAAGGCTCCGGACAAGAGAGCAGAGAACAATCCCTGGCCCGAATGGCCGAAGGTCTGCAAGACCGATTACGGTCAGGAAGAAGCCATTGCAGTCTACGGACATGATCCGAGAATCTATGAATTTACGGTCAAGGAATTTATCAAGGATAAGAACGGTAACCTGAAAGCCGTGAAGATCGTGAAGCTGTCCTGGGAAAAGGATCCGGCTACCGGACGCATGAAGATGCAGGAGATCGCCGGAAGTGAGCAGATCCTGGATGCGGAGATCGTACTGATCGCAGCAGGATTTTTGGGAAGTCAGAAATATATTACCGATGCTTTCGGGGTGGAATTAAATGAACGCACCAACGTAAAAACTGCCCCCGGCAAATACCAGACCAGTGTGGAAAATGTATTCGTCACCGGTGATATGCACAGAGGACAGTCCCTGGTGGTGTGGGCGATCCGTGAAGGCAGAGAAGCCGCACATGCTGTGGATGAGAGCCTGATGGGCTACTCTAATCTGGTGATCCAGTAGAGGTATTATTCTCGTAGATGGATCTCAGACCTTTCATAAGAAGATTCTGATCGATATGGATCTTCGTTTCACAATGTGGAATGACGGTCGTTGCGTACCCTCCGGTGGCAACGACCGTTGCTTTTTGCCCTAACTCTGTCTGGATACGGCGGATCAGTCCGTCGATGGCACAGGCGTTGCCCAAGAGCATTCCCCCGGTGATGCATTCCTGCGTATTCGCACCGATGGTGTGGGCGGGCATATGAATGTCCCCTTTCGGGAGCTGGGCGGTCCTGCCTAAAAGTGCCCTGTGGGCGGTTCCAACGCCGGGAAGGATCAGGCCGCCTAAAAAGCGACGGTTCTCATCCAACACGTTAAATGTCGTGGCGGTGCCCAGATCAATGGTGATCAGTGGCAGAGGATAGCGGGAAATGGCTCCGGCGATATCTGCCAGGCGGTCGCAGCCCACCTTTTCCGGAAATTCCGTACAGATCTCATAGCCAAGATCCAGTTCATGGGTAAGAAGCAGAGGCTTCTGCCCCAGAAAAGCTTCCAGAGCAGAGGAAAAAACGGCTGTCACCGAAGGCACAACCGAGGAGATCACAGATCCCTCAAAGGCTTCGGCGGACAGACCGTGTTTGTCTAAAATCATATTCAGTTTTTTTCTATATCCGGCATCAGACAGGGGACGGCGGGACGATATCTTCTCAATAAAGAGCAGCTTATTTCCCTGAAATCCCCCGATGCCGATCGTAGTATTTCCGATGTCGATTGTCAGTACCACGGGTATACTCCTGTTATGCTGCAGACTCTGCTTTCTGATATACAGGAATGACTTTTGCCTTGATCAGTGCCAGCCCTACCGCTCCGGTCAGGAACGTGGATGCACACATCTCGAAGACCGCATTCACACCTACAAAAGAGCAGATGAATAAAATCGCGTTTTTACCACCCATCAGTCCCTGCACATAGGAAGTATTGCCGAACAGCAGTACTAAAAGGGACATGAAAAATGCGGTGTTGAAAAATGCGCTGCAAAATCCGGTGATCATGCAGGCGATTCTGTCTCCTACGGCTTTGCGGCTGTAACGGAAGACATATCCCAACAGAAATCCGTCCAGAAGTCTGGGGATGAAACGCTGGATGAAGGCCAGCACAGGGTTGATGCCAAAAAGCATTGCTCCCATGGCGCTGGTGCCTCCCACGCCGATGCATTGCAAAAAGCTGGTCAATCCGAAAACAGCTCCCATGGCGGCTCCGCCTACAGGGCCCAGTGTGATCGCAGCCAGTGCAACGGGGATGACATTGAGGGTGATTGCCAGGGGGCCGATGTTCAGGTACCCGAGCGGGGTATAAGCCATCAGCAAAAGTACCGCAGCAAACAATCCCATCAACGTGAGT